>Ga0207668_10000487_pt1 | contig 24894 bp, 33 predicted proteins | sample KBSS43metaG_FD_184323 | JGI IMG/M metagenome (GOLD analysis project Ga0207668, IMG submission 184323) | Switchgrass rhizosphere microbial communities from Kellogg Biological Station, Michigan, USA - KBS S4-3 metaG (SPAdes) (version 2) | ecosystem: Host-associated > Plants > Roots > Rhizosphere...
GGCGGCGAACAAAGCAATATCCCAGCCGGCAAAGTCGAAATGCTCGAGGTTCTTGACCGTCAGCGTCGTGCCGCTGTCGCCGAAATCGATGACGTCGCCGGTCGAGCGCGACGAGGCGAGCGCGACGACCTCATCCAGCGGGAATTGGCGCTCGGCGAGAATGTTCAGAATCTCGCGCCCGACATTGCCCGTCGCACCAACGACGGCGACCCGGTAACCCATCAATCATCTCCGCAAGCAGTCCCGCGTGCGCCTATCGCAAGCCGCGGGCGAAAGCGATATGGCTCTCGTCGTCGCGGGGGCAAGGGGGTGCAATGCGCAAGCCGATACTGTTGCTGGCCGTCCTGATGCTTGCGGTGCTCGGCGCGATGGCGGCCAAGGCGTGGCTGCTCGAATTGCCGCCAGTCCGCGCGCACAACGCGGCCGGGCAGTTCGACGCCGAACGGGCCGCGGGCCGCCTCGCCTTCGTTCTTGGCGATCAGCGGCCCCACCCGGCGGATACGGCCGCCGATGACCTTGTCCGGGGGAAGATCGTGATGCTGCTCCAGTCGATGGGGCTGCAGCCCGCCGTCCGCGACCAGCTTGTCTGCAATGAGCTCTACAAACAGCGCGGCGTGTCTTGCGCGCGCGTTCGCAACATCATTGCGGTGATGGGGCCGCCGACCGGCAAGGCGGTGCTGCTCAACGCCCATTACGACAGCACCCCGGTCGGACCCGGTGCGGGCGACGACGGGATCGGCGTCGCGACCCTACTCGAGGTCGGCAATATCCTCGGCAAGAAGCCGCTCAAGCGCCCGGTAATCCTGCTGTTCAACGAAGGCGAAGAACTGGGACTGATCGGTGCCCGCTCCTTCCTGACCGACCCCCTCAGCCGTAATGTCGACAGCTTGGTCAATCTCGAAGCGCGCGGCGTCCGCGGTCCGGCCAACATGTTCGAGACCAGCGTCCCAAACGGGCCCGCGATCGCCACCTTCAGCCGGACCGCTGCACATCCCGTCGCCAATAGCCTCGGGACCGACGTCTACCGGCTGCTGCCCAACTACACGGATGTGAACAGCTTCTCGGCGCGCGGCTGGCTGACGCTCAACATTGCGCCGATCGGCAACGAGACGCGCTATCACAGCGCCGGCGACGATCTCGCCGCGCTCGATCACCGCACGCTCCAGCATATGGGCGACCAGACGCTGGCGCTCGCCGAAAGACTGAACGGTGGCCCGCCACCACAGGCGACGAGCAACCGCATCTTCATGGACGTGTCGGGGCGCGGCCTGATCGTCTTGCCGATGATCGTCGGGATGGTGCTCCTCGTCGGCCTGATCGTCGCCTTCGCCGCGCTGGCCTGGCGGCGCGGGCGGATCGGACGGGGACTGGCAATTGCATTCGGGACGATCGTCGGCTCGGCCGCGCTAGCCTGGCTCGCGCTCGCGGCCATCGGCGTCGTTCGGCAAGGGATGTTCTGGCGGGCCGAGCCGCTGTGGACGCATGTCGTTGTGTACGCCTCGACGATCTTAGTCGCTGTCGCACTGTTGGCGACCGTTGGCAGCAAGGCGGACCGGACGCAGCTGCGCGCTGCCTTCTGGCTCGTCTTCCTCCTGCTCGGCGGGGCCATTGGCCTGGTCGCGCCGGGCGGGATCATCTTCTTCCTGTTCCCGCCGCTGATTGTGCTCGCCGGGATTATCGCAAAGCGCTGGTGGCCGCTGGCCGAGCGCATCGCGTCATGGGTCGCGATCCTGTTCCTCTATTTGACCTGGGGCGCGATGCTCGCGCTGCTCGAGGAACTGCTCAACACCGGCCCGATGTGGCTGTTCGCACCGCTCGGGGCGCTAATGATCCTGCCGATGCTGATCGAGGCCGCGCCGCTGGTCCGGGCCGCTGGGACACGCGCCGCAGCGCTGGTCGCTGGCGCTTTGGTCCTGGCCGGCTGTGCGGCTGCAGTCGTTGCCCCGGCCTATTCCGCCGACCGCCAGCAGCGCTTCGTCATCGAGCAGGTCGCCGACATCGCGGCCAAAAAGGCCTGGTGGTCGGTCACCAACGACGGTGCTGCACTGCCTGCCGCTTACTCGCGCGTTGGCCACTGGAAGATGGGCAAGCTGCCTTACAGCGACCGCCAGCGCTGGCTCACACCCACCGCGCTCAACACGGCCGGCTTGGCAATGCCAACCGTCGATGCAAAACGGACCAGTCTGCTAATCGACATGCATCTCCACGCTAATGGCGCCGCCAGCCTTGCCCTGATTGCCCCTCGTGAGGCGAAAATTCGGGCTGCCGGTGTCGACAATTTCATTCGTCCGATGGATCGGTCCGCGAAGGACCAACGCTACTCCATCAGTTGCTCCGGCCGGGGCTGCGATGGGGCGGTGCTGCACATTTTTACCGGCAGTGTTGCGCCGATCACATTCACGCTCGTCGGCACCTATCGCGCCCTTCCGCCGAGCGCAAAGCACCTGCTCACGGCACGGCCCGCCGACGCCCGGCCGCAATATGCGCCGGACCAGACGATCGTGATTTCGCGGTTTAAGCTCTGACCCGGCCGAAACCGGGCCAAAAGGCTTACTTCTTGTCGCCGCTCGCGGCGGTTGCTTCGCCGGGGCGAGCCGTCCGGCGCTCGGCGATACGCGCTGCCTTACCGGTGCGGCCACGCAGGTAATAGAGCTTGGCGCGGCGAACGGCGCCACGACGCACGACCTCGATATGGTCGATGATCGGCGAATAGAGCGGGAAGACGCGCTCGACGCCCTCGCCGAAGCTGATCTTGCGGACGGTGAAGTTGGAGCCAACACCCTTGTTGGCGCGGGCGATGCAGACGCCCTCGAAGTTCTGCACGCGGGTGCGGTCGCCTTCGATCACCTTGACGCCGACACGCAGCGTATCGCCGGGGCGGAATTCGGGAACGGGCTTGTCGGCAGTCAGCGCGTCAATGGCTTCGCGCTCGAGCGTCTCGATCAGGTTCATTTCGTCTTCTCTTCACTGTCCCGCTGCGCGCCAGAGGGCGGTGCCTGCGATGCGCCCCCGTGGCGCTCGATCAGGTCCGGCCGCCTTAGCCGTGTATCGTCGATCGCCTGGGCTCGTCGCCACGCCGCGATCTTCGCATGATCCCCCGATCGCAGCACTTCGGGGATCGTGCGTCCTTCCCATGTTACTGGTCGGGTATAGTGCGGATATTCGAGAAGCCCCTCATCGAAGCTCTCTTCCTCACCGCTGGAGGCCGCGCCCATTACCCCGGGAAGCAGCCTCACGCAAGCGTCGAGGATGACCATCGCGCCAAGCTCGCCGCCGGACAGCACATAGTCGCCGATCGACACCGGTTCGAGCGCCCGCGCGTCGAAGATTCGCTCGTCGAATCCCTCGAAACGGCCGCAGAGAAGGATGACCCCCTCACCCGCCGCTAATTCGCGCACCCGCGCCTGGGTCAGCGGCGCCCCGCGCGGGGTCAGCGCGAGCATCGGGCGCCCGTCGGCGACGCTGTCGAGCGCCACGGCCAGCACGTCCGGCTTCAGCACCATCCCCGCCCCGCCGCCTGCCGGCGTGTCGTCGACGCTCCGGTGCTTGTCGGTCGCGAAATCGCGGATGTTGGCGGTGTCGAGCGCCCAGATGCCCTCGTCCAGCGCCTTCCCCGCAAGGCTCGTCCCAAGCGGCCCCGGGAACATGTCGGGGTAGAGGGTTAGAACGGAGGCGCGGAAGGTCATGGCTCCTCCCAGTAACCTTGATCGATGACCTTCGCGATGTGACCCAGTTCTAGGCGCCGGGAAAAGCCCTTGGGATCGGGGTGTTTGAGCAACGGCTTGCGCGTAAACGGCCATGCAAAGAGCCGAGTGAGAAGGACCAGGGGGAAACAGCCGGCGGCGCAACCGTAATAGCTTTCGGTCTGATCGGTCCATTCCATCCACGGAATCTCGCGAACGACTGGACCAAAATCAGCCTCAAGCTCTCCGAAATAATCGTAGGCGTCGATGCCAAAGATGTACGCGTCCTGCGAAATTGACGAATGGGAATGGAGCGGGAAGTTGCCGGGCCGACCCGCAACAAATCTCTCCGTAACGTCAATCAAACGCTTAAGTGTGTCCCCCTCAGTCATTCGCTTCGGCTAATAGGGAACCGCTGTTGCGGCAATCCATTGGGCTGCGGTGGACGAAGACATTCTCGACTGCCTGATCATCGGCGGCGGCCCGGCGGGGCTGACCGCTGCTATCTATCTCGCCCGCTTTCATCTCGACATCCTCGTCGTCGATGGCGGCAAGAGCCGCGCGGCGTGGATCCCGTGCAGCCACAACCATGCCGGCTTCCCCGACGGGATCAGCGGCAAGGAATTGCTCGAGCGAATGCGCGCGCAAGCGCAAAAATATGGCGCGAAGATCGTCACCGAGCAGGTGACCAAGGTCGAGCGCGATGAGGCGAGCGGTATCTTCACCGCAACCTGGGGCTCGGGCTGCGAGCGTGCGCGCACCATCCTCCTCGCCACCGGCGTAACCAACCGCCGCCCGCCGATGGACGAAAAGCTCCACGACGACGCCCTCGCCCGCGGTCTGATCCGCTACTGCCCGATCTGCGACGGCTATGAAGTCACCGACAAGAAGGTGGGCGTGATCGGCTCCGACAGCCACGGAGTCGCCGAGGCGGTGTTCATCCGTGGCTTCACCGCCGACGTGACCCTGATCGCGCCCGACACCGCGCTCAAACTGAAGCCGGAGGATCAAGCGAAGCTCAAAGCCGCGGGAATCGGCTGTATTGATGGACCCGCCAATGCCGTCGCGGCTTCCGACGGCTTCATCGTGGTCGAAACCGCCGAGGGCACCCACGCTTTCGACAGCGTCTATCCGGCCCTGGGATCGGACGTCCACGTCCAGCTTGCCGAGCAGGTCGGCGCGAAACTGTCCGAAGACTGCAGCCTGATCGTCGATGGTCACCAGCGAACGGACATTCCCGGCCTGTATGCAGCGGGCGACGTCGTCCTCGGGCTCGACCAGATCAGCCACGCCATGGGCGAAGGCGGCGTCGTCGCCACGACCATCCGCAACGACCTGGCCGAGCGCAGTCCGCTGCTTCGCGACCCGTTGCCGGTCATGGAGGATGCCGAAACCGGCTCCTAAGCGAGAAACTCGGGATCGAGGACGATCTTGCCGTCCGCGAGGTCGGCAATCCCGGGCTTGAACGCGATCAGCGCGCGCTTGCCCTCCCCCGTTTCGATTTCGAGCAGGTCGCCGGCACCGTAATTCTCGACCGCGACGACCGTCCCGACTGCGTTCCCCTGCCCGTCGACCGCCGCCAGACCGATCAGGTCGACATGGTAGTATTCGCCGTCACCGAGCGGCGGCAGCGCGGCGCGGTCGATCTCGACCAATGACCCGCGCAGTGCCTCGGCGGCCGAGCGGTCGGCGATGCCCTCGAACCGCGCGACCGGACTCTTGCCGTCGCGAACGCTGAGGAGGCGCCGCTCGGCGCCCCCAACGTACAGTTTCTTGTGGTGAGCAAGGCTGTCGACGCTGTCGCTGAACAGCTTCAGTCGGACCTCGCCCTTGACGCCCTGCGCGCCGGCGACCGCGGCGAGCGCGATCCTACGCTCGCCGCCATCGCTCATGCTCAGGCCTTGGTTTCCTCGGCCTCGCCCTCGGCGGATTCTTCCGCCTGAGGCGAATCTTCGGTCGCCGGAGCGGCCTCGTCGCTGCCTTCGGCCGGCGCCTGGGCGGATTCGCTCTCGTCGGTCGCGTCGGGCTGGTCGGCAACCGCTTCTTCCGCCGGAGCCTCTGCGGTGTCGGGCTCGGCGGCGGCTTCTTCCTCACCGGCGGTCGTCTCGGCAACCGGTTCCTCGGCAGCAGCTTCCTCGGCGACCGGCGCTTCGTCAGCAGCGGCCTCGACCGGCGGGGTCTGCTCGCTGACCTCGTCCGCGACCGCTTCCGCTTCCGCGGTCGGCTCGGCGGTCGCTTCCTCAACCGCATCGGCGATCACGGCTTCCGCCTCTTCCTGCTTGGCCTCGTGGGCCTCTTCGACCGGCGCGTTGGCCTTGGCCTCACGAGCCTCGGCGCGCTCCTTGGCCTTTTCGCCCGGGACGGCCTTGTTCGGGTTGTTGCGGGCGGTCCGCTCACGGATGCCGGCGGCATCGAGGAAGCGCAGTACGCGGTCCGACGGCTGGGCGCCGACGCTCAGCCAATGCGAGATGCGGTCGGCGTCGAGCTTCACGCGCTCGGGCGAATCCTTCGCCAGCAGCGGGTTGTAGGTGCCGACCTTCTCGATGAAGCGGCCGTCACGCGCGTTGCGACTGTCCGCGACGACGATCCGGTAATAGGGACGCTTCTTCGCGCCACCGCGCGCCAGACGAATTGAAACTGCCATTTGTTCTATCCTTTCAATCTATTCGCTTATTTCTTTGAAAACTTATCGAAACCTGCAGGGAGGTTGAACGGCTGTGCACCGCCGAGCCCGGGAAGCGCGCCGCCGGCACCGCCGAGGTCCGGCATCCCGCCGGCACCACCCAGCCCGCCGAGGCCACCGCCCCCGCCAAACATCGCCGCCAGCTTGCCGAGGCCACCCATCTTCTTCAGGCGCTTCATCACCGTCGACATTTCCTGGTGCATTTTCAGCAGCTTGTTGATGTCCTGGACGGTCGTCCCACTGCCCTTGGCAATACGGATCTTGCGCTTGGCGTTGACCAGTTCGGGCTTGGCCCGCTCCTTCGCGGTCATCGACGACAGCATCGCCTCCATGTGGACCAGCGCCTTGCTGTCGCCGGCCTTCGCGGCGGCATCCTTCATGCCCTTCATGCCGGGCATCATGCCGGCCAGCGCGCCGAGGCCCCCCATGCGCTGCATCTGCTTGAGCTGCATCCACAAGTCGTCGAGGTCGAACTTGCCCTTGGCCATTTTGGCCGCGATTTTCTCGGCGTCCTCGAGTTCGATCGTCTCGGCCGCCCGCTCGACCAGGCTGACGACGTCGCCCATGCCGAGAATGCGGCCGGCGACGCGGTCAGGGTGAAAGGCTTCGAGCTTGTCGATCGCTTCGCCAACGCCGGCGAACTTGATCGGCTTGCCGGTGACCGCGCGCATGCTGAGCGCGGCGCCGCCGCGAGCGTCACCGTCGAGCCGGGTCAGGACGACGCCGGTCAGATCGACCTCGCCGGCAAAGCCCTTGGCGACGTTGACCGCATCCTGGCCGGTCAGCGCATCGACCACGAGCAACGTCTCGGTCGGGTTCGCCGCCGCCGCGACGGCCTTCATCTCCGCCATCAACTGGTCGTCGACGTGCAGGCGGCCGGCGGTGTCGAGCAGGACAACGTCATAGCCTTGCAGCTTGGCGGCCTGGAGCGCGCGCTTGGCGATGTCGACCGGCTGCTGGCCGGCAACGATCGGCAGCGTGTCGACGCTCGCCTGGCGGCCGAGCACCGCGAGCTGCTCCTGCGCCGCCGGGCGGGCGACGTCGAGCGAGGCCATCAGCACCCGCTTGCGGTCTTTTTCCGACAGGCGCTTGGCGAGCTTGGCAGTGGTGGTCGTCTTACCCGAGCCCTGGAGGCCGACCATCATGATCACGACCGGCGGAGTGACCGCGAGATTGAGTTCGGCCGTGTCCGACCCGAGCGTTTCGACCAAAGCGTCGTGGACGATCTTGACGACCATCTGGCCCGGGGTGACCGAGCGCAGCACTTCCTGGCCGACCGCTTTCTCAGTGACCTGGTCGACGAAGTCGCGAGCGACCGGGAGCGCGACGTCCGCCTCGAGCAAGGCGACGCGCACTTCGCGCATGGCCGCGCGCACGTCAGCGTCGGTCAGGGCGCCACGGCCCCGAAGCCGGTCGAATACGCTGCCGAGCCGATCGCTCAGGGTGTCGAACATTCAATTCTCCTCAGCGATATGAGCCAAACGCAAGTCGAGCCGGCGGACGAAACCTCGTCGGCCGGCTTGCACCCGTGGATGCTCACATCGATGTCTGTCCTAGGACGGAGGGCCGCTTAGCGGCATCGCCGCCAAAACTCAACCGCTGCCTAGAACTTGGGCTTGCCCTTGGGCTTGCGCGGGCGCCCCGAACCACCCGGGCCACCGCCGGGCCCGCGCGGGCCTCGGTTCGGTCCATCCCCGCTCGGCGGACCGCGGCGCGCACCGCGCGGCGGGCCGCGACGGTCGGCGCCTGGACCGGGCCGCTGGCGCTCGGGCACGCGATCCATCGGCCGCGCTGTTCGCACCTGATCGCGCGGGCCAACGGCATAGCCTTCCTTGAGGAGTGCCGTGAACGCGGCGCGCGTGCTCTCTGCCAGCTGGTCCTGCAGTTCCTTCGGCAAATCGGCGAAGGTCACATTGGGATGGATCGCCTGGACATCGCGCAGCAGCTGGTTGGGCAGGCCGCCCGACGCGCGCTTCAACGCAGCGAGGCCGTCGAGCACCGCCGAGAACAGGATAGATTGCATGACGTCATTGGCTGCGCGGGGCATGGTGGTGGCCTTCAGGTGGACTAAGCTGGGCGCGCTCCCTAAGTCACGCGGCCAATGCGGCGCCACTTCCACAAGATGCATGGTCTCGGCAATGATTTCGTGATCGTCGACGCGCGCGAAACGCCGTTCGACGTCACGCCATCGCTGGCGAAAGCGATCGCCGACCGGCGCACGGGCGTCGGCTGCGACCAGCTGATCGTGCTTGAGCCGAGCGCCAGCGCCGACCTCCGCATGCGCATCTGGAATCAGGATGGCGGCGAAGTCGAAAGCTGTGGCAACGCGACGCGCTGCGTCGTGCAGTTGACCGGCACCACGAGCATCGAGACCGATGGCGGCCTGCTGAGCGGCGCGGCGCTGGATGGCGAGGTGGAGGTGACGCTGCCGGAGCCAAGCTTCGCGTGGACCGACATTCCAATCGCCTATGCGACGGACACCATCCCACTGCCGATGGCCTGGGACGAGCTCGAAAATCCGGTCGCCGTCAACGTCGGCAACCCGCATGTAGTGTTCTTCGTGCCCGACGCGCGCGCCGTGCCGCTGGCCGAGCTTGGTCCGCGGATCGAGACCGACCCGGCCTTTCCCGACCGCATCAACGTCAATGTCGCGACCCTCGTCGACGGCCGGCTCAAGTTGCGCACCTTCGAGCGCGGCGTCGGCGAGACCTTGGCCTGCGGCACCGGGGCCTGCGCCAGCGCGGTCGCGGCGATCCTGACCAAGCGCGTCCAGTCTCCCGTTACGGTCGACATGACCGGCGGATCGCTGACGATCGCCTGGGCGCCGGGCGAGCCGATCCGCATGCGCGGCTCGGCGACCCATGTATTCGAGGGCGACCTGGACCTCGAGGCGCTCTCGTGAGCGTCGAGACGGTTACCCTCGGCTGCCGATTGAATTTCGCAGAAAGCGAGACGATCGCGCGGTCGGCCCCGCCGGGCGAGGACTGGATTGTGGTCAATAGCTGCGCTGTGACCAATGAGGCGGTGCGCCAGACGCGGCAGGCGATCCGTCACGCCCACCGCCGCCGGCCCGACGCGCGCATCCTCGTCACCGGATGTGCCGCGGAACTTGAGCCACGAACGTTCGAAGCCATGCCCGAGGTTTCGCGGGTTGTCGGAAACGGCAACAAGCTCAACGCCTTGGTCGCAAGTGACGTCATGACGCCGGTGCCCGCCGGCTTCCTGGGCCACGTCCGCAGCTTCGTCGCGGTCCAGACCGGGTGCGACCATCGCTGCACCTTCTGCTCGATCTGGCAGGCGCGTGGGGCCAGCGTGTCGCAGCCATTCGAGGCTATTCGCGACGCCATTGCCCGCGAGCTCGATCGCGGCGCGAAAGAGATCGTCCTCACCGGCGTCGACATCACGGACTATGCCGGCGGCCTTGGCGCCCTGTGCCAGCGCCTGCTCGCCACCGAGCCCAGGCTCCAGCGCCTGCGCCTGTCGTCGCTCGACAGCATCGAGATCGACGATGCGCTGATGGAGCTGATTGCCGGCGAGTCGCGCCTGCTGCCGCATTTTCATCTTTCGCTGCAGGCCGGCGATGATCTGATCCTCAAGCGGATGAAGCGGCGCCACAGCCGGGCCGATGCCGTCCGCACCGTCGAGCGGATCAAGGCCGCGCGGGCCGATGCGACGATCGGCGCCGACCTCATCGCCGGATTTCCCACCGAAACGGAAGACATGGCTCTCAACAGTTTGAAGTTACTCGAAGATTGCGACGTCATCGCCGCGCACATCTTCCCCTTCTCGCCCCGCCCGACCACGCCCGCGGCGCGCATGCCGCAACTACCCCGCGAAGTGGTGAAGGCCCGCGCCGCCCGGCTGCGCGACGCTGCTGCCAGTCGTCGGCGGCGGTGGCTCGACCGCCTGGTTGGCACCGAGCAACGAGTCCTCGTTGAGAATGGCGGCAAGGGGCACGCCGACAATTTCGCACCGATTGCGATCGGCCGGGACCGCGGCGAGATCCTGACTGTGCGCATCACTGGCCGTGACGGCGATCGCCTTGTAGGCGCTGCTGCATGAGCTGGCTCGACCGCCTCCGGGGCGGGTTTTCCAAGACTGCCGAAAAGGTCGCCGACAACCTCACCGGCCTGACCAGCCGTGCGGCGCTCGATACCGCGACCCTCGACGACATCGAGGAAGCGCTGATCGCCTCCGACCTCGGGCCGGAGGCGTCGCGGCGCATCCGCGAGGCGATCGCCAGCGAGAAGTTCGAGCAACTCGACGAGCGCGGGCTTCGCACCATCCTCGGCGAGCAGATTGAAGCAATCCTAAGACCCGTCGCCAAGCCGCTGGAAGTATACGGTTTCCCCCGCCCTCACGTGATCCTGGTGATCGGCGTCAACGGTTCGGGCAAGACCACGACCATCGGCAAGCTCGGCCATTGGCTGAAGGCACAGGACTATGGCGTCCTGCTGGCCGCCGGCGACACCTTTCGCGCCGCCGCGATCGAGCAATTGAAGATCTGGGGCGACCGCATCGGTGCGCCGGTCATTTCGGGCAAGGAAGGCGGCGACGCCGCCGGAATCGTGTTCGACGGCGTCAAGCAGGCGACCGCGACCGGCGAGGACGTGCTGATCGTCGACACCGCCGGCCGCCTCCAGAACAAGTCGCACCTGATGGAGGAATTGTCGAAGATCCGCCGCGTCCTCGGCCGCCTCAATCCCGACGCGCCGCACGACGTCCTCCTCGTCCTCGATGCCACCACCGGCCAGAACGGCCTTGCGCAGGTCGAGGTGTTCCGCGAGAGCGCCGGGGTGACCGGCCTCATCATGACCAAGCTCGACGGCACCGCGCGCGGCGGCGTGCTCGTTGCCGCGGCCGAGAAATTCGGCCTGCCAATCCACGCCATCGGCGTCGGCGAAAAGGTCGACGACCTGCGCCCGTTCGATGCCCGCGCGGTCGCTCGCGCCATTGCCGGATTGCCGCCCGAATGACGGAGCCCAAAGAACCCCACGGTCCAATGCGCCTGGTGGTCGATTTCGGCCCTCTCGTCGTCTTCTTTGCGACCTACAAGCTTGCTGGCGGCGGCCTCCATGGCACGCTGACCGCCACCGCCGGCTTCATGATCGCGGTGCTCATCGCGATTGGCGCGGCCTTGCTCGTCTTCCGCAAGGTCACGCCGATGCTGTGGCTGTCCACCGCGCTCATCCTCAGCTTCGGAGCCGTCACCCTATACCTGCGTGATCCGCGCTTCATCCAGATGAAGCCGACCCTCTATTATGCGGTGCTGGCAACGGTCCTGTTCGTCGGCCTGTTCAAGGGCAAGCCGTTGCTGCGCTGGCTATTCGGGCCAATCTTTCCGGGGCTTAGCGATGAAGGCTGGCTCAAGCTCAGTCGCAACTGGGCCTTCTTCTTTGTTGCGCTGGCCCTGGTGAACGAAGCGATGCGCGCGACGCTCGACTTCGACCGGTGGCTGACGCTGAAGGTGTGGGGCGTGCCGATCGTCTCTTTGCTCTTCGCCGCCGCCAACATTCCAATGCTGCTGCGCCATGGGCTGGACCCCGAATCCAAGAAAGACGTCATCGAGGAGGCCCCGGTCGAGTGAGCGAGCCCATCCTGTCCATCCGTGGGCTGCGCAAGACCTATGGCACCGGCGTCGACGCGCTGAAGCCGATCGATCTCGACATCAATCGCGGCGAGATTTTCGCGCTGCTCGGCCCCAACGGCGCGGGCAAGACGACGCTGATCAACATCATCTGCGGGATCGTCACGCCGACTGCGGGCGAAGTCCTGGTCGATGGCAAGAATTGGCAGACGGATTTCCGCCACGCGCGGGGACGCATCGGACTGGTTCCGCAGGAACTTACGACCGACGCCTTCGAGCCGGTCTGGCGCACCGTGGCCTTCTCACGCGGCCTCTACGGCAAGCCGGCCAGCCCGGCGAAGGTGGACGACCTGCTGAAGCGCCTGTCGCTCGCCGACAAGCGCAAGACGATCATGATGCAGCTATCGGGCGGCATGAAGCGCCGGGTGATGATCGCCAAGGCGCTGAGCCACGAGCCCGACATCCTGTTTCTCGACGAGCCTACGGCGGGCGTCGACGTCGAGCTGCGCCGCGACATGTGGGACCTGGTGCGCCAGCTCCGCGCCGACGGCACGACCATTATCCTCACCACTCACTACATCGAGGAAGCGGAGGAAATGGCCGACCGCGTTGGCGTGATCAGCAAGGGCGAGCTGATCGCGGTCGACGAGAAGAAGTCGCTGATGGCGCGGATGGGGCGCAAGACGCTCGACATCATGCTGGTCGAGCCGATGACCGCCGTTCCGGACGTGTTGTCGGAATGGAAGCTGCGGCTCGAGGATAATGGTCACGCGCTCTGCTACGAGTTCGACAGCCACGCGGATCGGACCGGGATCGCCTCCCTGATGCGGGCGCTCAGCGACAACGGCATCGCCTACAAGGACCTGTCGACCCACCAGTCGAGCCTCGAAGACATTTTCGTCGAGCTCGTCCATCGCCCGAGGGCCGACGCATGAACCTTCACGGCATCACTGCGATCTACAAGTTCGAGATGGCGCGCTGGGGGCGCACGCTGTGGCAGAGCCTGATCACTCCGGTGATCACCACCGCGCTCTATTTCGTGGTGTTCGGAAGCGCGCTCGGGAGCCGCATGACGTCCATGGAAGGCGTCAGCTACGGCGCCTTCATCGTGCCCGGCCTAACCTTGCTGTCGGTGTTCATGCAGTCGATCTTCAACGCCAGCTTCGGCATTTATTTTCCGAAGTTTACCGGCACGATCTACGAATTGCTGTCAGCACCGATCTCCAGCTTTGAAGCCGTCGTCGCTTATGTGGGCGCCGCGGCGACCAAGTCGATCATCCTGGCGCTGGTGACGCTGGCCACGGCCCTGTTCTTCGTCCCGCTGCAACTCGATCACCCGATCTGGATGATCATCTTCCTGCTCGGCATCACCACCGGCTTCTGCCTGTTTGGCTTCGCCATCGGCGTCTGGGCACAGAATTTCGAGCAATTGCAGATCATCCCGATGCTGATCATCACGCCCCTCACCTTCCTTGGCGGGGCTTTCTACTCGGTCAAGGCGCTGGGCGAGCCGTTTCGCACGATCACCCTGTTCAACCCGGTCGTGCACCTGATCAGCGGGTTCCGCTGGAGTTTTTATTCGGTCGCCGACGTCCCCGTCTGGTCGAGCTTAGCGGTCATGCTGGGGCTCAACGGTCTGTGCATGGCAGTCATCGCCTGGATGTTCCGCACCGGCTATCGACTCAAGCAGTAGCTCGCGGCAGACTGCCCTTAAGTTGTTGCTTGAGGGGGGATCAAATGGACACACAGAAGATGGTGCGGGCATTGGCGTGGGCTTATGCCCTGTTGTTCGTCGGCGTGACCGCACTCGGCTACATCCCACAATTCCTCGACGCCCAGGGCCAGCTGTTTGGCCTGTTCAAGCTGCAATGGTGGGACGACGCCCTCCACCTCGGCTCCGGCCTGTGGGCGGCGATCGCGGCCTGGCATTCGTACAACGCCAGCAGGAGCTATTTCCGCATCTTCGGACCGCTCTACTTCCTTGACGGCGTGCTCGGCCTGTTGACCGGTAGCGGCTATCTCGATCTCGGCATCATCCTCCACGGCCCGATGGCCATGCCGATGGCGACCAAGGTCGCGATGAACGTACCGCACATCATGATCGGCGGGATTGCGACGCTCGTCGGCTACGTGCTGGCCAAGAAGGTGGCTGGCCGGCTTGCCACGGCGTGAAACGGCGCTGGAAGATCCTGCTCGGAACGGGCGGGGTCCTGCTCGCCGCGGCGCTGGCGCCGATCATCACGATCGAGACGAGTTGCCGCGCGCCGATCGAAGGCCTCGACACCACCGGCTACAAGGCGCTGGTCAAGGACCCCGCCTGGCAGCGCGACGAATCACGAACCTGGCTCACCTATCCCGAATGGCACATCGTCTACTCGGCGGAGAGCTTCGGCCAGTTCCTCGAGCATAATCCGCCGAGCGCCTACCACTACCTCCGCGACATTCGCGGCTTCTGGTCCGGCTATTGCGCCGCCAACCAGGCGGCGGCTGGCCGCGCCGGCGCCGATGCCCGCATCATGCTCTACACGATCGGGCTCAGTTATTCGGCCGAGCTGCTGCTCAAGGCGTTGTACGAGAATACGCTCGGCCGCGTCAGCGAATGGCTCGGCGGCTGGCACAGCGCCGACGACCGTTACGCGATGCGCGTCCAGCAGCGCTACGGCGCCTTCATGCACGAGACGCCGTGGTACGAATTCCCGTTCGGCCAGGCTCTTTCGGGGCTGTGGGGGACGAGCGAACCACGCGAACATTTCCGCCATTGGGAGCGCCGCTTCGCGCTTAGCGCCGAATATGGCGTCAAAACCGGCTATGCGAAGCTGATCGGCGCGGCGTCGGGCGCGAGCCTCGGGCGCGATGAGCGGATGTTGCGCTTCGTCGTTCGCGGCACGCCGCAGTCGATCGCCGCGGTCGACCCGCGGCTCAAGCCGGTCGGCGGCGCCGGCAAGGACCTGACCGTGGTCGAAGCCCCGCGCTACGCCCAATTCAGCGACCTGCTCGGCAAGATGGCCGACCGCGGAACCCAGCTGGTCGAGATCAGCGGGAACGACGACATCTTCCTGACCTTGCTCCTGCCGCCCAAAGCATCGCTCGGCACCCCGGGCGCGCAGCTTTTCACCACCGAGCTCGACGAGCCGCTCGGCTGGCGGCGGGTGGCGATCTCGACCAAGGTCCCCGAGCTACTCGGGGTGATGCGCGCTGCCCGCGAGCAGGGCGGGCGCATCGAGCACGTCTACGACTATTAGCCGGCGGCCAGCAGTGGTGCGTAGCGGTCGTACCACGTGTTCCGCAGGAGGCCGTCCGGATCCCACCTTTGTTTCGCCGCGAAGAATTCGCGGATTTGCGGGTAGGACCGCTGGAGCTGGTCCGGGCTGTAATGGAGCTGGTAGGGAAGGAAGAACCGCCCCCCGTTGGCATGGGTCAGGTCAATGAGGTCGCGGGTCAGCCGCATCATCCTGGCGTTGCCATCGGCGTCGGTCGACTGGTTGAAATAGAGCACGACGGAGTAAGCCGGCGCCGGGGCGTAGGTCAGCATATTATGCTCCTGCCCGACCACCCTGACCGAAGCATTCAAGAGATTGGCGTCGTCGCGCCGGACGATGTCGCGCAGGCCGTCGATGAACGGCAGCAGCCGGTCGCGCGGGATGAAATATTCGTGGAGGATGTCGGTGTCGCCCTCCATCGCGTTGCGCAGGTAAGGGACGCTGTCGTGCATCGGGTCGTTGCGCGAGACGAGGCAAGCCTCGCCGTCATGCATCGCCTGGGCGCGGGTCACGGTGCAGCTTTCGAACCGGTGCTCGAGGTTCTTCTCCGACCACCATTTGAGGCTTTGGAACAGCTTGCCCTTCTTGGCGAGGTTGACCGTCAGCCGCCGCATCTTGACCGAGCCCACTTCGCCGAGCGGCGCCGGCACGGCGCCCGGCGGGTTGGCCTTGCGGTAACTGTAGACCAGTGCCTCATCGAGCAGCGAGCCCGGCGCGGTCGACAAGTGGGTGTACATCAGGCCAATCGATCGGTCGGCGAGAATCTGTTCGAGGCGGGCCGGCAGGTCCCTTGTCGCGACGAGCTGCCGTTCGGATGCGTAGATATCGTTGGGCACGACCTCGAGCTCGGCCGACAGGATCACACCGAACAGGCCGTAGCCGCCGACGACGAGGTTGAAGAGGTCGGCATTTTCGGTCGGCGACACGGTGAGGATGCGACCGTCGGTCAGCATCAGCTGCAAGGAGCGGATCGAGTCCATGACCGCGCCGGCCTGGTGGTCCATGCCGTGGGCATTAACCGAAATCGAGCCGCCAACGCTGAAGATGTCGGTCGACTGCATCGCCTTGACCGCGAAGCGCGGGTGGATCGCCTTCTGGATGTCGTGCCAGGTCGCGCCGCCGCCGACGGTAATCGTCGACGTCTCGGGATGAAGCTCGATCCGGTTCAGATGGCGCATGTCGAGCATGATCCCGCCGCGCCGGAACGCCTGCCCGCCCATGCTGTGGCGAACGCCCGCGGGCGAGACCGTCAGCCCGGACGCGCGGGCATAAGCCAGCGTATCGGCCACCTCGCGTTCGCTGCGCGGCGCGACGATCCCGGCAACGGACGTCCGGTCGAGGCAACTGGCGTCGTTGACGGTACCGCCCTTCTGCGCCCAGCGCGGCTCGGCGGCCGTAGCGGCCGCGGCGTGCGGACGGAGCGGCGCCAGCGGTGGCAGGATGTCACCGCAGTCCTTCGGCCCGTCCGGATCGGCGGCGAGCGGCTCTAGCCACAAGCCGGTGCCGACCACCGCGATCGCCAGGCCCGAGGCCCCGATCACCAGCGACTTGCGCTTCATTGACCCCCCTCGGTGATGTGGATCAGCGCGCCGTCGAGCGCGGCGTCGAACGCCGCTGGATCCTCGATGTGCGGAATATGACCGACCCCCGGCAGCACCTCGATCGACCGCGCATTGGTCAGCGCGGCGATGCGTTCGCCCTGGTCGAGCGGCGTGACGGTGTCCGCCCGGCCCCAGATCAGGGTCACGGGCACGCGAATGGCCTTGAGATTGGCGGTCCGGCGGCTGAGGGCATTGTCCCGCTTGGTGAACAGGTTCGGCAGCCAGGCGGCATAGGCCGAGGTCGTGCCGCTCCGGCGCATCGGCGCGCGCAGCGTCTCGATCCACGACGTGCCCTGCTCTTTGCGGGCCAGCAGCGAGCGCAGGAACGGCTTGAGCGCCAGCGGATTCGTCAGCATCGCCGAAGTCGTCAATTGCGCGATCGGTGCCACTCGGAAGGCCCTCGCAACGGGCGTTTCGCCTTTCGGGTCGAGCTCGCCGAGAGCGGCATCGACCAGCACCAGGCCGCGGACCTGTTGCGGATGCCGCAACGCCAGTTCCACGACCGATCCCGCGCCGAAGCTGTGGCCGATGACGATCGCCGGCTTCCTCTGGGCGGCGAGCACGGCCGACAGGCGCCCGGCCTGGGTCACCCGGTCATAGCGCGACTGCGGGTCGCGGTCGGACCAGCCGAACGGCGGCAGGTCGATCGCCACCACCCGCCAGCCCTTGCCGGCGAGATGGGCGGAGACGTCCTTCCAGAACCCGCTCCACGCTGCGGTGCCGTGGACGATCACGATCACCTGGCCGTCTGCCGGCCCGGCGACCCGCGCCGCGACGCGACCGCTCGGTGTCTGAAAATAGACGGTGCCCGCTGGCGCCTGGTCGGCATGCTCGCGCAACGAAGCCGAAACCCTGAGCGCGACAAGGATCAGCAGGATGGCGAGCAGCAGCAGCCCCGCCCAGCGCAGCAAGGTGCGCCCTACGCCTCGTTTACGCTTACGCCCCCGCGCCCCCATCGTCGCGGACTATGGAGGGCCGTCGGCTCACGGGCAAGCTAGGACGTTAGTTCGGGCGACCGGGCGCCCTCCTGGTTGGCGCGGGCCTCACCCCCGCCGTCCAGGTTCTGGGCGACGAAGTCCCAGTTGACGATGTTCGCCAGCACCGAGCTCGCGAACCGCGGCCGCTCGTTGCGATAGTCGATGTAATAAGCATGCTCCCACACATCGAGCGTGAACAGCGGCACCATCCCCTCGTGGACGAGCGGCGTGTCGGCATCGTGCAGCGACGTAACGCGGAGCGTGCCGCGGTCGAGCACCAGCCACGCCCAGCCGTTGGAGAAATGGTTGACCGCTTCCTCCTGCAGCTTCTGGATCAGCGCCTCGGTATTGCCGAACCCGTCGTTGATGAGGTGCTCGAGCTTGCCCTCGGGCTTGTGGTCGCCGGGCGCGGCGAGGCATTGCCAGAAGAAGCTGTGGTTCCACAGCTGAGCACTGTTGTTGAACAGCTTGGTGTTGCCGCTGCGGTGCGCCTCGCGGATGACCTGGGCGAGCGAGGCCTCGGCCAGCTCGGCGTTGCCGTCGATCAGCTCGTTGGTCTTGGTGACATAGGCCTTGTGGTGCTTGCCGTGGTGAAAATCGAGCGTTTCGGCCGACATCACGGGGGCGAGAGCGTCCTGGGTAAACGGCAGGTCGGGGAGCTGGAAGGGCATGGGCGCAAGTCTCCTACTGGTGCCGGCGAACGGCCGGCTGGAAATCATCCCACCCCTGCACAGCCAGATGCTTGCGCAGCGCGAAATTTCAACCCTAGAAGCGACGGTCTACGCAGAAGCTGCGGCAAGGGGGATGAAATGGCCAAGATTTTCGAGAATCTGTACCTGACGCTGGCGACCGGGCTGGTGCTTGCGGTCATCATCATGCTGTTGCCTGACAGCGGCTGGGCCCCGGCGCTCGGCAACGTCAACGGCATCCTCCAGTGGCTCCACGTGTTCTTTGGCATCACCTGGATCGGCCTGCTCTATTATTTCAACTTCGTGCAGATCCCGACGATGCCGTCGGTGCCCGCCGAGCTGAAGCCGGCGGTCTCCAAGTTCATCGCGCCGAGCGCTTTGTTCTATTTTCGCTGGGGCGCGGCATTCACGGTGCTAACCGGTCTGCTTCTCGCCTGGTCCTATGACGAGCTGGTCCCTGCCCTGCTGCTGCTGCCGAGCGCGCGGTTGATCGGCATCGGCATGTGGCTGGCGCTGATCATGGCGTTCAACGTCTGGGCGATCATCTGGCCGAACCAGCAGAAGGCGCTCGGCCTCGTCCCCGCCGAGGACGCCGCCAAGGCCAAGGCGGCACGCACCGCGATGATCTTTTCGCGCACCAACACCTTGCTGTCGGTGCCGATGCTGCTGTGCATGACCAATTTTCACTGATCCCGAAGCAAAAGGTGCGGACCGCGCAGGGGCAGCAAGGCGGCCCGCACCTCTTCGGAGAGGTTGAGCCTGTGCGCTTCTCGTGGGGGAGTTAGCAGCCCGGTTCGACGAACGAACCGTTTTTAGCGGGTCTACGCCGCGCTGTCCTGAAGCTTGTGCCGCTTCAGCGCGTGACGCAGCTGGTCGTAGCTCAACCCCAGCGCACTCGCGGTAGCGCGCTGATTGAAGCGATTTCGGCTCAGCGCCTCCTGCAGCAACGTCCGCTCGTAGGAATCAACCGCCGAGCGGAAGTCGTTGACTGGTTCCGCCGATGGCGCGGACGATGCCACTGCGGTCAATTGAGGCGGCGGTGACGTGATGTCGTTGGCCTGATCGGGTTCGCCCTGGCTGAATGCGACGCGCTGGGCGGACGGCGCCCAAGGCGAATGGAACGGATCGAAGATGATCTCGTCGATCGACCGCTCGGGATCCTCATGACGATAGACCGCGCGCTCGATCACGTTACGTAGCTCGCGAACATTGCCCGGCCAATGCCACGCATCGAGCGCGGCGACCGCGCGCGGCGAAAAGCCCGGCCAGTTGGACCAGTCGAGCTCGACCGACATGCGGCGGCCGAAATGTTCGGCGAGCAGCGGGATGTCACCTTCGCGGGCGCGCAGCGGCGGCAGCGTAATGACCTCGAACGACAGGCGGTCGAGCAAGTCAGCACGGAACTTGCCCTTGTCGACCTGGGCCGGCAGGTGCTCGTTGGTCGCGGCGACGATGCGGACGTCGACCGAGATCGGCTTGGACGCGCCGATGCGGGTGATCTCGCCATATTCGACCGCGCGCAGCAAACGATCCTGGGCGGGCATCGAGAGCGTCCCCAGCTCGTCGAGGAACAGGGTGCCGCCGTCCGCTTCCTCGAAGCGGCCGTGGCGGGTCTTGGCGGCGCCGGTGAAGCTGCCGGCTTCATGGCCGAACAGCTCGGTCTCAATCAAATTTTCGGGGAGCGCGGCGCAATTCATGATGATCAGTGGGCCCGCCCAACGGGACGACAGGTGGTGCAGGCGTTCGGCGATCAACTCTTTGCCGGTGCCGCGCTCGCCAATGACCAGGACCGGCCGGTTGAGCGGCGCGGCACGGCTCGCCCGCTCGACCGCGTCGAGAAAGGCATAGCTTTGGCCGATGAACTGATCCGTGCGCTCCATGTCCCGACAGTTGGTGGTAAATCCCACCATTTGGCAAGGATTTTCGGCTGTTTTCCGGGCTTATTTTCGACAAATGTGCGGTATTCTGCCGCAAGCGACATTCTGGCACGCTACTTGAATGGATGTAAGCAGGTTTAGGGCCCTATTTTTTGAATATCGGAGTGCTGGATGAGTATTTTTTCCCGAACGCGGGACATCTTTGCGGCCAATATCACGGAGATCCTCGATCGCTCCGAGGATCCGGCCAAGATGATCCGGATGGTCATCCTCGAAATGGAAGAGACATTGGTCGAGGTTCGCGCCTCGGCCGCGCGGTGCATCGCCGACGGCAAGGAAATGCGCCGTGCCTTCGCGCGCCTGGACGAGCTGCAGCGGAACTGGACGGAGAAGGCCGAGCTGGCCCTGTCCAAGGACCGCGAGGATCTCGCCAAGGCCGCGCTGCTCGAGCGCCAGAAGGCGGCCGACATGGCCGAGGGAATCCAGTCCGAGGTCAAGGTCATCGACGACACGCTGAAGGGCTACGAGGGCGACATCGCCAAGCTGCAGGGCAAGCTGCGCGAAGCGCGCGCCCGGCAGAATGCAATCGCCGCGCGCTTCGAAAGCGCCGTCACCCGCGCCCGCACCCGCGAAATCATGAACGGCAACCGCACTGAAGATGCCTTCTCGCGCTTCGAACTGCTTGAGCGCCGTGCCGATTTCGCCGAAGGGCGCGCCGAAGCGCTGGGCATGACCGGGCCGAAGAGCCTCGAAGAAGAAATTGCCGACCTCAGGGCATCGGAATCGGTCGACGCCGAGCTCGAGGCAATGAAGGCCGCGTTGAAGGCAAAGGGGAAGTAAGCGAACATGGACGATATCATCATCCCGCTCACAGTCGTGCCGATCCTGTTCATCGGCCTGCCGTGGCTGATCTTCCATTACATCACCAAGTGGAAGACCGCGAAGACGCTGACCGATGACGACGAGAAGCTTCTCGACGGCCTGCACGAGGCGGCACGCCGGCTCGACGACCGCCTGTGCACGATCGAGCGGATCATGACCGCCGAGAACCCGAACTGGCGGCAGCAATGCCTTCCCGGCCGGGAGGCCGATCGCCTGCTCGTCGGCGGAGATCGGCAATGACCGACGATCGCCTTCCCGAACGGTACGAGGATCGCCGCTACCTGACCGAGCAACCGACAAGCCGCACGCGCTTCTATCGCGATAAGCGCAACGGCAAGGTCAACGGCATTTGCGCCGGAATTGCCGACTATACCGGCTTCGACGTGACGCTGGTCCGGATCTGCATGCTGGCCGCGCTGTTCCTCAGCAGCGGGTCGATCATCCCGATCTACTTCATCGCCGGCTGGATCTCGCCGACCAAGCCAAGCGCGTTCGACTATTCGGACTCCGAGGACACGCGCTTCTGGCAGGGCGTCCGCGCCTCGCCGGCGCGCTCGGCACGCGACATCCGCTCGCGCTTCCGCGACATCGACCGCCGCCTGGCGGATATCGAAAGCTATGTGACGAGCGAGAACCGCACGCTCGCCCGCGAAATCGAACAACTGCGTTAAGCCAGGAGCTTAGTGAATGGACCCCGAAGCCAAGGAAGTGTTCAACTATATCCTTCAGCTCTTCCCCTGGATCGTGGCGATCGTCGCGATCAGCGTCGGCGGCTGGGCGTTTACGACCTGGCTCCGGATCAAGAACGGTTATCCGCTGCAGAGCAGCTGGGGCCTGCCAATGCATCCGAAGACGGATCAGGAAGCCACGCAGCGCATCAAGTTGCTGACGAATGAGAATGTCCAGCTCCGCGCCGAGCTGGGCTCGGTCAAGGACCGGCTCGAAACACTCGAACGGATCGCGACCGAACGTCCGACCAAGCTCGCGCGGGAAATCGACGCCCTGGCGGTCGACAAGGGAGGCAATGCATAATGGATCCGCCCGCAATGGTTATGATCGCGCTGATCGTCGTCGGCCTTCCGGTCGTGATGGTGATGCTGATGTTCAATCGCTTCTTCAAATTCCGTGAGAAGAAGCTTGAGGTCGAGGCGCGCAATGCCGCCGAGAGCGCCGCGCAATATGCCTCGCGTTCGGCCGAGCTGGAGCAGCGCGTGCGCGTGCTCGAGCAGATCGTCACCGACGGCGGCGCCCAGACTGCGGCGCAAATCGAGGCGTTGCGTGAGCCGGTCCGGCGGGTCGAGCGGGCGACATCCAAGGCGCGCGACATCGCCGGTTGAACGGACCGGCATCGCGGCGTTATGATACGTCTAAGATATATCATACAGTGAGAGGTGCGTTTCATGTGGAGTAATCCGTCGAGCTGGATCTGGGTGCTCATCCCAATCATGGTCATCGGCCTCGCACCGTTCCGGATGTGGCTCAAGATCAAGGAAAAGCAGATCGACTCCCAGTCGAACCTGGCCGCCGAAAAAAGCGCTCAATATGCCCAGCATATGGAGCGGTTTGAGCAGCGTCTGCGGGTGCTTGAACAGATTGCGACTGACAAAGGCGTCGAGACCGCCGCCCAGATCGAAGCGCTGCGCGACGCCCAACGCATCCCGGCGCCGCAACGACACGACGAACCGCTCGGCTGAGCGAGGAGAATTGGCGTGGACGCATCACTACTAGTGTTCTTTATGATTGTCGTCGGCATTCCGGTCGCCGGCGGGATCGCCATGAGCGCCTTCCAGCGCTGGCTTCAGCACAAGGAAAAGATGAGTGTGCTGATCGCCAACCAGACCGCCGAGAAAGCCGCGCAATATGCGTCGCATGTCGAACGCATCGAGGCGCGCCTTCGGGTCGTCGAGCAAATCGTCACCGATGGCGGCGCGCAAACCGCGGCCCAGATCGAGGCGCTGCGCGAGCGCGCCAGGATTCCCTCCGAAGAGAAGGCCCAATGAACCCGTTCGAGTTCGTCCTTGCGGTCCTGTTCATGGTGTTCGCCTTCGCCATCATCAAACACAAGCTCGGCATCCCCAGCCGCTCGATGCGCGAGATGCGCGGCGAACCGGTGGACGATGCGGAAAATGCTCGCCTCAGATCGCAGGTGAAGCAATTGCAGGATCGGATTAACGTGCTGGAGCGGATCGTCACCGATCGCGGCGTCGAAACGGCGGCGCAGATCGAGGCGCTGCGCGATCGGGATCGAATATCGGAAGAGGACGGAGCTTAATGGAAGGCGGTCAAATTATGGTGGTGACGATCGTCGCGATCGTCATGGTCGCGTCGATCATCCGGGCGCGATACGGCTATGGCCGCTTCGGACGCCACAATCGCAACGGCGGTCACGAGGGTTTGATGTCGAGCCAGGATCACGCCGAAAACCTCCGGCTCCGCGATGAGGTCAAGGAGCTCAAGGAGCGCCTGAAGGTCATCGAGCGGATCACGGTCGAGAAGGAAAACAGCCTGTCGCGCGAGATCGATTCGCTGCGCGACCGCTGACGGGCACGATGCCCCTCGCCCCGCTGCAGGAAATTCTCGATGACTATGAGCTGCTTGACGGCGAGGACCGCTACCGTTTGCTGATCGACCTCGGGCGCGAGCTCGAGCCGATGCCGGACGCACTCAAGACCGACGCCACGAAGGTGCGGGGCTGCTCAGCGTCAGTGTGGGTCTACCCGACCGTGGCCGATGGCAAGCTGCACTTCCTCGCGGACAGCAATGCCGCGATCACCAAGGGGATTGTCGCACTGATCCTCGCAGCCGTTCAGGACCGGCCCGCAGCGGAAATTGCCGACCTCGACATCGATGCGGCGCTCAGTCCATTCGAGCTCAAGAAGCATTTGAGCGCCAACCGCACGCAGGGCGTGCCCAACATGATCGCGCTGGTGAAGGAGACGGCGGAGCGCTACGCCGCCGCAGCCTAAGCCGGCTTCCCTTCCTTCCGCTCCTCGGCCTTGCGCAGCACGTCATACGCCGCCTGGACCTGCTTGAAGCGCTTTGCCGCTTCAGCGTCGCCCGGATTGGCGTCGGGGTGGGTTTCCTTGACCAGCCGGCGATGCGCCGCCTTGATCGCTTTGAAGTCCGCGTCGCTGTCGAGCCCCAGCGCGTCGAGCGCCCGCATTTCATCGCGGCTGCGGGTGCCGTCGCCCGGACCGCCCCATTTCCATTGCGCCGACTGGCGGAAGCCCTTGGCGCCGGTCTCTTCGTCGGCAGCGCGGCGCGCCGCTTCATCGGGGCTGAGGCCAGCGAAATAATTCCAGTTGCGATTATATTCCGCGGCGTGCGGTTCGCAGAAATACCAGCGATCCTTGCTGTTCGGCGCCTTGGGCGCCGGCCGGTCGCCGATCTCGCTGCAACCCTCGCGGTCGCACAAGCGAAGCTTCGCCGCGCCGCGGCCCTTGTCGCCATAGGACCGCCAGCGCGGAAATCCCCAGTCATCGGAACGGTTTTGCTTCGCCATCGTGCCTTCCCTAGCCACGGATGGCTCAAGTTTCGAGTGCCAGAGGGCCTGTAAGCCGGGTTCTGTCCATCGCGCATCGCTGCGTGACTGTGCGGCCATTCCTCTAGGCCGAGACTTGCGTCGCGGCTCAAGCAACCAACCCGGGCGACGAGC
>Ga0207668_10000489_pt1 | contig 24856 bp, 26 predicted proteins | sample KBSS43metaG_FD_184323 | JGI IMG/M metagenome (GOLD analysis project Ga0207668, IMG submission 184323) | Switchgrass rhizosphere microbial communities from Kellogg Biological Station, Michigan, USA - KBS S4-3 metaG (SPAdes) (version 2) | ecosystem: Host-associated > Plants > Roots > Rhizosphere...
TGGAGCGTGACGATGAAGAAGAACACCCACCCCGACTATCACATGATCAAGGTCCAGATGACCGACGGCACCGTGTTCGAGACCCGCTCGACCTGGGGCGCGGAGGGCGAGACCCTGCTCCTAGACATCGATCCGAAGTCGCACCCGGCCTGGACCGGCGGTCGCGGGACCATGCTCGACAGCGGCGGTCAGGTCGCACGCTTCAACAAGCGCTTCGGCGGTCTCACGCTCGGCAAGAAGTAGGCGGCAAGACCCCTTGCTTGCCCTTTTTCCAGCGGAAGAGGGCAGAGCGAGGGGTTTCGTTTTCCTGGTTGAGGCGGGGTCCATCAGCAGCTAGGTTCGCGGTTCGTTCCGTTTCGCGAAAGCCGCCATGTCCTCGCTTCTCCCGCTCGTCCTCGCTGTGCTGTTCCTGCTGCTCGGCCTTGCCGTCGGCTTCTTCGTTGGTGGCCGGCCGCTCGCCGCGCTTCGCGCCGAGCGCGATCAGGCTGTCGAGGGGCATCGCCGCGCCGCCACCGAGCTCGCCGCCGCCGAGGAGCGCGGCAAGCGGGTGTACGGCCTGCAGGACAGCCTCGATGCGACCCGGGAGGAGCGCGACGAGGCGCGCACCCGGCTTGCCGCGCAGGAGGCGGTGCGCGCCGCCGAGGCGGCGGCGTTCGAGCAGCGGCTGGCCGAACTGCGCGATGCCAAGGACCTGCTCGCCCGCCAGTTCGGCGAGATAGGCGGCAAGCTCCTCGAAACCGCCGAGAAGCAGTTTCTCGCCCGCGCCGACCAGCGCTTCACCCATGCCGAGGAGCGCGGCGAGGCGCGGATGAAGGCGTTGCTCCAGCCGATGTCCGAGACGCTGAAGCGCTACGAGGAGGGGCTGGCGCAGGTCGAGAAGAACCGCGCCGGCAGCTATGGCGAGCTGAAGGAGGCGATCGCCCAGCTCACCCAGGGTAATGACCTCGTCCGCCGCGAAACCCAGCGGCTGACCAACGTCATGCGCTCCAGCCCCAAGGCGCGCGGCCGATGGGGCGAGGAGCAGCTCCGCAACATCCTCGAATCCGCTGGCCTTGCCGAGAATGTCGATTTCTCGCTGCAATCATCGGTCACCGACGGCGACCGGCAATTGCGGCCTGATTGCGTAATCAACTTGCCAGGCGGGCGCTGCATCGTCGTCGATGTCAAATGCCCGCTCGTCGCCTTCGAACAGGCCTATGACGAGGAGGACGAGGGGCGGCGCGCAGCGCTCCTTCTCCAGCACGCCAATGCAATGAAGACCTATGCCGCCGATCTCGGCCGCAAGAGCTACTGGCGGCAGTTCGATCTCTCGCCCGACTTCGTCATCATGTTCATCCCCGGCGAGCATTTCCTCTCCGCCGCTGCCGAGCGCGCACCCGATCTGATCGAGACCGCCTATCGCGGCGGCGTCATCGTCGCGTCGACGATCAACATGCTCGCGCTCGCCAAGGTGATGGCCGGCATGTGGCGGCAGGAGGCGCTGGCGCATCAGGCGCAGGAGGTCGCCGAGGTCGGCAAGGAGCTCTACAAGCGGATTCTGACGATGGGCGGCCATGTCACCCGGCTCGGCCGCAATCTCGGCCAAGCGGCGGGGGCCTATAACGATTTCGTCGGCAGCCTCGAAAGCCAGGTGATGACCCAGGCCAAGCGCTTCGAAACGCTCAAGATCGATACCGCGGGCAAGAGCCTGGATACCCTGCCGGTGATCGAGCCGGCGATCCGCCCGCTGACCAAGCTCGACAGCTCGGCCGAGACGCATTCAGCCTCCTGAAAGCGTGGCGCGCGCAGCCTTGCCCGCCAGATCGCCTGGATGGGACGGCCGGCAAGGGTGACGACCGGTGACTCCGTCTCACGGCGGGAGGCAGCGGTGACGATGGCCGCGTCGTGCAGGTGATGGAGGGTGCGATGTTGAAGATCGGGACGATCGGGGTTTCGCTCGGTGCGCTGATGATGACCGCCGCGGCGCCGGCGAAGACCCACAAGGAAGCCAATGCCGAGGCGATCGCCGCGGCCAAGCCCGACGGCAAGCCCGAAAGCTGCATCCCGATCCGCTCGATCCGCGAAACCCGGGTGCGCAGCGACAGCATCATCGACTTCTTCACCTATGGGAAGAAGGTCTACAGGGTCACCTTGCCGCAGAGCTGCCCGCGGCTCGGCTTCGAAGAGGCGTTCAGCTACTCGACCTCGCTCAGCCAGCTGTGCTCGACCGACATCATCACGGTGCTCAACCGCAGTGGCGGCGGGATCAACGGGCCGAGTTGCGGAATGGGCGAGTTCCAGCCCGTGACGGGCCTGGGCCGGTAGGCGCGCGAAGCCCCTTCACCCCACGGTAGAGGCTTTTACCCCCGCCGCTGCCGCAGCACCTCATACGCCATCACGGCAGTCGCCACGGCAGCGTTGAGGCTGTCGGCCTTGCCGAGCATCGGCATCTTGACCAGCCGGTCGCAATCCGCCTCGTATTCCAGCGGCAGGCCCGACTGCTCGTTGCCGACGACGATGAAGGTCGGGCTGGCGCCGACCGGCGCGGTATAGTCGGCCTCGGTGTTGAGGCTGGTGCCGATCAGTTCGCCGGGGCCGGTGCGCAGCCACTCCACGAACGTGGTCCAGCGTGCCGCGGCGATCGGCACGGTGAACAGCGCCCCCATGGATGCGCGGACCGCCTCGACCGAGAACGGGTCGACGCAATCGTCGGCGAGGATCAGCCCGCCGGCGCCGACCGCGTCGGCGGTGCGCAGGATCGTACCGAGATTGCCCGGATCGCGCAGACTCTGGGCGACGATCCAGATGTCGGCGCTGGTGCGGTCGATCTGCGACAGCGCGGTGCGGAACTCGGGATAGACGCCGATGACGGTCTGCGGATTGTCCTTGCCGGACAGCTTGTGAAGGATGTCGCGATCGGTTTCGATCGCCTCACCGCCGGCCGCCTCGGTGGCGGCGACGAGATCCTGGACCAGCGGGTGCTGGCCGCCGTCGGCGGCGTAGAAGACATAGGCAGGCAGGCGCCCGGCCTCGCGCGCCTCGGTCAGGATGCGCAGGCCCTCGGCGAGGAACAGGCCCTCGCGTCGGCGAACCTTCTTGTCGCGCAGGCCGCGGACCCGCTTTACCAGCGGGTTGGAGAAGGCGGTAATCGAGCGGGGCAGGGGTCAGTCCTCGCCGAACTTGGCCTCGACCAGCTCAGTCAGCGCGAGGACGGCGTCGTTCGCGCCATTGCCGGCAGCGGTGATGGTGATGGTGTCGCCCATCGCGGCGCCCAGCATCATCAGCCCCATGATCGAGGTGCCGGCGACGCGTGATCCGTCCTTCTCGACCTCGATCTGCGCGGCCTGCTGCGCGGCGAGGGTGACGAACTTGGCGCTGGCGCGGGCATGGAGACCACGGCGGTTCGAAATCAGGACGGTGCGGGACATCTCACTCATGCGGCTTCGCCAAGGACCTCCGATGCGACCGAAATATACTTGCGACCGGCCTCGCGCGCGGCGGCGACGGCTGGCACGACCTTCATCGTCTTGCGGGCGCCTTCCAGCCGGATCAGCATCGGCAGGTTGATGCCGGCGATCACCTCGACCTTGCCAGGTTTCATCAGCGATATCGCGAGGTTGGAGGGGGTGCCGCCGAACAGATCGGTCAGCAGGATCACGCCATGGCCCTTCTCGACCTTCGCGATGGCGGCGGCGATGTCGGCGCGACGCGCCTCCATGTCATCCTCGGGCCCGATACAGATGGCTTCGATGGCATCCTGCGGTCCCACGACATGCTCCATGGCCGTTACGAATTCGGCCGCAAGACGGCCATGCGTCACCAGCACCAATCCGATCATCTAGACACCCGAAGCTTTTGAACCCTGCCGACCTTTGCCATCGTCTCCGGGCGTCCCGTGCTTCTGTGTCACGAGATCGCGATGGGCGATGGTGGGGGAAAATCCCGCGGCGTGCAACAGCCGGCCCATGCGCTCGGCGACATGAACCGAGCGATGCTTGCCCCCGGTGCATCCGAAAGCGACGGTAATGTAAGATTTTCCCTCGGCGCGGTATCTCGGCAACAGCATCAGCAGCAGGTCACCGATGCGGGTCATCGCCTCCTCATACGCCGGATCCGCGGCGATGAAGGCGCCGACCGAGTCGTCGAGGCCGGTCAGCGGACGGAGCGTGTCGTCCCAGTGCGGGTTACGCAGGAAACGGACGTCGAGGACCAGGTCCGCCCCGCGAGGCAGGCCGCGCGAGAAACCGAAGGACATGATCGACAGCGTCGGCACGCCGCCGACTCCTTCGGCAAAACGGGCACGCAGCATCTGCTGCAGGCTGTTGGTGTTGGCGTCGGTTGTGTCGATGACCAGGTCGGCGGAAGCGCGCAGCGGATCGAGCAGATCGCCTTCGCGGGCGATGCCGTCGGCCACCGGCCGGTCGAGCGCGAGCGGGTGGCGCCGCCTTGTCTCCGAATAGCGCCGCTCCAGCTCGCGCGCGGCGCAGTCGAGGAACAGCAGTTCGGCGTGATGGCCCTGACTGCGGAGGCCTTCGAGCTTGGCGAGGATCCGCCCGGCATCGAAATCGCGCGTGCGCCCGTCGATGCCCACCGCCAGCGGTCGGCCGTCGCCCTCGGGATTGTCGAGCAGGCGATCGAGCAGGCGGATCGGAAGATTGTCGATCGTCTCCCAGCCGAGATCCTCGAAGGTCTTGAGCGCGGTCGACTTGCCCGCGCCGGAGAGACCGGTGACCAGCAGGAAGCGATCCGGGGCGGTCATGGCGCGGGGTTCAGGATCATGCGGACGAGGATCTCGATCTTGATCGGCGCGGAGGCCGCGAACGGGTCTAGCGCGAAGATCGGGATCGCGACACCGAGGAAAGCGCGGGTCGCCGGTTCGGGCATCCGTTCGACCGTGCCGGCAAGATCGACGGCGAGACCGATCGCGGCCGAGGGAATCGCGTTCATTGCAACGATGCCGATGCCGCGAAGCTCGATCCGGCCCGCGATCCGCTCGGGTGCGGTCGCGATCAGGCTGCCGCCCGCGACGGCGAGGGCGGTGTAGTCGTCGCTGACCAGGCTGGCCCCGCGATCCATCAGCCGCAGCGCGAGATCGGACTTGCCAGCGCCCGAGGGTCCCAGCAGCAGCACGCCCGTGCCGGCGACCTGCACCGTGGTCGCGTGAACGGTCTCGCCGCTCACAGGCTCGCGATGGGCAGATTCGCCGCTCACAGGCTCGCGACCGGCAGGCGGACGACGAAGCGCGCCCCGCTCTTGCCGTCGTCGCGGTCGATCACCTCGATTGCGCCGTGATGGCCCTCGAGGATCGCCTTGGCGATGGCGAGTCCGAGGCCGGAATGGCGGCCGAACGCCTCGCCCTCTGGCCGGTCGCTGTGGAAGCGGCGGAAGATCGCCTCGCGCGCTTCCGGTGGTACGCCGGGCCCCTCGTCGTCGACCGCGCCGACCACCTCGTCGCCGTCGCGGGTCACGCTGACCTGAACGAGGCCGCCGGGCGGCGAGAAGGAGACGGCGTTGTCGATGAGGTTGTCGAACACGCGGGCGAGCCGGGATCCGTCGCCGAGCACCACCGCGGTGCCGGTATGCGGGCGGGCGAAGGCGACACGGACATCGCCGTCGCGGCCGCGTTCTTCGCGGGCATGGACCAGCGACTCGCCCAGTTGTCCGAGATCGATCAGCTCGAACCGCGCGCGCGCCAGTTCGGCATCCAATCGGGTCGCCTCGGAAATGTCAGTGATCAGCCGGTCGAGCCGGGCGATGTCGTCGCGGATGACATCAAGCAGCTGCGCCTGGAGGTCGGGATCGCGCACCCGCGCCATGCTCTCCACAGCGGAGCGCAGCGAGGCGAGCGGGTTCTTCAGCTCATGGGTCACGTCGGCAGCAAACGCCTCCGTGGTGTCCATACGCAGCCGAAGTGCCTGGCTCATGTCGGACACGGCGCGGGCGAGCAGGCCGATCTCGTCATGGCGGGAGGGCAGCCGCGGCACCACCACCTCGCGGGCGCGGCCGAGGCGAACGCGGTGTGCGGCGCGGGCGAGACGTCGCAACGGCCGGACGATGGTGCGGGCGAGGAACAGCGACAGCAGGCTGGAGATCATCAGCACGCCGGCGAGCACGATGCCGAGACGCAGCCGCTCGGCGCGGACGATGCGGACGATGTCGCGCTGGTTGGCCGTCGAGAGCAGCACCTCGTCCTTGGTGTCGGGGACCGCGAAGGCGGCGGAGATGACCGGCGTGCGATCGGGCGCGCGGCGGATATGCGAGACCGCCTGCCGGCTGCCCAATGCCGCGACCGCCTCCGGCCATGCGCCAAGCCGCGGCACCGCCGGCTCCTCGAACGGCTCGGGCCTGTCGGCGCCCGCGACCTTGTCGATCACCCGGTCGAGGAAGCGGGCGACATGGCGCTGCCAGGCCTCGTCGGCCGGGTCGCGCAATTTGTAGGTTTCTTTGCCCCGCGACCAGCTGTCGAGCAGCATGCCGCTGCGATCGAAGACCCGTAGCCGGCTCTCGGTCGACTCGCCGAAGCGTTCGAGCAGCGCCTGGTGCTCGGCGGGCTCGGCGGCGGCATAGGCATCGGCGATCAGCCGCACCTGCGTCTCCGCCTGCTCCATCCGCGCATCGACGAGCTGCGCGCGATAGCTGTCGAGATAGAAGAAGCCCCCGGCGAGGAGGGCGAGGGCGATGATGTTCACCGCCATGATCCGGCTGGTCAGCGACCAGCGCCGCGACAGGCGCAGCGCCAGGTCGCCGTCGTCATTCCTCCGCAAAGCGGTAGCCGACGCCATAGAGGGTCTCGATCGCATTGAAGGCCGGGTCGACCTGGCGGAACTTGCGGCGCAGGCGCTTGATATGGCTGTCGATGGTCCGATCGTCGACATAGACGTCGTCCTGATAGGCGGCGTCCATCAGCTGATCGCGCGATTTCACGAAGCCGGGGCGCTGCGCCAGCGCCTCGAGGATCATGAACTCCGTGACGGTGAGCGTGACGTCCTGTCCGCCCCATTGCACCCGGTGGCGGGCCGGATCCATGCTCAGCCGGCCGCGGCGGATCGGCTCGGCGGCGGGGCCGTCTTCGGCCGTGCCGGGCTGTGGGGGGGGCTCCGTCCGGCGCAGGATGGCACGTATCCGGGCGATCAGCAGGCGCTGCGAAAAGGGCTTCGAGATATAGTCGTCGGCGCCCATCGCGAGGCCCAGCGCCTCGTCGAGTTCGTCGTCCTTGGAGGTCAGGAAGATCACCGGCATCGCGATCCGCTCGCGCAGGCGACGCAGCAGTTCCATGCCGTCCATGCGCGGCATCTTGATGTCGAGCACGGCGAGGTCAGCCGGGTTCTCGACCAGCGCCTTCAGCGCGCTGTCGCCATCCGTATAGACCCGGACCGAGAAGCCCTCGGCCTGCAGCGCGATCGATACCGACGTAAGGATGTTGCGATCGTCGTCGACGAGCGCGATCGAAGCCGACATGCGCCAGCGGCCCTTGGTTGGAACGGGCGGCCTGCCTAGCCGAGCGTCCCACGAGCTTCAAGCTCCTCCCCGGCACGGGGAGTCGGACCGCCGCGCAGCGGTGGTCGGGGGCGGTTCAACAAGCGAGTCGTCGTGGATGGCCCCTCCACCAGCCTTCGGCTGGTCCCCGTTCCCCGTGCCGGGAGGATCTGAAGGTCAGACCGTCGGTTCGATATCGCTGCCACTTTGCGAGCGTGACGAGCGGCGCCGTCGGCTGCTGCTGCGTCGTCGCGGGCCGGCCTCCTTGGCCGATGGCCGGCTGCTGCGTCGGCCCGCGGGGCCGACCACCAGGCTGGTGCCATCGACCGCGAGGATCCGCGCGGCATCGCCGACGCCCATCGTCGGCCCCGTCGCAAGCCAGCTCGAATCGCCGAGCCGGACGCGTCCGGTGCCGTTGACGATCGCCTCCACCACCACCCCACGCCGGCCGACCAGCCGCGCGCCGCGGTCGTTGAGCAACGGGTCCTCGGATTCGGTCTTATGGGTCTTGAACCAGCGCCGCCCGGCATAGACCGCCAAGATCGATCCGGCGGCGAAGATGCAGAGCTGCGCCGGCACCGGGATCGCGACGAGGAACGCGATCAATCCAGTGACGAAGGCCGCGGCCGCCAGCCAGATCAGGAACACCCCGGGCAGCAGGATCTCGGCGGTGGCGAGACAGACCGCTAGCAGCAGCCAGCCCCAGTGCGGATCGATCGGCTGGACCATCAGCGGGTCTCGAACGGGCCGGGGCGACGGGGCGGGGCGGGGGGCGGGGGTGGAGGAGGGGCGTCGCCCGCCAAAGCCTGTCGGGCGATTTCGCCGATGCCGCCCAGGGTGCCGATCAGCTGCGTCGCCTCCACTGGGAACAGGATGGTCTTGGCATTGGGCGAGGTCGCGAAGCCTGATACCGCGTCGACATATTTCTGCGCGATGAAGTAGTTGATCGCCTGGGCGTTGCCGCTGGCGATCGCGTCGGAGACCATCTGCGTCGCCTTGGCCTCCGCCTCGGCCTCGCGCTCGCGGGCCTCCGCGTCGCGGAAGGCGGCCTCGCGGCGGCCCTCGGCCTGGAGGATCTGCCCCTGCTTCTCGCCTTCGGCGCGCAGGATCTCGGCCGCGCGCGAGCCCTCCGCCTCGAGGATCACGGCACGCTTCTCGCGCTCGGCCTTCATCTGGCGACCCATCGCGTTGACGATGTCGGCGGGGGGACGAATGTCCTTCACCTCCACGCGGGTGATCTTGATCCCCCAGGCGATCGTCGCATGGTCGACCACGGAAAGCAGCCGGGCATTGATCTCGTCGCGCTTGGATAGGGTCTCGTCGAGGTCCATCGACCCCATCACCGTGCGCAGGTTGGTGGTGGTGAGCTGCATGATCGCAAGGTAGAGGTCGGACACCTCGTAGGCGGCCTTGGCGGCATCCAGCACCTGGAAGAAAACGACGCCATCGACCGACACCATCGCATTGTCGCGGGTGATGATCTCCTGCCCCGGGATGTCGAGCACCTGCTCCATCATGTTCACCTTGCGGCCGACCCGGTCGAAAAACGGTACGATCAGGTTCAGCCCCGGCCGGGCGACGAAGGTGAAGCGGCCGAAGCGCTCGATCGTGTACTGGTAGCCCTGCCGCACCACGGTGACGCCGGCGAACACGAACACCACGGCGAGGACCGCCACCACCAGGAAGAACGCGCCCACTCCACCTCCCCACCGCAGCCCGTGCAACTTGGACTTGAACGATGATGCGCCGAAGTGCAGCGCCGGCCAAGTCCAAAGCGAAGCAAGTCGGAAGCGAAGGGGGCATGATGGCGGTGTTCGAGACCAGGCTGCGTTCGGTGCTGTACCTGCCGGCGTCCAATCCGCGGGCGGTGGCCAAGGCCAAGTCACTTCCGGTATCGCTGCTGATCCTCGACCTCGAGGATGCGGTACCGGCCGAGGCAAAGGACTCCGCGCGCACTGCCGCCGCCGCCGCGGTCGAGGACCCGACCTTTCCGCGCGCCGCGATCCGGGTGAACGGCGCCGACACCGAATGGCACCGCGCCGATCTGGAGGCGGTCGGGGACAGCGAGGCCTATTGCGCCGTGCTGCCGAAGGTCGAGACGCCGGAGGCCGCTGCGAGCCTCTGCCGCCGCACCGGCAAGCCGCTCCTGGCGATGATCGAGACACCGCGCGGCGTGCTCGCCGCCGCCGAGATCGCTGCGGTGGAGGGCGTCGCCGGGCTGATCGCCGGGACCAACGATCTCGCCGTGTCGCTGGGGATGCCGGCGGGCTGCTCGCGCGCCGGGCTGGTGGTGTCCCTGCAGACAATCGTGCTGGCCGCGCGCGCCGCCGGGATTGCGCCGCTGGACGGGGTGTTCAACCGGCTCGACGACCCGGCGGGGCTGGAAGCCGAATGTACCGAGGGCCGCGGCTTCGGCTTCGACGGCAAGACCCTGATTCACCCCAACCAGGTCGACATAGCCAACCGCACCTTCGGCCCGACCGACGCCGAAATCGAGGACGCGGTCGCGCTGGTCGAGGCGGCAAGCGGCGGGGCGGAGCGCTTCCGCGGGCGGATGATCGAGTCGATGCATGTCCGCGCGGCGGAGGCGCTGCTGGCGGAAGTGCAGGGGTTTTCCGGACGGCGATAGCTTCATCCCCACTTTCTGCCCCTCGACATGAACGGCCTTTTGTAGACAGTAGTGTCCGTCCAAAGCCCGTTCTCGACGAGTCCACACTGAATGGAACAGGGGGTGTCGGATCGGCCGGCAACAACGGCACCGCGCCCCTAGAAACCCTCACCGCCTGTACCTATAGAACCGCCTCGATTCCCCGAAAGGCACGGCGCGTTATGGATATCAGGCTGGGACTCACCTTCGACGACGTGCTGCTGCGCCCCGGTGCCTCCAGCGTCATGCCCAGCCAGGCCGACACGCGGACGCAGGTGACCAGGGCGATCGGCCTCAACATCCCCTTTCTCTCCTCGGCGATGGACACCGTGACCGAGGCCGACATGGCGATCGTCATGGCACAGATGGGCGGCATGGGCGTCCTGCACCGCAACCTGTCGCCAGAGGAGCAGGCCGCCGCGGTGCGTGCGGTCAAGCGGTTCGAGAGCGGCATGGTCGTCAACCCGATTACCATCCGGCCCGACCAGACCCTTGCCGACGCGCAGGACCTGATGGCGCGGCACAAGATCTCGGGCATCCCGGTGGTCGAGGCCTCGGGCAAGCTGGTCGGTATCCTCACCAACCGCGACGTCCGCTTTGCCGAGAACCCGGCGCAGCCGGTCGCCGAGCTGATGACCAGCCAGAACCTCGCCACCGTGCCGGCCGGCGTCACCACCGGGGAGGCGCGCCGCCTTTTGCACCAACGCCGCATCGAGAAGCTGCTGGTGGTTGACGACGCCTATCGCTGCGTCGGGCTGATCACCGTCAAGGACATCGAGAAGGCGGTTACCTATCCCAACGCCACCAAGGATGCCGGCGGTCGCCTCCGCGTCGCCGCCGCCACGACGGTTGGCGACAAGGGGTTTGAGCGGACCGAGGCGCTGATCGACGCCGAATGCGACCTGATCGTCATCGACACCGCGCATGGCCATAACAAGGATGTGGCCATCGCCGTCGAGCGGGTGAAGCGGCTGTCGAACTCGGTGCAGGTCGTCGCCGGCAACGTCGCGACCGCCGAGGCGACCCGCGCGCTGATCGATGCCGGCGCCGATGGCGTTAAGGTCGGCATCGGCCCGGGATCGATCTGCACCACCCGCGTCGTCGCCGGCGTCGGCGTGCCGCAGTTGACCGCGGTCATGGAGGCCGCCGAGGAAGCGGCGAAATCGGGCGTGCCGGTGATCGCCGATGGCGGCATCCGGACCTCGGGCGACGTCGCCAAGGCGCTCGCGGCCGGAGCGGGCACGGTCATGATCGGATCGCTCCTCGCCGGAACCGAGGAAGCGCCGGGAGAAACCTTCCTTTATCAGGGGCGTGCGTACAAATCCTACCGGGGTATGGGAAGCGTCGGGGCGATGGCGCGGGGCTCTGCCGATCGCTATTTCCAGCAGGATATCAAGGACCAGATGAAGCTGGTGCCTGAGGGTATCGAAGGCCAGGTGCCGTACAAGGGCCCGGCCAAGGACGTCATCCACCAGCTGGTCGGCGGCGTGAAGGCGGCCATGGGCTACACCGGCGCGGAGACGATTCCCCAGCTCAAGGAGCGGGCGAGTTTCATCCAGATCACCGGGGCGGGCCTGCGCGAAAGCCATGTTCATGACGTCACCATCACGCGCGAAGCGCCGAACTACCCCACGCGGTAGGTCATAGGCGATGACGCCGCAGGCGCGCGTCCAGGCTGCGATCGAGATCCTCGACGAGGTGATCGCCGCCGCGCGCGGCGAGGGCGCGGCCGCCGACACCCTGGTCGCGCGCTACTTCAAGAGCCGGCGCTATGCCGGGTCGAAGGACCGGCGGGCGGTGCGCGACCTCGTCTATGCCGGCATCCGCCGCTCTGGCGAACGGCCCGACAGCGGCCGCGCGGCGCTGATCGGCCTGTCAGCCGACCGGCCCGAACTGCCCGGCTGGTTCGACGGCAGCCCGCACGGGCCGGCGCCGATCCTGGCCGGCGAGGCCGCTGCTGCACCCGGAGCGGTCCCGGCGTGGCTGCGCCCGGAGATCGAGGCCGCGGTCGGTGCCGAGGGGATCGACGCCCTGCTGGCGCGCGCTCCGCTCGACCTGCGTGTCAATCGCCTCAAGACCGATTGCGTCGCCGTGCTCGCCCGCCTGCCCGAGGCGCGGCCGACCCCGCACAGCCCCGACGGGATCCGCCTGCCCGAAGGCAGCCAGATCGAGGGCGACCCGCTTTGGGAGGCGGGCGCGATCGAGGTACAGGACGAGGGCAGCCAGTTGATCGCGCTCGCCTGCGATGCGACGCGGGGGATGACGGTGGTCGATCTCTGCGCCGGCGCCGGCGGAAAGACCCTCGCGCTCGCTGCGGCGATGGGCGGCGAGGGGCGGCTGATCGCCTGCGACACCCATCGCGCCCGCCTGTCGCGGCTCGGCCCGCGCGCCGAGCGGGCAGGGGCGGCGGCGATGATCGCGACCCGCCTGCTCGATGCCGGGCGCGAGGCGGTGGCGCTCGCCGATCTCGACGGTCAGGCCGATGTCGTGTTGGTCGACGCGCCATGCTCGGGCACCGGCACCTGGCGGCGCAACCCCGAGGCGCGCTGGCGGCTGACTCCGGCGCGGCTCGACCGGCTGACTGCGTTGCAGGGCCATGTCCTCGACCTCGCCGCGCCGCTGGTGCGGCCGGGCGGGGCACTGGTCTATGCGGTCTGCTCGCTGCTGGCGCGCGAGGGTTCGGGTCAGGTCGCGGCGTTCCTCGCCCGGCATGACGGCTGGCAGGCGATGGCCCCCGGCTTCGCCGCCGGCCGGCCGGATGGGGCGGGTCGCCTGCTGCGTCCGGCAAGTGACGGTACCGACGGGTTTTTCGTCGCGAGGATGATCCGGACGTGCTAGCCTCGCCCAAGCCCTCTCTTCTGGAGACGATCATGCGATTCACGCCGGTTACTGCTGCCCTCGCGCTTGCGCTGGCGACCGTGTCGAGCGCGAGCCTGGGCCAGAAGCCGGATGACGACATCGATCCGCGCTCGGTGGCGCTGACCCTGCAGGGCGAGGCGGCGCGCTCTGCCGGCAATCTGAGCAGCGCCAACGATTTGCTGGAGACCGCGCTAGCGGTCGATCCGCGTAACCGCCGCGCTTATGTCGCGCTCGCCCGCGTCGCCCGCGATCAGGAACTGCCGGGCAAGGCGATCCGCCTTTATGGCGAGGCGCTGACTCTCGATCCCAACGATGTCGCCGCCATCTCCGGCCAAGGCGAGGCGATGGTGCAGAAGGGCGCCGTCGAACGCGCGCGGCTCAACCTCGCCAAGGCGCAGAAGCTGTGCAAGGGGCCGAACTGCGCGCCGGCGACCCAACTCGCCGCCGCGATCGCCAAGGGCCCGCCGGCGAATGTTCTGACTGCTCAGGCGAACACCACCGTGCCGCCGAAGAGCCCGAACGCAGCGGAGCCCACGCGGCCCCAGTGAGTGGTCGAAGGGGAAGGGGATCGTGACCGCATCGAACCCACCCGCGCGACAGCGCAGTCCGCGGTGCGCGGACAGCAACGCCGGAGCGAATTTTACACCCTCCCGCTTTCGTGCCGCGATATGCCAGACCAGGGTGAAGCAATCGCTCAGGGGGTAAAGATGCGGGGTCTCCATATCTGGCGTTACGGCGTGGCGATGGCGCTCGTGCTGGTTTCGGGGGCTGTGCAGGGTGCCGAGCCCGCCGATCTGCTGCTGTTCAACGGCAAGGTACTGACTGTCGATCCGCAGTTCTCGGTCGGGTCGGCGATCGCGGTCAAGGACGGCAAGGTGGTCGCAGTCGGTGGCCCCGAACTGACCAGCCGGTTCGAAGCGCGGGAGAAGGTCGATCTCGCCGGGCGGACGCTGATGCCCGGCTTCAACGACACCCACGTCCACATGCAGCCAATGGCGCATCGCCAGATCAGCATGGAAGGCGTGAAGTCGATCGCCGACCTGCAGGCGCGGATCAAGGCCAAGGCCGCCGAACTCGGGCCCGGCGAATGGATCACCGGCGCAAACTGGGACGAGGCGCAGCTTGCCGAAAAGCGCGTGCCGCTCCGCGGCGATCTCGACGCTGCCGCGCCGAACAATCCGGTAATGCTTGTCCGTGCCGGTGCTCATTCCAGCGTCGGCAACACCGCTGCGTTGAAGATCGCGAAGATCGACCGCAACACCCCCGATCCCGAGAGCGGCGTGATCGAGCACGATGCCTCCGGGGAGCCCAACGGCGTGATCCGCGAGCGCAGCGACCTCTATCGTGATCATGTCCCGCAGGACAGCTGGGAACAGCTTCGCCCGACCTACATCGCCGCGATGAAGCGGTTGCTGACGCTCGGCATCACCAGCTTCCATTCCGCCTCGACCACGATCGACGACGAGCCGGTGGGCAAGGGGGGCATCGCCAACCCCGATAACGGCCTGACCTACCGGCGTCTTCGCGGCATTTACGATGAGATGGGCGCCGACCTGCCGCGCGTCACCACCTATATTTCCTATCCCGGGCCGGAGCGGTTGAAGGCCTTCCCCATGCGCAGCGGCGACGGCGACACGCAGGTGCGCCTCGGCGGTATCGGAGAATCCTCGGTCGATGGCGGCTTCACCGGGCCGGCGGCTTGGCTGCTGGTCGATTACAAGGGGATGCCGGGCTATCGCGGCAAGGGCCGGCTCAGCGATGCCGAACTGCAGGCGATGGTCGACGATTGCGCGAGGAACGGCTGGCAGATGGCGCTGCACGCGATCGGCGACGCCGCGATCGTCCACGCCGTCGACGCCTATGACCATGCGCTGACCACCATCCAGGGACCGGGCAAGCAGGGCAAGGACCGCCGCTGGTTCCTCGACCATTTCACGATCATGCCGCCTGAAAAGACCATGGAGATCATGGCGAAGGACGGCATCATGATCTCGCAGCAGCCGAACTTCCTCTACAATCTGGAGGCGCGCTACGAAAACCTGCTCGACGACTGGCGGCTGGCGCACAACAATTCGGTGGCGACGCCGCTGAAGCACGGTATCTTCATCGCCTTTTCCAGTGACAACCTGCCGATCGGCCCGATGGTCGGCCTTTACGCTGCGATCACCCGCAAAGGGCCGAGCGGCCGCGTCCACGGTGCCGAGGAAGCGATCCCGCGCGACCTCGCCATCCGCATGTACACCGCCAACACCGCCTACCTGTCGTGGGAGGAGGGGATCAAGGGCACGCTGGAGCCGGGCAAGCTCGCCGACATGATCGTCCTCGATCACGATCCGCTGACGGCGCCGGCGGAGCAACTGCTGGAGACCAAGGTGGACATGACCTTCGTCGGCGGCAAGCTGGTCTACGCCCGGAAGTAGGACGTTTTCGAAAGTGAGCGAGGGTGGTGGCCGAAGCTCGGTCGCCTCCTCCGCCAGATCCTCCCCACCACCTCCATCGCCGCGACCGCCACAGGCGCCGCTTGGCAGAGCCGCCGCGTCCCTTTATGCGGAACGCGCTCGCTTATGTAGCGAAGGGGCAGAACACAGTTGTCACCGCTGCCCTCCGGCAGGTCTTCCGGCAAGCGGATCGCACGGCCGCGGCCCGGACTTGCGGCGCGTCGCTGACACGCTCCGCACGTGCTGGCCCACGCTGAGCGTCTGCAGGCCTGCAAGCTCTGTCCGTAGATTTCCCAATAGGGCCGATCGCTCGAACGATCGATGATCCGGGCGAGACGCGAGTCAGCGGAGAACGGACGATGAAGGCATTGGTATATCATGGGCCCGGCCGGAAGAGCCTCGACGAGCATGCTGATCCCCAGATCCAGGAGCCCGGGGATGCTATCGTGCGGGTGACTCATACGACCATCTGCGGGACTGACCTGCACATCCTCAAAGGCGATGTCCCAACCTGCGCGCCCGGCCGTATCCTGGGCCACGAGGGTGTCGGTATCGTCGAGCAGATCGGTGCCGGCGTCACCACCTTCAAGCCAGGTGATCATGTCCTGATCTCCTGCATCACGGCCTGCGGGCGCTGCGATTATTGCCGGCGCGGCATGTACTCGCACTGCGCCTCCGGCGGCTGGATTCTGGGCAATGCGATCGACGGTACCCAGGCCGAGCGGGTCCGCATTCCCCACGCGGATACCAGCCTGTATCATGTCCCGACCGGCGCGTCGGAGGAGGCGCTCGTGATGCTGAGCGACATCCTGCCGACGGGCTTCGAATGCGGTGTCCTCAACGGGCGGGTTGCACCGGGCAGCAGTGTCGCGATCGTGGGCGCGGGACCGATCGGCCTTGCAGCCCTGCTGACGGCGCAGTTCTATTCTCCGGCCGAGGTCATTCTGATCGATCTCGATCAGAACCGGCTCGACGTCGCGCTGCGTTTCGGTGCTACTCATGTCGTCAACAGCGGGACGACCGATCCGGTTGCGGCTGTGAAGGCGCTAACGGACGGTCGGGGCTGCGACACCGTTATCGAAGCGGTGGGCGTGCCTGCGACCTTCGAACTTTGCCAGGAGCTGATCGCGCCGGGCGGAACGATCGCCAATGTCGGCGTTCACGGCGCGAAGGCCGATCTGCACCTCGAGCGGTTGTGGGCGGCCAATATCGCAATCACGACCCGGCTCGTCGATACCGTCACCACAGCGATGCTCCTGAGGACGGTCACGTCGGGCAAGCTCGAGCCCATGCAGCTCATCACCCATCGCTTCACGCTCGATACGATCCTCGACGCCTATGACACCTTTGGACGAGCGGCGGAGACCGATGCGCTCAAGGTGTTGATCACAACATGACGGACTAGGGTCAGACCTGGCTTTAGGTTTCATATCTCGGCGGTTCCCCCAGCCGACGCGGGCGGCAAGCGCCGTGTCATCGAGCTGCGCGATCTCGCTGCCGGTGAGCAGGCCCTGGACCGGCAAGTTGAGCTTCTCGACCAGATGCTGAACGACGATCGCCGCGTCACCCGAGACGACCTTGATGCCGACACCGGCCGCAGCCAGTCCGGCCACGGCATCGGTGGCGCTTGCCTTGGGCGGGTCGATGAATACGCACAGCCCCGAGAATATGAGGCCGTCGTCGTCGTCCGTGTCGATCCTTGTCCGGCCTGTCGCCTTCTTCCAGGCAACAGCCAGCATGCGCAATCCCCCGGCCGCATGGCGATCGTGAAGCGCACGGATTCGAACCCGAAGCGCTTCGTCGAGCGGTATGATCTCGCCCGACCTGTCCTCCGCCTGATCGCCCAGGTCCAGCACTGTCTCCGGCGCTCCCTTGACGATCTCGATCCTGTTACCCGCGGCCTCGGCCAGGACCGAGACGCGGCGCCGCTCGAAATCAAACGGCCGCTCGTCGAGCTTGTGCCAGCCATCGAGCGGATGGCCGACCGCATGGGCCATCAATGCGTCATCCAGCGGACTCTTGAGCCCCGTCTCAAATGTGGTGTTGACGGCGACGCTTGGCCTGCTTGGTATTTCCTTCGAGGCGGCTTTCGCCGGGACGATGCTCCAGCGGCTTCTTACCCTGTGGCTGCCGCTGGTCCCGGGAATGGTATTGATGCGTGGCGCGATCAGGTGCCCGCGACGCCGCACGATTGGAGCGCATCCGTCAACCCCAAGCGGTCGCCCTGAGGATCGAGGGCGATCCCGTTGACATTCCGCCCTTGCGACCGCACCTCGGGGTTTCGGTCGCATCGAGGAAAAGCATGGCGAAGGTCGAAGTTTATACCAAGGCGTTCTGTCCGTATTGCGCGCGGGCGATGCGTCTGCTTGCGTCGAAGAACATCGCGGTCGAGGAGTTCGACATCACGATGGGAGGGCCGAAGCGCGCCGAGATGCTGGCGCGGTCGAACGGCCGTACCACCGTGCCGCAGATCTTCATCGATGGCCATCATGTCGGCGGTTCGGACGACCTTGCCGCACTGGAGGCGGCCGGCAAGCTCGACCCGCTGCTGGCCGCCTGATCGCCGCGGTGCGCATCGCGATCGCCCAGACCACCACCGGCATCGATCCGGCGGAGAGCGCCGTGCAGATCGCCGCGCGGATCGAGGAGGCGGCGGCGGGCGGTGCGCTGATGCTGTTCACCCCCGAGATGTCGGGCGTGCTCGACCGCGATCGTGGGCGCGCGCGCGGGACGATCGTCGCCGAGGTCGACGATATCGTGCTGGCGGCGGCGCGTGAAGCGGCGGCGCGGGCCGGCCTGTGGGTCCATCTCGGCTCGCTGGCGCTGAGGGCGGACGGCGGCGATGGTCGCCTCGTCAATCGCGGGTTCGTCATCGATGCGGCAGGGGCGATCCGCGCCCGTTACGACAAGCTCCATCTGTTCGACGTCGACCTGCCCGACGGCACGCAATGGCGCGAGTCCGCCGCCTATGCGCCGGGCGCCCGCGCAGTCGTGGCCGAGACCCCGCCGGGCCGGCTGGGTCTCAGCATCTGCTACGACCTGCGCTTTCCCGATCTCTACCGTGCACTCAGCGACGCCGGCGCGACCGTGCTGTCGATCCCGGCGGCGTTCACCGTGCCGACCGGCAAAGCGCACTGGCACGTCCTGATGCGCGCCCGTGCGATCGAGGCGGGCGTCTTCGTTGTCGCGGCGGCGCAGACCGGCCGTCATGCCGACGGACGCGACACCTATGGCCATTCGCTGGTCGTCGATCCCTGGGGCGAGGTGCTGCTCGACATGGGCGGCGCCGCCGGCCTCGGCTTCTGCAACCTGCCGCTGGACCGCCTCGGCGAGGTGCGCGGCCGGATCCCCGCATTGGCGCATCGCCGGCCGATACCGGCGGTCGAGATCGCCGAATGATCGTCTTCGATCTCAAGTGCAGCGACGGCCATGTGTTCGAGGCCTGGTTCGGCTCCAGCGACGACTATGCCGATCAGCAGGCGCGCGGGCTGGTGAGTTGCCCGGTCTGCGGGGCGGCCGATGTCGGCAAGGCGGTGATGGCGCCGCGTGTTGCCGGGACCGGCGAGAGCGGCACCCCGCGCGAGGCCAAGGCGATGCTGCGCGCTCTCGCCGCCGCCCAGGCCGCCTATCTCAGCCAGTCGGAGAATGTCGGCAGCGACTTCGCCCGCCGCGCCCGCGCGATCCACGATGGCGAGGAGACCACCCGCTCGATCCATGGCACGGCCAGCGCGCCCGAGGTGCGCAGCCTGATCGAAGACGGCGTGCCGGTCGCCCCGCTGCCACTGCCGGTGCGTGAGACCGGCACCGACAATTGACCGTCGGCCCCGTCATCGCCTACCAGCGGCGCCGCGTGCCCCGATAGCTCAGCAGGACAGAGCAACGGTTTCCTAAACCGCAGGTCGGGAGTTCGAGTCTCTCTCGGGGCACCACAAAAATCAATGACGTAGCAAGGCATTTTGCGTCTCCCTGCATAATTTCCCGCGACAAGCAGGCTGGCCATGTCGTTGCTGTGAACGGTGATCAGGGTAGTTTGCGCGACCGCCTCCATGACGTTTATTGTCTTCAAGGCCACCTCGACACCCACGGGCAACTGGCTTGGCGCACTGCGGCAATCGGGCGACAAGAAGCGATGACCTATGCAACCCTCATCGGCCCCGCCGCGCTCGCCACACTCATCGCCGACGATGCGGTGGTCGTAATCGACTGTCAGTTCGATCTTGCCGACCCCGCCGCGGGCGAGGCGCGCTATCGTGCGGGGCATGTTCCCGGGGCGCGTTATTTCCACCTCGATGGCGATCTCGCCGGGCCACCCGACGGCAGCAACGGGCGGCATCCCTTGCCCGACCCGGTGCTGCTGGCGGCGCGGCTGCGCGCCGCGGGGCTGTGCCGGGGTGAGCAGGTGGTCGCCTATGACGGGTCCGGGGGCGCATTCGCGGCGCGGCTTTGGTGGCTGCTGCGATGGTTGGGGCATGAGGCGGTGGCGGTTCTCGATGGCGGGCTACCGGCATGGGTAGCGGCCGGCCTGCCTGTCGAGAGTGGCGAGGCTCCCGCGGCCGCTTCCGGCGATTTCGATGTCGGCGCGTCCCACGACGATATGATCGTCGATACCGCCGCGGTGCTCGCCAATCTCCGCGCGCCGCGGTTCCTGGTCGTCGACGCCCGCACGGCGGCGCGGTTCCGGGGCGAGCCCAACCCGCTAGATCCGGTCGCCGGGCATATCCCGGGCGCGTCCAACCGGTTCTACGGCGACAATCTCGATGCGGCAGGGCGGTTCCGACCAGCAGCGGAACTCAAGGCAGCTTTCGCGAACGTGCTGGGCGGGCTTTCTCCGGACGAGGTCGTCCTGCAATGCGGATCGGGGGTCACCGCCTGCCATAACGCGCTGGCGATGGCGGTTGCCGGCCTGCCGGGTGCGCGCCTCTATCCCGGATCCTGGAGCGAATGGATCGCGGATCCGCGGCGGCCGGTGGCCTAATCTTCCCCCTTGCGCGGCTACGCCCTAAAGCTGCGCCATGTTGCGCCTCACTGAACTCAAGCTTCCCCTCGACCACCCGCCGGAGGCGCTGCCGGCTGCGATCATCGCGCGGCTTGGCGTTCCGGCGGCGGACTTGCTCGGCCACAGCATCGCGCGCCGCGCGAACGATGCGCGGCGCAAGTCGGCGATCCTGCTGGTTTATTCGGTCGACGTCACCCTGCGCGACGAGGCGGCGGTGCTCGCGCGCTTCGCCGGCGACAAGGACGTGCGGCCGACGCCAGACACCGGCTACCGCCCGCCGGTGCGCGCGACCGGGGCCGAGCGGCAGCGGCCGGTGGTGATCGGGGCGGGGCCGTGCGGGCTGTTCGCCGGGCTGATCCTCGCCGAGATGGGTTTTCGCCCGATCATCCTCGACCGCGGCAAGATCGTCCGCGAGCGGACGCGCGACACCTGGGGGCTGTGGCGCCGCGGCGTGCTCGACCCCGAATCGAATGTCCAGTTCGGCGAGGGCGGGGCGGGGACCTTCTCCGACGGCAAGCTCTACAGCCAGATCAAGGACCCGCGCTTCCTCGGCCGCAAGGTGCTGACCGAGTTCGTCGCCGCCGGCGCCCCGCCCGAGATCCTGACAGAGGCGCATCCGCATATCGGCACCTTCCGCCTGGTCAGCATGGTCGAGGCGATGCGCGCCAAGATCGAGGCGCTGGGCGGCGAATATCGCTGGCAGCACCGGGTCGAGGAATTCGAGATCGAGACCGCCGCCGACGGCAGCCGACGCCTGCGCGGCCTGCACATAGACGGCGGTCGCCATCTCGCCGCCGACCATGTCGTACTGGCGCCGGGCCACAGCGCGCGCGACACCTTCCAGGTGCTCCACGATCACGGCGTCCACATCGAAGCCAAGCCGTTCTCGATCGGCGTGCGCATCGAGCATCCGCAATCCTGGATCGACCGTGCCCGCTTCGGCCCGTGCGCCGGCCACCCCGACCTTGGCGCCGCCGCCTACAGCCTGTCGCACAAATGCGCCAATGGCCGCACGGTCTACAGCTTCTGCATGTGCCCCGGCGGCCGCGTCGTCGCCGCCACCTCCGAGCCGGGCCGCGTCGTCACCAACGGGATGAGCCAGTATTCGCGGCAGGAATTCAACGCCAATTCCGGCCTTGTCGTCGGCATCGATCCCGCGCGGGACTATCCCGGCCATCCGCTCGCCGGCATCGCGCTCCAACGGCGCTGGGAGGAGCGCGCCTTCATCGCCGGCGGATCGAGCTATGCTGCGCCGGGGCAGAAGGTCGGCGACTTCATCGCCGGCCGCGCCTCGACGTCGTTCGGGGAGGTGCTGCCCTCGTACAAGCCGGGTGTCACACCAACCGACCTTGCCGACTGCCTGCCGGACTATGCGGTGGCGGCGCTCCGCGAGGCGCTGCCGGTGTTCGGCCGCCAGATCGCCGGCTACGACCATCCCGACGCGATGATGACCGGCGTCGAGACCCGCACCTCCTCGCCGCTGCGCATCACCCGCGGCAGAGACGGGCAGAGCCTGAACCTCGCCGGCCTGTTTCCCGCAGGAGAGGGCGCGGGCTATGCCGGCGGCATTCTTTCTGCCGCCGTCGACGGGATCAGGACGGCCGAGGCCGTCGCGGCGGCGCTGGTGGCTCAGCGATAGAGCAGCCCCCGATCGAGCGGAAGCCCCGAAAGATGCGCCTGCCGCTTCGCAGCCACGGTCTGGAAGTCGCACAGCACGCCGCGCTTGAAGCCGGTGCAGGACAAAGCGATATAAAGCAGCCACAGCCGGGTGCGGGTGAGCCCCGCCTCGGCAATCGCCGCCTCGCGATTGGCGTACAGGTTTTCGCTCCAGGCCTTCAGGCTGCGATAATAGTGCTCCCGCATCGTCTCGACGTCGCGGACCTCGAAGCCATGGCGTTCGAGGTTGGTGGTGGTCATGCCGATGTAATCAAGTTCACCGCCGGGGAAGATATAGCGGTTGATCACAGCCATATAGGCGGTACGCTTGCGGAACTTGCTCAGGTCTTTGGTCGCCCGCCGTGTGGTCGCCTGGTGGAGGTAGAGGCCGCCTTTCTTCAGCAGGCGGTGCATCTGGCGATAATGCTGGTCGTGATTGTCGATGCCGACATGCTCGAACATGCCGATCTGGCTGATCTTGTCATAGGCCTCCGGCGTGTCGATCGTCCGGTAGTCGCGCAGCTCGATGGTGATCCTCTCGGTGAGGCCGCGGCGGTGCACCCGTTCCTGCGCAAGGTCGTATTGTTCCTGCGATAGGGTGACGCCATGGACCGCAACACCGTGGAACTCGGCGGCATGGCAGGCAAGGCCACCCCAGCCGCAGCCGAGGTCGAACAGACGCTCGCCGGGCTTCAGCATCAGCTTGCGGCAGATCAGTTCCATCTTGGCGAGCTGAGCCTCGGCGAGGCTGGTCTCGGGCGTGGCAAAGACCGCGCTCGAATACTGCATCTCGGGGTCGAGGAAGAGTTGGTAAAAGGCGTTCGACACATCGTAGTGGAACTGGATCATCGCCATGTCGTCGCGGCCGCGGCCGAACACAGCCCGGACCCGGTCGCCGAAGCCGAGCGCGCCAGTCCGTGGCTTGGTCGCGGTCAGGAAGGGCAGGGCGGCGCGCAGTATCAGTTTCTTGTCGACGACCCGCTTCAGCCGCACCGCGCGGAGATGGTCCCAGCGCTGCAACGCCTCGAGCGGGCTGCCGCCCCGAATGTCGAGATCGCCGTCGATGTAGACCTCGACCAAGGTCATCAGCCGCGGCGAGCGGATCAGCCGGCCGATGGCGGAGGGACAGGCGATGACGATGCGGATGTCGTCGCGGGCATCGGGCCCGAGCGGCAGAACCTCGCCGTTCCACAGTTCGACTGAAATGTCGCCCTGCAGGTGCTCGGCGATATGCGCGAAGATCGCCCGCGCGCCTTCAAGCTGGTTCACGACTTCCCCCCGGATTTCCGCGCAGGCCGCGCGTGGTTGGAACAAGGTGTCTTGCCAACTGCCGCCTGTCGAGTGCGGATATCAGGAGCCTTTCGATAGAAAGGGTTCCGGCCGGTTATTGTCATCGTGCGGGATCCGCCGCCTGGCCGGTTGCTTATCCCGCGGCGAAGAAAGCCGAAGACATCGGCCATCACCAGCGTTGGCCGGCGGCGCGAAATCGAGCGGGTCGGCAGGTCCAATTGCGCCAGCGACGGGGCCAGTGGATTACACGATTTTCCGCCAAGTTCCGGCCTTAGGACTGGTTCGGTCAGCGCAATGTCTTCAGAAAGCGTCCGATCCTCCGCTTCCAGCCCGGCTTGGCCGGCAGGCCGGGCGCGACCGGCTTTGGGGTGACCTTTGCCGCCTTCCAGTCGAATGCCGGCACCGGCTCGTCTGCCCTCAGCGGCTTGCGCAGCAATGCCCGGATCTTCACGTCGCGGGTCAGCTTTTCGACATGCAGCCCGCACTCTTCCAGGGTCAGGCGGAAGCCCTTCTCGTTGATGTAGATCGGCTCGCCGACGCGGATCTGGAGCGCGTTGTCGCCCCAATATTGCGCCGTCATCCACACGAGCCCGCCGGGCCGCAGCATCCGCGCCGCTTTCTTCATCAGCGTGATTGGATCGCGGACATGCTCATAGGCCTCCTGTACGATCACGAAATCGACGCTGCCGGGCGCGACGATTGCGTCGAGATCGTCGCGGTCGAGATCAACCTGATGGGCCTCGAACTTCAGGTCGTCCCGCATGAAGTCGACGCTCGGCTTCGACAGTTCCAGCCCGACATAGGCGATTTCCGGCCGCGCCTCGCGCAGCAGGTGGAGCGCCTGGCCGGCGCCGCACGCCATATCGACGACCTTGCGCGTCTCGGCCGGCATCAGCGCGAGCGTGCCGCGCACGAAGCCGCGAAACTCGTCGACGCCCTTCTCGCGGAAGCTCTTCACCTTCGACTTGTCCGCGACGTATATCGCCTGGTCGTCCGATTTCGGGTTCAGGAAGATCGTCTCGCACACCGCGCAGATGTCGAAGCGGAAGATGCTCTGCGGTGCCTCCAAGGTCGGCAGGTAATCGATGTAGAGAGTATTGATCGAATGCCCGGGCGCGCTCAGACGAACCCCCGGGGGCAGGCGGTTCTGGGGCAACTGCCAGAGCAGCCCGATCTCCTCCGACCCGCAAAGCGGGCAGGCGGTGAGCGTCACGCGCCCGGTAAGCTTGAACCTATCGCCGAAGCGGCTGAGCGCGTCCATCGAACCTCCGTTAGAGCGGCGCCTTATGGCGGCGCCACGCGCGGGCGGCAATCGGTGCGCTCAGGCGGTGATCAATAGAAGTCCTGCGGGCGCGGCGCCGGCATTTCGCACACTGCCTTCTTGCCTTCCTCGCAGGCCCGCACCTGGACGCGCCATGCCGCCATCGCATCGGCATAGGCGCTGCTCTGCCGCTGGAAGGTGACCTCGTCCATCTGCATCTTCTCGCGCCGCGCCGCCACCGCCGCGCGCTAGGC
>Ga0207668_10000490_pt1 | contig 24826 bp, 20 predicted proteins | sample KBSS43metaG_FD_184323 | JGI IMG/M metagenome (GOLD analysis project Ga0207668, IMG submission 184323) | Switchgrass rhizosphere microbial communities from Kellogg Biological Station, Michigan, USA - KBS S4-3 metaG (SPAdes) (version 2) | ecosystem: Host-associated > Plants > Roots > Rhizosphere...
CCGGATCAAGGAGTTCGATTTCGAATCCGCCGAGCGGAAGCAGCTTAAGGGGAACATCTATCTGGCCAAGGTGACGCGCGTCGAGCCGTCGCTGCAGGCCGCGTTCGTCGAATATGGCGGCAACCGCCACGGCTTCCTCGCCTTCTCGGAAATCCACCCCGACTATTACCAGATCCCCAAGGAGGATCGCGAGGCGCTGCTGCGCGAGGAGGCCGAGCACGCCGCCGAGGAAGAGGCGCTGCGCGCCGCGCAGGAGGATGACGAGGACGCCTACGGAGAGGCTGGCGACCCCGACATCGAGGCGATCGAGCGTCTGGACGACGATGGCGCGCCGGAGATGCTCGACGCCGCCGAGGATCACGACCATGACGACACGCCACCGCCGGCGCCGTCGGGCAATGGCAATGGCGGCGATGAGAACGCCGTCGAGGAAATCCGTCGCAAGCGGATGAACCTGCGCCGCCGCTACAAGATCCAGGACGTGATCCGCCGCCGCCAGGTGCTGCTGGTCCAGGTCGTCAAGGAAGAGCGCGGCAACAAGGGCGCGGCGCTGACCACCTATCTCAGCCTTGCCGGCCGCTATTGCGTGCTGATGCCGAACACCAGCCATGGCGGCGGGATCAGCCGGAAGATTTCGAACGGCGCCGACCGCAAGCGCCTGAAGTCGATCATGGCCGAGCTGGACCTGCCGAAGACGATGGGCTGCATCGTCCGCACCGCCGGGCTCCAGCGCACCAAGGTCGAGATCAAGCGCGACTTCGACTATCTCGCCCGTCTTTGGGACGAGATCCGCGAAAAGACGCTGACCTCCTCGGCGCCGGCGCTGATCTACGGCGACAGCGACCTGATCAAGCGCGCGATCCGCGACATCTACAATCGCGATATCGAGGAGATCGTGATCGAGGGCGAGGACGGCTATCGTGCCGCGCGCTCGTTCATGAAGCTGCTGATGCCGAGCCACACCCGGCGCATCCAGCACTATGCCGACATCGTGCCGCTGTTCCAGCGCTTCGGCGTCGAAGACCAGCTCGCCGCGATGTACCAACCGCTCGTGCAGCTGAAATCGGGCGGCTATCTGGTCATCAACCCGACCGAGGCCCTGGTCTCGATCGACATCAACTCGGGCCGCTCGACCCGCGAGCACAATATCGAGCAGACTGCGACCGCGACCAATCTGGAGGCGGCGCGCGAGATCGCCCGCCAGCTGCGCCTGCGCGATATGGCCGGGCTCGTCGTCATCGACTTCATCGACATGGAGAACAACTCCAACGTCCGTAAGGTCGAGAAGGCGATGAAGGAGGCGTTGAAGGACGACCGCGCCCGCATCCAGGTCGGCCGGATCTCGTCCTTCGGCCTGATGGAGATGAGCCGGCAGCGGCTGCGCACCGGCGTGCTCGAAGCCTCGACGCGAACCTGCCCGCATTGCGAGGGCACCGGCCTCGTCCGCACCGCGTCGTCCGCGGGACTGACCGCGCTGCGCATGCTGGAGGAGGAGGCCGCCCGCGGTCGCGGCTCGCGCCTGCTGCTCCGCTGCAGTCAGGAGGCGGCGTTCTACGTCCTCAACCGCAAGCGCGCCGAACTCGCCGAGATCGAGGATCGCTACGGCGTGATGATCGAGGTGATGTCCGACGGCGCGGTCGAGGGCGCACGGATGACGGTGGAGGCCGGCGGCCCGCCGCCGGCGGCACCGCGCCAGATCCTGTTCCAGCCGATCGTCGAGGAAGACGACTTCATCCCCGAGGAAGAGGATGAGGAGATCGAGGAGGAGGCCGAGGCCGAGCGCGAGGCCAGCGTGCCGAGCGCCTCCGGTGAGGCACGCGGCGAGGACGGCGGCTCGCGCCGCCGCCGCCGCCGCCGGCGGCGCGGCCGTCGCGGTGACGACGATCATGCGGAGGGCCAGGACGAAGCCGTCGGCAGTGACGAGAACGACGATGTCGAGGGTGTCGAGGTGGTTACCGCCGAAGCCGGCGACGAAGTCGTGGCCGAAGAGGGCGAGGCAGCCGAGACCGGCGATGCCGGCGAGGGCGAGGGCCGCCGCCGTCGTGGCCGGCGTGGTCGCCGCGGCGGGCGCCGTCGCGGTGGCGAGGGCCAGGAGCTGACCGCCGACAACGCCGACGAGGGCAACGCGTCGGACGCGGAAACCGTCGAGGCGGTCGAGACCCCAGGCGAGGCCACCGCGCCGGTGACCCCGGACGTGGAAGCGCCGGTCGAAGTCGCTGCGGCGGCCGAGCCGGTCGCCGAGGTGGAGGTCGAAGCACCTGCCGAGACCAAGCCGCGTCGTCGCAGCCGGAAGAAGGAAACCGCTGCCGCCGTGGAAGCGGCCCCTGCCGAGACCGTCGAAGCGCCTGCGGAGCCGGTTGCCGAGGCGCCGGCCGCTCCGGCGCCGAAGCGCTCGCGCCGCAAGGCCGCGGCCGCCGAGCCGGCCGTGCCCGAGGATGGCACGGCGCCGGCGGAGGCCGCCCCGCCGAAGCGGACCCGCGCCCGCAAGGTCCAGCCGGCCCCCGAGGCCCCCTCTCCGGTCGAGGCGCCCGAAGCAAGCCCGCCCGCCAGCGACGCCGCCAATGACACCGCCCAGGTTGCGCCCGCCGCGGGAGAGGGCGAGGGCGAGGGCGACGGGGAGACGCCGCGCCGGGGCTGGTGGCAGCGCACGTTCGGGAATTGAGAACCGAGCGGAAATTGAGGACCGGAGGCTAATGTCCGGCGGGCATCAGCCTCCGTTCACCCGGCGGCGCACATAGACGGCGCGTGCGCGTGACGGAGACCCGATTCGGAACGATGGCGGCGGCCTGCCTGCGGACCGCCGCCTTTGTCGTCATCGTGCTCGCGCTCAGCGTCCGTCCCGTGCTCGCCCAGTCGGTGCTGCGCGACGCGGAGACCGAGGCGCTGTTCCACGAGATCTCGGCGCCGCTGATCGCCGCGGCGGGGCTCGACCCGAACAACGTGAAGGTCGTCCTGATCGGCGACAAGGAGATCAACGCCTTCGTCGCGGGTGGGCAGGTGGTCTACGTCAATTCCGGCCTGGTGATCGCCGCCGACAACGTCAACGAGCTGCAGGGCGTGATCGCGCATGAGCTGGGCCATGTCGCGGGCGGCCATGTCATCAGCTCGGCTCAGGGTGCCGCCAGCGCCGGCCGGATCTCCATCCTGTCGCTCCTCCTCGGCGCCGCGGCGATGGCCGCGGGCGCGGGCGAGGCCGGGATGGGCGTGATGGCGATGGGCCAGCAGGCCGCGATGGGCAAATACCTCGCCTTCTCACGCGATCAGGAATCGAGCGCCGACCAGGCCGGCGCGCGCTATCTCCGCCTCAGCCACATCAGCGGCAAGGGGTCGCTGTCGTTCTTCAAGAAGCTGCAGCAGCAGGAATTCCGTCTCGCGATCCCGCAGGACGATGGCTATGGCCGCACCCATCCGTTGACCGGCGATCGCCTGTCCGCGCTGGAGCAGGTCTATCACAGCTCACCCTATTGGGACACGCCGACCGACCCGAAGCTGGACGTCCGCTTCCAGCTCGTGAAGGCCAAGCTGATCGGCTACGTTCAGGATCCGCCGGCCGTCCTCCAGAAATACCCGGAGCGCGACAAGAGCGCGCCGGCGCATTACGCGCGCGCCTATGCCTATCACCGCAGCGCCTATCCGGAAAAGGCGCTGGAGGAGGCCGATGCGCTGGTCGCGCTCAAGCCCGACGATCCCTATGCGCTTGAGCTCAAGGGCCAGATCCTGCTCGAATCAGGGAAGCCCGCCGATGCGCTGCCACCACTGCGGCAGGCGGTGAAGCTGCTCCCGGCCCAGCCGCTGATCGCCTCGTCGCTCGGCCAGGCGCTGATGGCGACCGAGAATCCGGCCAATTTCGCCGAGGCGAAATCGGTGCTGCGCACGGCGGTGTCTCAGGATCGCGAAAACCCCTTCGCCTGGTACCAGCTCGGCCTCGTCTACGCCCGCGAGGGCGACGAGGCCCGCTCCGCGCTGGCGAGCGCCGAACGCTACGATCTCGAAGGCGAGCCGAAGCTGGCGATGGCCAGCGCGGATCGCGCGATGCAGGGCATCCCGCCCTATACGCCCGACTGGCTGCGCGCGCAGGACATCTCGATGGTCGCGCACAACCAGGTGGACGGGAAGAGGAAGAAGGGAAAGTAGTGAAAATGGTGACGCGCAGAGCCGCCACGATCGTGGCCGGCCTGTCCCTGGCCGTCGGCCTCGCCGCCGGCGCCACCGGCGCGGTGCTGACCGGCAAGCCGGTCTCGCCGGCGGACCGCGGCGCGATCGAGGCGATCGTCCGCGACTATATCCTGACCCATCCGGAAATCCTGCCCGAGGCGATGGAGCGCCTGCACGACAAGGAACTGCTCTCGATCATCAACACCAACCGCAAGACCCTGGAGACCCCGTTCGCGGGCGCCTGGGCCGGCGCGAAGGACGGCGACGTGGTGCTGGTCGAGTTCACCGACTATGCCTGCGGCTTCTGCCGCCGCACCGTGCCCGACATCGAGCGACTGCTGGCCGAGGACAAGAAGCTGAAGGTGGTCTGGCGCGAGCTGCCGATCATCGGTCCGTCCAGCGAGCCCGCCGCGCGCATCGCGCTCGCCGCCGCCAAGCGCGGCACATATGCCAAGGTCCACCAGACGCTGTTCGCGGGCCAGTTGACCGATGCGAAGATCGCCACCGCGGCGCAGGCGGCCGGCGTCACCGCGGCCGATGGCCGGACGCCGGACATCGAGGCGGAGCTCGGCAGCAACATGGCGCTGGCCCAGGCGCTTCGGGTCAACGGCACGCCGGCCTTCGTCATCGGCGACCGGATGCTGTCGGGCGCGCTCGGCTATGACGCGCTGAAGGCAGCGGTGGCGGAGGCGCGAGCTCGGTAGTTCGCAGCCCCCCTCCCGCAAGCAGGAGGGGAGACGGTTGGGACGGGGTAGCTCAAGCCTTTTCGGCGTAGATCATCCGGCCGGTGCCGAGCCGCGCCAGCGCTTGCTCGATCTCCGTCTCGGAGAAGGCGAAGCAGCCCTCGCTGCGGCCCAGCTTGCCGTGTTCGCGAACGATCTCGGGGCCGACATACCAGGCACCGTGGACGACCACGGCGCGCGGCTCGGCATTGGAATTGGTCGGGTCGAGGCCGACCAGGCGACGCGAGCGGCCATGCTTGCCGACGTAGATGTCGGAGGTGAGATAGGTGCCCTGCGACGAGGCAGCCGAGCCGAAGTCGTTGGAGAAGCGCTGCAGCATACCGCTATGTGCCGGGTCGGAACCGCGGCCGTGCGAGACCAGCAGCGTCCTCGTCTGGCCGCTGGCGAGATCGACGAAGTGGAAGCGCGGGACTGACGAATGCTTCGAGAAATCGGCGATGCCGATCACGTCGCGAGAGGCAATCTTCCCGCTATGCCGCTGCAGCGCGGCCAGCGCCCGCTTCATCAGCTCCGGCCGGACCGGCGAGGCCGCCAACGGGGCAGCCGGCAAGGCGGCAAAGGCGCGCCCGGCGGCAAGTCCGGTCACCGCCATTGCGCCGGCGGTGAGCATCGTGCGGCGCGAAACCGCACCCGTAGAAAGGTTCATTCGATAGCCCCAGAGGAGTTAACCCGCTGAGGCCATCATAACAGAAAGGCTTAACTAACCGCAGACATTGGCGAAAACGTCAGGCGCGATTCACCGCGCGGATCCAACGACCCGCCGGAAACCGCCGGAACTTTCACCCCTCAACGCAGATCGAGCGACGCATACTGAGTCGGCCGATCCAGAGCCGAGATCACCTGCGCATCGCGGCCATAGGGATCTTCGTGCGTGACCAGGCCGCCGGCGCCATTCGACTCCGCGGTGAAGTAGACGATGTAGACCGGCACGCCCTGGGGCAGCTTGAGCGTGGCCGTGCGGGTGGTAGCGAGCGCGCTGTCGACCCGGGTCGGATCGCCGGTGCCCATTTCCATGATCCGCTCGGCGAGGCTGTCGATGTCCTTCACTCGCACGCAGCCGTGGCTGAACGCGCGTGAGGCCTCGGCGAAGCGCCCCTTGGCGGGCGTGTCATGGAGGTAGATCGCGTGCTCGTTGGGCATGTCGACCTTGACCCGGCCGAGCGCATTGCGCGGGCCTGGCGGCTGGCGCAGCGACCCACCGCTGTAGACGAAGCCGCCGCGGCGGCTGCCCGACAGGCCCTTTTCCTTGATCACGCTCGGCGGCAGGGTCCACCACGGGTTGACCACCACCGACCGCGCCTCGACCGCGAGCTGCGGGGTCGGGGTGTCCTTCTTGCCGACGACGACATCATAATGCGCGACGGCGCTGCCGTTATCCACCAGGGCGAGCTGATAGGCGGGGACGTTCACGTAGACATAGTCCGTGCCCAGCTGGCGCGGCATCCAGCGCCAGCGCTCCAGATTGGCGCGCAGCATCTGCCGCTCGGCCGTGTCGTTGGGGCCGGTCGCGGCGAGCCGGTCGCGCAGGTCGCGATATTGCTGGTTGTCGGGCAGCAGGCTGGTCAGCCACTTCCTGACATCGCCGCGCTCGACCGCGTTCGCGAGATTGCCGCGCAATGCCAGCGTATCGTAGGGCGAGCGTTCGATGAACCACTGATATTGCGCCTTGTCGCCAACGCGGCCGAGCAGATAGTCATGCGCCAGCATCAGCGCAGTCCGCGTCGCCGCCGCATCGATCGCATTCTGGTCGGCGTCGGTTTCGACCAGACGACGAAGCGTGTCGGGTGCGTAGTCGGCCGGGGTCAGGCCCTCCTTCGCGGAATCGTCGACCGCATCGAGCAGATCCTTGACCGCATCCTGCGACCATTTCGGCTGGACGAACACGGCGGCAAAGCCCGCGGCTGCGGGCTGTGCCGGCGCAGCCGCGACCTCCGGAGCCGGCGTTGACGCCCCGGGCTGCTGCGCCGGGGCTAGCGTCGCGACGGATGCGCTGCACGCGAGCAGAAGCGCCACGGTCGAGGGTTTGGCCAGTCTGGCGAGGGCAGCCGCAGCCGCCCTCCGCCGCGGGAATGCCGCGCGGAGCTGCTCCACTTTTCGTCCTCCAAGAAACTTGACAGGTAGAACGAAGTGTGGGCCGCTCCGATCCCTCCAGAGGCACAGCGGCGTCGATTTTGTTTGGCGGCGCGCGCTCGGAACCTCCGTCATCGCCGATCATATATGTGCGCGATGGCGCGCCTGGCCTCCTGGATCGATCCGCGGCCCGAGGGCATCTACTTGCCGGGCGCCGATGCCTGGATCGACCCGTCTCAGCCCAAGCCGCGCGCGCTTGTCACCCATGGCCATGCCGACCATGCCCGCGGCGGCCATGGCGCGGTGCTCGCGACACCGGGTACTCTGGCGATCATGACGGCGCGCTACGGCGCGCAGAACGGCCAGCCGGTCGGCTATGGTGAGAGTATCGCGATCGATGGCGTCACCGCCACCTTCGTGCCCGCCGGCCATGTCCTCGGATCGGCCCAGATCGTGCTGGAGCATGGCGGCGAGCGGGTCGTGGTCTCGGGCGACTACAAGCGCCGATCCGACCCGACCTGTGAACCGTTTGAGCCCGTGCCCTGCGACGTCTTCGTCACCGAGGCGACCTTCGGGCTCCCGGTCTTCCGCCATCCCGATACCGGATCGGAGATCGACCGGCTGCTCGCCGCACTCCACGCCAATCCCGATCGCTGCGTACTGGTGGGCGCCTATGCGCTCGGCAAGGCGCAACGGGTGATCGCCGAGCTGCGCGCAAGGGGGCACGACCAGCCGATCTACATCCACGGCGCCTTGCAGCGGTTGTGCGATCTCTATCGCGACCACGGCGTCGACCTCGGCACGCTCCTGCCCGCGACCGGCATCGCCAAGGCCGAGATGGCGGGGCATGTCGTGGTCGCTCCGCCCTCGACGCTCAACGACCGCTGGTCGCGCCGCCTGCCCGATCCGATCACGGCGATGGCCTCGGGCTGGATGCGGGTGCGGCAGCGGGCGCGGCAGAAGAATGTCGAGCTGCCGCTGGTCATTTCCGATCATGCCGACTGGGACGAGCTGACCGCGACCCTCGTCGAAATCGCCCCGGCGGAGGTCTGGGTGACCCATGGCCGCGAGGAGGCGATCGTCCACTGGTGCATGACCCGCCAGATCAAGGCCCGCGCGCTGGAGCTGATCGGCCGCGAGGACGAGGACGAGGGGTAAGTCCATGGCCTGCCGCGACGAACCGGTCTAGGGCAGCGCGATGACCTCGCTGACCGTCAACGGCCGCCCCATCCATTACAAGATGGCGCCCGAGACCCCCTTGCTGTGGGCGCTGCGCGACGCCTCCAACCTGACCGGCACCAAATATGGCTGCGGCATCGGCCAGTGCGGCGCCTGCACCGTCCATGTCGACGGCAACCCGGTCCGCTCCTGTCAGATGACGCTCGGCGCCGCCGAGGGCACCTTCGTCACCACTATCGAGGCCTTGTCGACCGACCGCAGCCATCCGGTGCAGCAGGCCTGGGTCGCCGAATCGGTGCCGCAATGCGGCTATTGCATGTCGGGGATGATCATGGCGGCGGCGGCGCTGCTGGCGAAGAACGACAATCCCGACGATGCCGCGATCGATGCCGCGATCACCAATCTCTGCCGTTGCGGCTGCTACCCGCGTATCCGCGAGGCCGTCCGTCGCGCCGGCCGGGTGATCCGCGGCGAGGAGGAGATCGCCGCCGCTCCGCCCCCCGGTATCGATCCCGCGGATGCCGCCGCGACGATCCCCGCGCTGACGCCGGTGAGGTCTAAATAGCCCGATATTGAGGTCCCTCCCCAACCTTTCTCCAGCCTTACGAACGAGTTCAGCGGGTCGACAGGGCCTCTCGTGCATTGAACGATCCGAGGGCGGCCGAATCGGCACTGCCCAGTCGAGAGGAACCGTGACATGCGGAAAGTTCTTATCGGGCTTCTTCTTGCCGCCACTGCGGCCAGCCCTGCCTTCGCCGACCCCGGCGACCATCGCGGTGGTCCGCAGGCCGGACAGCGCCAGCAGCAACAGCAGCGCGCCGAGATCCGCCGCGACTTCCGTCAGGATCGTGCAGAGGTGCGCCGCGACTTCCGGCACGACCAGGCCGATACCCGCCGCGATTTCCGTCGCGACGTGGCGCGCAACGGCGATGTCCGCCAGCAGGCAGTGCGCGACTATCGGCAGGACGTCCGCCGCAACGTCGTCCAGCGCGATGCCCGCGTCGCGGATGCGCGCCGTGACCGCGCAGTCGCGGTCCAACGTGCCCAGATCGCCGACCGCCGCTGGGACAACGATCGCCGGCCAGGCAGCGACCGCCGCTGGGACAATGATCGTCGTCCCGACAATCGCAACTGGGGTGATCGCCGCTGGGACAATGACCGGCACGACCATGACCGGCGCTGGGCGGACAATCGCCGCTGGGACGGCAACCGTCACGACGGCCGCTGGGACAATGGCCGGCGCTACGATCCCCGCTTCCACGGCGGCGGCTGGAACGCCGGCTGGCGCGACGATCGCCGCTATGACTGGTGGTCGTACCGCGCGCGGTACAACAACTACTACCGCCTGCCCCGCTACTATGCGCCGCGCGGCTATAATGCCGGCTACCGCGCCTGGTATCGCGGCTACCGCGTCGATCCTTACTTCTATTCGAGCAGCTACTGGATCCAGGACCCGTACTACTATCGGCTCCCGCCGGCCTACGGATCGTATCGCTGGGTGCGCTATTACAACGACGTCGCGCTGGTCGACATCACCAACGGTATCGTCGCCGACCTGATCACCAACTTCTTCCTATAAGCAACCGGAAGGCGGCCGCGTCGCGCGGCCGCCTCTTCGCGCCTGTGCCCCTCACCCCAGCTTGCCGAACTTCTCCTCGAAGCCCGCCTTGTCGCCACGGGCCAGATAGGCCGCCTGCTCGTGCCAGCGGTCCTTCGCCAGCCGTCCCTTGAACGCGTCCATCCGCGCGTCGAGCGCGTCGAGGTCGCTCGGCGAGAGCGCGGCGAGCTGGTCGTAGCGGGTGATGCCGAGCTCGTTGAGACGGGTCGCGGCGCGTGGCCCGAGTCCCTTGAGCACGGTCAGTTCGTCGGCCGGGCCGGCCGCCGCAGGGGGCGTGAAGTCGGTCTGGAGGAACTCGGCGACGGTGTCCTCGACTGCCGTGGCCGCGGCGTCGCCGACGCTGTCGTACCGGCCCTGATCGTGCTTGCCGGGCGTCCCCGGCGCGCCCTTGCGCATCAGCAGGAACAGCGCCGCAGCCGCGATGACCAGCGCGATGACGATGATGATGAGGGTGGAGTTGCTCATTCTTGTCCTCTCTCGGATCGGTTCATGACGCCGGAACGGTGTCGCGGTTCCGCCAGGGTGGCGCTCAAGCCGCGTTCGCCTCGCGCGCGACCTCGCGCCAGCCGATGTCGCGGCGGCAGAAGCCGGTCGGGAAGTCGATCGCGTCGACCGCGGCATAGGCGCCGCGCTGTGCGGCGGTGACGGTCGCCCCGCGTGCGGTGACGTTGAGGACGCGACCGCCATGGGCGACGAGCCGGCCGTTCTTCGCGGTACCGGCGTGGAAGACCTTGGCGCCGGTCGCCTCGGCGGCGGCGATCCCGCCGATCGCGCCGCCGCGCAGCGGGGTCCCGGGATAGCCGTCGGCTGCCATCACCACCGTCAGCGCATAGCCGTCGTCGAAGACCGGCGGCGCGATCTCGGCCAGCCGTCCCTCGGCGGTGGCAAGCAGCAGGCCGAGCAGGTCGCTCTCCAGCCGCGTCATCAGCACCTGGCATTCGGGGTCGCCGAAGCGCGCGTTGTACTCGATCAGCTGCGGCCCCTCCGCGGTCAGCATCAGGCCGGCATAGAGCACCCCCGAATAGGGTGTGCCGCGCGCCGCCATCGCCCGCACCGTCGGCTCGACGATCTCCGCCATCGCGCGCGCCTGCAGCTCTGCGGTGAGGACCGGCGCCGGGCTGTAGGCGCCCATGCCGCCGGTATTCGGCCCGACATCGCCATCGCCGACGCGCTTGTGATCCTGCGCCGAGCCGAACGGGATGACGGTGGTGCCGTCGGTGATCGCGAAGAAGCTCGCCTCTTCGCCGGTCAGGAAGCGTTCGATCACCACCTCGGCGCCGGCCGCGCCGAAGCCGCCGCCGAACATGTCGCGGATTGCCTCCTCGGCCTGGGTGACGGTCTCGGCGATGACCACGCCCTTCCCCGCCGCCAGCCCGTCGGCCTTGATCACGACCGGCAGCGAGAAGCGGACGAGCCCGGCCAGCGCCTCGGCCTCGCTGGCATAGCGGTGATAGGCCGCGGTGGGGATGCCGAATTGGGCGCAGAGATCCTTGGTAAAGCCCTTCGACCCTTCGAGCTGCGCCGCCGCCTGGTCGGGCCCGAACACCGCGATATTGGCGGCGCGCAGCGAATCGGCGAGACCGTCGACCAGCGGCGCCTCCGGACCGATGACGACCAGCTTGATCGCATTGCCGCCGCAGAAGGACAGCACCGCGCCATGATCGGTGACGTCGAGGCCGATGCAGCTCGCACCCTCGGCGGCGATACCGGGATTGCCGGGGGCGGCGAACAGGCGCGACAGGCGCGGCGATTGCGCCAGACGCCAGGCGAGCGCATGTTCGCGGCCGCCCGAACCCAGCAGCAGGACGTTCATTTGACTTCGACTCCACCCGGTGAAGCGCGGCTGTTAGCCGAGGCCGTACCCGGCGACAACGCGCCCGCGCTCTCGGTCAGCGAGCTTTCCGGCGCCCTCAAGCGTACCGTCGAGGATCGTTTCGGCCATGTCCGGGTGCGCGGCGAGATTTCCGGGTTCAAGCGTGCCGCTTCGGGCCATTGCTACCTCGCGCTCAAGGACGAGGGCGCGGTGATCGACGGCGTGATCTGGAAAGGCGCGGCCAGCCTGCTGCGCTTCCGTGCCGAGGACGGGATCGAGGTGATCGCCACCGGCAAGCTCACCACCTATCCCGGCCGGTCGAAGTACCAGATCGTCATCGACCGGATGGAGATCGCCGGTGCCGGCGCGCTGATGGCGCTGCTCGACCAGCGCCGCCGCGCGCTCGCCGCCGAGGGGCTGTTCGACCCCGCGCGCAAGAAGCCGCTGCCGTTCATGCCGCGGGTGATCGGCGTCATCACCTCGCCGACGGGGGCGGTGATCCGCGACATCCTCCATCGCCTCGCCGATCGCTGCCCGACCCGCGTCATCGTCTGGCCGGTGCAGGTGCAGGGCGAAGCCGCCGCCGGCCAGGTCGCCGCCGCGATCGCCGGCTTCAACCGTCTCGATGGCGCGAGCGCGGTACCGCGGCCCGACCTGCTGATCGTCGCGCGCGGCGGCGGCTCGATCGAGGACCTCTGGGCGTTCAACGAGGAGACGGTGGTCCGCGCCGTCGCCGCCTCGACGATCCCGGTGATCTCGGCGGTCGGGCACGAGACCGACACCTCGCTCTGCGACTTCGCCGCCGATCTGCGCGCGCCGACGCCGACCGCCGCCGCCGAGATCGCAGTGCCGGTCCGCGCCGAGCTCGTCGCCCAGATCCAGACCCTGGCCCTGCGCACCACCCGCTGCATCAACCGCGCCCGCGAGCGGTCGCGCGAGCGGCTCGACGCGGTGGCGCGCCGCCTGCCCGCGCCGGACGCGGTGCTCGCGCCGCAGCGGCAGCGGCTCGACGACCTGTCCGATCGCCTGCCGCGCGCGCTGCGCCATCGCCTGTCGGAAGGCCGCCGCGATCTCGCGGAGGCCGCGGCGGCGCTGCGCCCGCGCCTGCTCCACGACCGGCTGGCGCGCGCCCGGCTCCGGCTCGGCGCCGCGCGGCTCCGGCCCGAACCGCTGCTGCGCCGCATCGCCGACCAGCGCGCCGGCCTCGCCCGGTTGTGGCGGGTCGCCGAGCAGCTCCACCCCGACAAGCCGCTGGAGCGCGGCTATGCGCGGGTGACGAGCCGCGACGATCGCACCGTGATGTCCGCCGAGGATGCCCGCGCGACCGCCGCCCTCACCCTCCATTTCGCGGGCAGGACGACGGTCGACGTGCGGGTCGAGCGGGTTGAGAAGCCCGCCAAGGCGCCATATGTCGGTCCGGTGACGCAGCCGCGGCTGCTGTGAGGACGACGGACGGGACATCGACATGCTGAACTTCTCCAGCGGCCGCGCGGCGCGCCTTCATTATCTGATGGGCACCTTCCGGATGCTGAGCCCCGGCGACCATGTCGTCTGCGCGGTGAGCGGCGAGAAGATCCCGATCGACACGCTGCGTTACTGGAGCGTCGAAAAACAGGAGCCCTACGCCTCGGCCGAGATCGCCGCGCGCGCCAACCCGCGTCCATGAGGACGCGCCTAGGCGGGGCCGCGCTGATCGCGCTCGCCGGGTGCGTCGGCCCCGGTCGGCCGGCAGCCTCCGGGCCGGCACCCGCCGCCCCGTCGCCGCATGGCACGGGAGCGAAGGTCGCGCCAACGAAGCTCGTCCCGCTCGGCAGCTTCTCGTTCAGCGGCCCGGCGACCCAGGGCGGCCTGGTCTCCGGCCAGGCGCCCGCCGGCATCACCGCCCTGTCCCTCGACGGCAAGCCGATCCCGATCGCGCCGGACGGCCGCTTCCTTGTCGGCTTCGGCCGCGATGCCGGCCCCCGCGCGGTGCTTGCCGGCCGCGCCGCCGACGGCCGCACCGTCACCCGCGAGATCGTAGTCGCCCCGCGCAGCTGGGACATCCAGTCGTTGCCGACCCTCGCCAAGGGCACCACGCCGACCCCCGAATTCCTCGCCCGCCGCAAGATCGAGACCGCCCAGATCAGCGCCGCCCGTGCCGTGCGCTCGGCGGTCGAGGGCTGGCGGCAACATTTCCGCTGGCCGGTCGAGGGGCGGATCAGCGGCGTTTACGGTTCGCAGCGGATCTATGCCGGGGAGCCGGGGGCGCCGCATTCGGGCGTCGACATCGCGCGGCCGACCGGCACGCCGGTCGTGTCGCCGGCGGACGGCGTCGTCGTGCTGGCGGCGGCGGCGCCGTTCACCCTGGAGGGCAACCTCCTCATCGTCGACCACGGCCTGGGCCTCAACTCGGCCTTCCTCCATCTGTCGCGGATCGACGTGAAGGTCGGCGACCGGGTGCGCCAGGGCCAGCCCGTCGGCGCGATCGGCGCGACCGGCCGGGCGACCGGCCCGCACCTCCACTGGGCGATGATGTGGCAGGATCAGCGTATCGATCCACAACCGCTCGCCGGACCGATGCCGGCCGCAAAATAGTCGGAAGATCGTGCGGAAAGCGGCGGCTCAGGCCGAATCGCGTCCGCATATCCGGCGGAAATCCCGACCCTTCGTCATAATCTGTTGCCTTCATGTTACAGCGATCGATTATCGCGTTGCAGCACGTGCGATTCCGTTGCCTGCGTTCCTGTTAATCCAATAGACAGGTTCCATCTGGCCGGCGGTGCCGGCCCAAGATGTATGAATGGGCCAAGGCTCAGGAATATCAAAGGGATCGACCTTATGAACGCCAATCACCGTCAGCGCCTTTTGGCCTCGACGCTCTTTGTCAGCGCATCGCTGCTCGTGGCAGCGCCTGTCCTCGCGCAGGACGCGCCGGCCTCGTCCGACGACGCCCCCGAGGCGGAAGCCATTGTCGTCACCGGTTCGCGCATCGCGCGGCCGGAGCTCGACGCTGCATCGCCCGTGGCGGTCATCAGCTCCGCTCAGATCCAGGCGCAGGGCATCACCAACGTGCAGGATCTGGCTCAGAAGCTGCCACAGGTCGGCATCCCCGGCCTAAGCCGGTCCAACACCAACTTCGCCACGACCGGCAACGGCATTTCGAGCATCAACCTGCGCAATCTCGGCGATTCGCGTACCCTCGTGCTCGTCAACGGTCGTCGTTTTGTGGCGGGTGTCGCCGGCACTGCGATCGTCGACGTCAACAACATTCCTGCCGACTTCGTCGATCATATTGACGTGGTAACCGGCGGTGCGTCGGCGGTTTACGGTTCGGATGCAATCGCTGGCGTGGTCAACTTCGTCTTGAAAGACAAGATCGAGGGCATCATCGCTCGCGCACAGTACGGCATCTCGGACGAGGGTGACAGCCGCAACTACACCGCCAGCATCTCCGGCGGCTATCAGTTCGGTCCGGACGACCGAGGCTCGATCATCGGCAACTTCACCTACTCGAAGGATGCTGGCCTCCTCTCGCGCAAGCGCAAGATCTCTAGCCAGGACTGTAACCTCACCTGCGGACCGGAGTCGTACAGCTCCTATGCGCAACAGGGCCGGTTCTCGCTGTTCAACGACGATACCGGCCTGAGCCAGGGCTTGTTCACGTTCAATCCGGACAATAGCGTCGTCGACGGTTTCCCCATCGGCTACGGCTTCAACCGCAACTCGTTGCGCCGCATTACCACGCCGGTCGAGCGCTATCTCGGTGCGGCGTCGGCCAAGTATGAAGTCTCCGACGGCATTACCTTGTTTGCCGAAGGCACATACGCGAAGACCAAGTCGGCTTCTGAAATCGAGCCGTTCGCGCTCGATTCCATCAACGACCTGGGCATGGGTTACGGGATCGACAATCCGTTCATCCCGCAGGTCATTCGCGATCGCATCACCGCCGCCAACAGCGACAATGACCCGGACAATGACATCACCTCGATTCAGTTCCGGCGCCGTCAGAACGAGGTCTATAGCCGTAGCAACCGCAACTCGCGCGAGACCTTCCGCATCACCGGCGGCGTCAAGGGCGACATCACCGACAAGTGGAACTTCGAGGTTTCCGCGGTTTACGGTCAGTTGAAGGATCACACCGCAACCGAGGACATCAACCTCGACAACTATCGCAACGCAGTCGATGCGATCACCGACGAGAACGGAAACATCGTTTGCCGTTCGGCTACGGCACGGGCCGCGGGCTGCGTTCCGATCAATCTGTTCGGCTACAACACCGCGAGCGCAGCGGCCTCTCAGTACGTCCAGTCCGCGATCCCGCGGTCGGATGACATCAAGAACACGGAGTTCGTTGCAACCGCGAGCCTCAACGGCACGCTGGCCGAGTTGCCCTACGGTGATCTGAAGGTTTCGGTGGGCGCCGAGTACCGCCGCGAGAAGAGCGTCGACAACTGGGACGCGCTGACCAACGCTGGTAACAACTCGGGCAACAAGACTCCTGACACCGTCGGCAAGTACAATGTGAAGGAGCTTTTCGGCGAAATCGATATTCCGATTCTCTCCGGCCTCCCCTTCGCCGAGTCGCTGTCGGCCCAAGGCCAGGCGCGCTATTCGGATTACTCGACGATCGGCCATGTGTTCTCATGGAGTGCAGGCGGCGAGTGGTCGCCGGTCAAGGGGCTGCGCTTCCGCGGCAACTACGCCGTTGCAAACCGCGCGCCGAACATCAACGAGCTGTTCTCAGCGGCTGCGGAGACGTTCCCGTCGGTTTCCGACCCATGTAACCACACGACGGCAACCTCCGGCGGCGACTTCGGTGCCATCTGCCGGGCAATCCCGGGCGTCGCCGCGGCGATCGCGCGGGACGGTGAGTTCGCCTACACGCTCGCCGACCAGCAGGGCATCAACGGCTTTGACGGTGGTAATCGCGACCTGCAGGAAGAAAAAGGCAAGACGCTCACGGTTGGTGGTGTCTTCCAGCCGACCTTCCTGCCGGGCTTCAGCTTCTCGGCCGACTACTTCCGGATCAAGATCTCGAATGCGATCGGCCTGATCGATCGCGACACCTCGATCCGCCAGTGCTTGCTGCTGAACCTGCCGCAGTTCTGCGACAACGTCATTCGTGACGGCGCCACAGGTCTGATCAAGACGGTCAACGCCCAGAATATCAACATCGCCAAGCGGTCGACCTCGGGCATCGACTTCAACCTGCGCTACGGCCATGCCGTCGGCCTGTTCAATGACGACAAGTTCGATCTGAACGTCCTTTATACCTGGACGATGAAGTACAAGCGTCAGTCGGATCCGTCTGCTCCGGTCGAGAACGGTCTTGGCAATCTGTTCTATGGCGAGCAGTTCAAGCACAAGATCAACACGCAGCTGATGTATACCGTCGGCAAGGTCAGTTTGAACTGGACGGCGACCTATCTCAGCAAGATGACGGCGATTCCGGAGGATGTTCTGGACACGACCGTCACCGATCTGACCGACGCGGGTCTCACGCAGGCTCAGGCCGAGCGGCTGCTCGGGCATAACAAGATCAAGGCCCGCCTCTACCACGACGTCCAGGCCCGCGTGCGGACGGGTGAGAACGACCGGTTCGAGCTGTTCCTCGGCGTCGACAACCTCTTCGATCGCAAGCCGCCGATCCTTGAGGATGGCCTCTATGTCGGTGGCATCTCGATCACCGGCACGACGACCGCCGCAGACGTCTACGATCCGATCGGCCGACGCTTCTACGCGGGCGTGCAGGTCAAGTTCTGATCCGATCGGTCAGTGCTGAATACGAAGGGCGGTCCTGCGGGGCCGCCCTTTTTTTATCCGATCGCAGCCCGACGTGGATCTGGCGCGGCGGCCCTTGCGCCCCGTCCGGCGCTCCACCATGACGGCGTCATGGCCGACCGATCGCCCCTCGATGCCCTGAAAGCCGCGTTGACCGGCGCCTCGCGCGCGATCGCGCATCAGCCCGAGCTGGACGTCGCCTTCACCGCCGACGCGCCTTCCATGGCAATGGGTACGATCCGCGTGCCGATGCCGTCGCGGACGATGCCGGCCGAGCAGATCGCCGAGGCGCGCGGCTTTGCCGACGGCTTCGCGTTGCGCCTGCGCCACCACGACACCAAGCTCCACGGCCGCACCGCGCCCGCGGAGGCGACCGCGCGCGCGGTGTTCGACGCGGTCGAGCAGGCCCGGATCGAGGCGATCGGCGCTCGGGCGATGAGCGGGGTCCGCGCCAACCTGAACCAGGCGCTGGAGACGCGGATCAAGTCCGACCCACTGGTCCGCGCCCGCAGCCGTGACGAAGTGCCGCTCGCCTCGGCGCTGGCGCTGCTGGTGCGCGAGCGGCTGACCGGCGATGCGCCGCCCGCGGCCGCGGAGGCGGGCGTGGCGCTGGTCCGCGACTGGATCGAGGAGCGTGCCGGTACCGAGCTGGACGGCCTCGCACTGACCATCGACGACCAGGCCGCCTTCGCGAAGATGGCCACCCGCGTGCTGGAGGATCTCGAGCTGATCCAGCCCGACCTTGCCCCCGAGCTGGAGCCGGAGGGCGGCGACGACGACGAAGGCGAGGACCAGAGCGAGGGCGAAAGCAGCGAAGAGGACAAGCAGGAGGGCAGCGCCACCGAGCAGGACGCAGGCACCGAGATGCGGCCCGAGCGCGGCGAGCAGGAGGGCGACGAGGAGACCGAGACCCAGGAGAGCGAGGTCGACGCCCAGGACGACGGCGGCGATGGTGAGGGATCGGACGAGATGGGGGCGGTGCCGCAGCGGCCCAACCGGCCCTTGTCCGACATGCCGGCGAAGTTCGACTACACCGCCTTCACCACCAAGTTCGACGAGGTAGTCGAGGCGACCGAGCTGTGCGACGACGAGGAACTCGGGCGACTGCGCCAGTATCTCGACCAGCAGCTCGTCCACCTTCAGGGAGCGATCACCAAGCTCGCCAACCGGCTGCAACGCCGGCTGATGGCGCAGCAGTCGCGATCATGGGACTTCGACCAGGAGGAAGGCATCCTCGATGCCGCGCGGCTGGCCCGCGTCGTCATCAACCCCGCCCATTCGCTGAGCTACAAGATCGAGCGCGAGGCCGATTTCCGCGACACCGTCGTCACCCTGCTGATCGACAATTCGGGGTCGATGCGCGGCCGGCCGATCTCGATCGCAGCGATCTGCGGGGATATCCTCGCCCGCACCCTCGAACGCTGCGCGGTGAAGGTCGAGATTCTCGGCTTCACCACCCGCGCTTGGAAGGGTGGCGCCTCACGCGAGGCATGGCTCGCCGCCGGCCGCCCGCCCGCGCCGGGCCGCCTCAACGACCTGCGTCACGTCGTCTACAAGCGCGCCGACGAACCGTGGCGTCGCGCCCGCAAGAATCTCGGCCTGATGATGCGCGAGGGGCTGCTCAAGGAGAATATCGACGGCGAGGCGCTGCTCTGGGCGCATCAGCGGCTGGTCAACCGGCCCGAGGACCGTCGCATCCTGATGGTCATCTCCGATGGCGCGCCGGTCGACGATTCGACGCTGTCGGTGAACTCGGGAAGCTATCTGGAGCGTCATCTCCGCCAGGTGATCGGGTGGATCGAGGGCAAGTCGCCGGTCGAGCTGATCGCGATCGGCATCGGCCATGACGTCACCCGCTATTACAGCCGGGCGGTGACGATCATGGATGCCGAGCAGCTCGGCGGCACGATGGTGGAACAGCTCGCGGCTCTGTTCGACGAAGCGCGGTAAGCGACGCGGCGACAAAGCCGGAGCGCATCCGGCCCGGCTCCGCTCAGTTCTGCGGCGGCGTCGCCTGACCGGCCGCCTCGGCGGCGTCGCGCGAGGCCTCGGCAGCGCCTTCGGCCGCGACGCGGGCGGCCTTCGCACGCTCCTTGGCCGTCTTCGCATCGCCGGCCGCGGCGGCCTTGGTCGCCTCCTGCGAGGCGAGCGCGGCCTCGCTCGACTGCTGCGAGGCGGTCTCTGCCGCGGCAGCGGCGGCGGCATTGGCGGCGTCCGGGCTCGCCGCGGCGGCCGTCGTCGGGCCGCCGATGCTGGCGTGGACGATCTTCGAAGGATTGGCCGGCGGCTCGCCCTTTTCGATCGCGTCGACATAGGCCATGCCGCTCACCACCCGGCCGAACGGGCTGTACTTGCCGTCGAGGCGCAGGTTCGGCGAGAGCATGATGAAGAACTGGCTGTTGGCGCTGTCCGGCGAATCCGCTCGCGCCATCGAAGTCACGCCGCGGACATGCGGCATGTCGTTGAACTCGGGCGGAAGGTCGGGGAGGTCGGAGCCGCCCTCGCCGGTCCCCTTGGGATCGCCGCCCTGGGCCATGAAGCCTTCGATCACGCGGTGGAAGATGAGGCCATCGTAGAAGCCGCGACGGGTGAGCGTCTTGATCCGCTCGACCGCCTGCGGCGCCTTGTCGGGGCGCAGTTGGATCACCACCCGGCCGCCGGTCGACAGATCGAGGTTCCAGGTGTTTTCCGGGGTCAGCGGCGGCACCGGGGTGACCGCGGGCGGCGGCGCCGGCTTCACCTTGTCGGCGGCGATCGCGCCGGGCGCCATGGCCAGACCGATCACCGCGGCCATGATCGACAACGAACGCATCACTTCCATTCCTCCTGGCGCGCTGCCGCTGTGGCCCAACGCCGCTTTCCGATCGCTGAATATCAAGCCTTTGGCGCGGACCGCGCGGCGACCCGGGCGGCGACCTGGTCGCGCACCGACGGCGTCACGAAGCGCGAGATTTCGCCGCCGTAGAGCGCGATTTCCTTCACCAGGCGCGAGGCGATCGGCTGCAGCGCGACATCGGCCATCAGGAACACCGTCTCGATCTCGTCGTCGAGCTGCTGGTTCATCCCAGCCATCTGATATTCGTACTCGAAATCGGCAACGGCGCGCAGGCCGCGGATGATCACCGCGGCGCCCTGCGCGCGGGCGAAGTGGATCAGCAGCGAATCGAAGGCGACGACCTCGATGTTGTCGCCGAACTGCGCCGCTTCGCTGCGGACCATCGCCATCCGCTCGTCAAGGGTGAACATCGGCGATTTGGACGGGTTGGTGGTGACGCCGATGACGAGCCGGTCGACCAGCTTGGCGGCGCGCTGGATGATATCCATGTGGCCCAGGGTGACAGGGTCGAAGGTACCCGGATAGACGCCGACACGAGTCATCGATCTCTCCTCATCGATCTTTCCTCAGCGGTCCCGGGCGATGGCGTAGCGGGCGATTTCGGCAAGCTCGCCCGCGTTTTCGCCATAGATGGCGAGATGGGCGATCGCCTGGTCGACAAGCATGCGCGACTGCTGCCGCGCGCGGTCGATGCCGAGCAACGAGACGAAGGTCGCCTTGCCGGCGGCCTCGTCCTTGCCCAGCGCCTTGCCGGTGACCGCCTGATCGCCCTCGATGTCGAGAAGGTCGTCGGCGATCTGGAAGGCGAGACCGACATCGCGGGCATAGCCGCGCAGCGGGGTCCGCCCCTCCGGCGGCACGCGGCCCATGATCGCCGCGGCCTCCAGGCAAAAGCCGATCAGCGCGCCGGTCTTGAGCTGCTGCAACCGGGTTACGGTGGCGAGATCGAAGGATTCGCTTTCGGCGACGATGTCCATCATCTGCCCGCCGGCCATGCCCGAAGGGCCGCTGGCCCTCGCCAGTTCGACCACGAGTTCGGCGCGAACGAACGGATCACCGTGGGTCAGCGGATCTGCAAGGATTTCGAAGGCGAGGGCGTGGAGCGAATCGCCGGCGAGAACCGCAGTCGCCTCGTCGAACGCCTTGTGGACGGTCGGCTTGCCGCGACGGATGTCGTCATCGTCCATGCACGGCAGGTCGTCGTGGATCAGCGAATAGACGTGAATGCACTCGATCGCGGCGGCGACTCGCATCGCCGCATCATGCTCGACGTTGAACAGCTTCGCCGCCGAGACGACCAGGAGCGGGCGGAGCCGCTTGCCGCCGCCGATCGCAGCATGGCGCATCGCCTCGTACAGCGTACGGCGCGGGTCGGCGGGGATTGCGAGGAGCGCATCGAACTGCGCATCCATGTCGCGGGCGATGCGGTTGAGCGCGGCGTTCAGCGACAGCGAGGGAACCACGGCGCGGCGATCAGTCGGCGTCGAACGGGCGGACCGCGGTCGGCCGTCCGTCGGGGGCGATCTGGTCGCGCTGGATCTGCTCGATGCGGGCCTGCGCCGCCGCCAGCCGCTGCTCGCAGAGCGCACGCAGGCGATCGCCCTCCCCGTAAAGCTCGATCGACCGGTCGAGCGGCACGTCGCCGCTCTCCAGGCTGTGGACGATCTCTTCGAGCCGCTTGAGCGCGTCTTCGAAGGAGAGGTCGGCGGGGAGCGTGTCGGTGGCGGCCATGGTCAGCGGCTTGTGACCTTGCAGGGAGAGACGGTCAAGGCGCGCGGGCGGCCGGGGCAGCCGCGCTACTTCTTGAACGGGTCGACGAAGCCGTAGGTCGCGGCGAGATCGGACGAGATCGATTCCTCCTCGTCACCCGGACGGATTGCCGCGGCGTCGCGCTGTGCCCGCAGCTCGCCGAGCAGCGCCTCGCGGTCGCCCTCCAGCCGGTCGTCGGTCGGCGCCTCGATACCCGCCGCCTTGGCCGCCTTGGCGACGATCGCGTCCAGCTCGCGCTGCGAGCAGAGGCCGAGGGTCACCGGGTCCTTGGGCGTGATGTTGGCGATGTTCCAGTGGGTGCGGTCGCGGATCGCGGCAATGGTCGTCCGCGTGGTGCCGATCAGCTTGCCGATCTGCCCGTCCGAGACCTCGGGGTGGTTGCGGATGATCCAGGCGATGCCGTCTGGCTTGTCCTGACGCTTCGAGACGGGTGTGTAGCGCGGGCCCTTGGTGCGGCGGACCTGCTCGGGGCCCTTCGACATCACCATGCGATAGTTGGGATCGGCCTGGCCCTTGTCGATCTCGGCCTGGGCCAGCTCGCCGGCGCGGACCGGGTCGCGGCCGGTCAGCTTGGTCGCCGCGGTGTCGTCGGCGATCGCCTGCACCTCCAGAATGTGGAGGCCGCAGAACGCCGCGATCTGCTCGAACGAAAGCGCGGTGTTGTCGACAAGCCACGACGCTGTGGCATGGGGCATGAGCGGCTGGGCCATGGCAATCTTCCCAAAATAAGAAGGGCCGCCCCTACCCGGAGCGGCCGCTATATTGCTGGCGGTTTAATCGGCACCGCGGCAAGCGGCAAGGCCGTATTGATTTCGTGCAATTGCCAAGCGAGGGTCGGCCGCCATGCCGCTGGAGATCATCGACGCCGCGAAGGCCACCCGCCAGCGCAAGGGCAATCGCTTCGCGGGCTGGGGCCGCCGCGATGGCGAGAACCGGGTCGAGCCACTCGCCAAGCCAGCCTTCGCCGCCCCCTTCGCGCTGGTGCCGGGCGAGCCGATCTTCACCATCGGATCCTGCTTCGCCCGCAATATCGAGAGCGAGCTGATCCGCCGCGGCTATGCCGTCCCCATGGTCGAGCTGTTTCGCGACGGTCCGCTCGCCGGGCAGAACCCCGGCATCATCAACAATTTCGGCACACCCTCGATCCTCAACGAGCTCGGCTGGGCGTTCGGGGCGATCCCGTTCCGCGAGGAGATGGCGTTCGTCGAGACCAAGGGCGGCTTCGTCGACCTCCATCTGCGCACCGACCTCAGGCCCGAGCCGCTGGAGGTGGTGCGCGCGCGCCGGCAGGCGATCTTCGCGGCCACCCGCACCCTCGCCCGCTGCCGGGTGATGATTCTGACCCTCGGCCTGACCGAGGTCTGGCACGACGACATCCACGGCCTCTATCTCAACCAGACGCCGCGCCCGTCGGTGGCGCGCGCCGATCCCGCCCGCTTCTCGCTCCACGCGCTCGACTTCGCCGAAACGCTCGACCATCTCGACCGTGCGCTGGCGATCGCCTTTGCCCATGGCCATCCGGACCTGCGTATCATCCTGTCGGTCTCGCCGGTGCCGATGGCGGCGACGCATCGCGCAATGGACGTGATCGTCGCCAATGCCGCGTCGAAGGCGACCTTGCGCTGCGTTGCCGAGCATGTCGTCGCCCGCGATCCGCGCATCGTCTACTTCCCGAGCTACGAATCGGTGACGCTCAGCGATCGCGAGATCGCGTGGGAGGCGGACCTCGTCCATGTCCGGCCGGAGATCGTCGCGCTCAACGTCGCGCGAATGATTGCCGCCTATTGCCCCGACGCGCCGCCCGGCGACATCGAGGGCGAGGCGGCATTGGTCGAGCGCGCCGAACGAGCGCGGCTGGCGGGGGACGCGGCGTTCTTCGCCGCCCATGCCGCACAGTCACGGGTCAGCGAGGCATTCGCCGTCGAACATGCCCGCTTCCTCGAAGCACAGGGGCATCACGGTGAGGCGGCGGCGCTGCTTGCGGACGCGAAGGACACGGCCGCGCGGGTGCTCCATGCGCGGCTGGTCCGCCGCGCCGGCGACGCGGAGCGGGCGGCGGCCCTGCTCGCCCCGCTGTGCGAGGCGGATTCCGGCGCGCGCGAGGCGTGGCAGGAACAGCTCGCCGCCCTGCTGGATATGGGCGACCTTGCGGCGGCGATCTCCTTCCGTGACCGCTGGGTGAAGGTTCAGCCGCGCAGCGAAATCCGCGCCGACCGGATGATCGCCAGCCATCTCCGCGACCAAGGCGACCGGGCGGGGTCGGTGGCGCGGCTGGAACATGCGATGGGCGCACCGCGCGGCGACCGCGCCGGGGCAATGCTGGAACTCGGCGAGGACTATGCCGCGCTCGGTCGCTTCGATCGCGCATGGGCGATTGCCGCCCATGTCGAGATCGGCACCGCGATGCAGGCGCGCCGGCTGCGGCGGCTTGAAACGGCCCTTACCGCGAGTGGCGCAGTGCGACCCGACGCGGTCGCGCCACTGGTGTTTCCGGTGCGCGGAGCGGCAGCCGGCCGCAAGAGCTGGCGGAAGCGGTTGCGGCGGGTGTGGAAAATGCTGCGGACGCGCCTGGACCTCAGCTAAACTACGTCCGGCGGGGCAAGGGACGCTATCGGGTCGCGTTGTACTTGAGCTGGTCGGGGGTAAGCTGGAAGCCGACCAGCAGCTCGAAGCTGGCGTTCTGCACCGCGGTGCGGGTGGCCGGGTCGCTCATCGGATCGATCGCGGCATCTTCGTCGCCCGCCTTGCGCTTGCGGTTGAGCTTCTGGACGATCGCGTCGGGCAGGGTCGCCGCCGCCAGCGAGACGGTGGTGCTCGCCGAGCCGGTGGTCCGCGCAACCGCGGCGCCATCGTCGAAATGGAGCTGGACCCGCGAGATGCTC
>Ga0207668_10000491_pt1 | contig 24767 bp, 21 predicted proteins | sample KBSS43metaG_FD_184323 | JGI IMG/M metagenome (GOLD analysis project Ga0207668, IMG submission 184323) | Switchgrass rhizosphere microbial communities from Kellogg Biological Station, Michigan, USA - KBS S4-3 metaG (SPAdes) (version 2) | ecosystem: Host-associated > Plants > Roots > Rhizosphere...
GAGAAGGTGCGCAAGAAGACGGTCGGGTCCGGTAACGAGCTGACCGCCCAGGAAGCCCAGATCGCACGGTTGGCTGCGGACGGATTGACCAACTCCGAGATCGGCGCGCAGCTGTTCATCAGCACCCACACCGTCGAATGGCACCTGCGCAAGGTCTTCGCCAAGCTCGGCATCACCTCACGCAGACAGCTGCGCGCCGTCTCGTGGGCTAGCTAGGGCACCCCCGGGCGCCACGCACCCCGGCGTCCACTACGGAACTACGGACTACGGACCACGGACCACGGACTCCCAAGGGTCCTCTTCGGCCCCGCAAGCGTGAGTCTGATTCCAGTTGCCAATGGAATCGAGGAGCAGACATGACCATCACCGCCATCCCCAGCACGCACACGTCGGACGCGGAACTCGCCGCCCGATTCGCCCTTGAAGTCGAGCCCCTGTTCGACGTCTTGTCCCGCGGAGCGCGAAGGCTGACGCGCAACGACGCCGACGCCGAGGACCTGCTGCAGGACACCCTGCTGCACGCGTTCACCGGATTTCGCACGTTCACGGACGGCACCAACCTCAAGGCGTGGCTGTTCCGGATCCTGCACAACCGGTGGGTCAGCACGCATCGCTACAAGCAGCGCCGCCCCGCGGAGGTGTCGGTCGACAACGTCACCGAACACGACCTCGCCGTTGATTCCGCACGACTTCCCGCGGGGTTACGCTCCGCGGAGGACGAAGTACTGGATATGTTGCCGGACAACGACGTCAAGGCCGCGATGGATTCCCTGCCAGAAGCGTTCCGCACGGTGCTGTACTACGCCGACGTGCACGGCTACACCTACGCGGAAACCGCCGCGATCTTGAACGTGCCGCTGGGCACCGTGATGTCACGGGTGTCGCGCGGACGGCAACGGCTGCGGGTCGCGTTGGCCCACCTGGCCCCCAGCCAAGCTGACTTCGTCCCGGTCGATCGCGACGTCGCGTAGCCGACGCGCATCGAGGCTCGGGCCGCTCAACTATCCCCGAGGGCGTAGGCGATCGCCTCGTCGAACGTCAGCGAATCGCCCTCCTGCTGGGCGGCTTCGAATGCGTCGGCGTCGAGAGCTTCCCGCGCCCGGCGCTCGCACTCCTCGTGGAAGACGGTCAAATGCGGAAGTACCACGGTGGACGCTCCCACGGTGCGGCCGACCGCTTCGGCAGCGGCCATCAAGATGGCGGCCCGCTGACCGTCGTGTTTCTCGGCGGCGATCCACGCCAGCCCCTCCAGGCAGGCCGCCGCCTGGCGTGGGTCGTCCACCAGCTGCGACACGCGAAGTGCGTCTGTCAGCAGCTCTTCGGCGCGGTCGGGCTTGCGATGCCGCCACCAGCCCACGCCTAGCGACCACAAGGCGTAGCCCCGATGCACCGACTCGCCGTGGGATTCGGTGAGGGCGAGGGCCTTCTCTTGCCAGATCAGGGCCCGGCCAATGTCGCCCCTGAACTCAAGGCCCCAGCCCAGTAGCACCATCCCCGAGACGCGGAGTATCGGTTGGTCGACCGTGCCAAGGGCGTCCTCGAATCGTGTACACGCGCGGTCGAATTCGCCGCTGACCAAGGCGACGAACCCGTCGGCGATGTCGATCATGCCGCGCGCCTCGGCGTCAGCCATCTGTTCGGCCAGGGGTTGCGCCTGCTGGACCCAGTCCTTCGCAGCCGGCACGTCGCCCTGCAACCCGGCGAGCATTGCCGCGCCGAAGAGCGCTTGGATCCGCTCGATGGTGGGTTCGGGTGCCGTCGCGGCCAGTGCGCGATCCAACCAGCTGCGCGTCATGGTGAGACGTCCGCGGGCTATGCCGAAGGGGTGGATGGCGCCGATCATTTCCAGGGCGGTCTCGGGTGAGTCGGTCAGGCCGAATTCGAGTGCCTCCCAGATGTTCCGTGCCTCGCGATCGAGGCGCTGCAACCCTTGCACCTGTCGCGGACTGAACCAATCTGCTGCCGCGTCGCGCGCCAACCGCAAGCACCAATCCAGGTGTCGCCGGCGCAGCGCCAGGTAGTCGTCGGTGCGCTCGATCCGCTCCTTGCCGTAGTCCCGAAGCGTCTCGAGCAACCGGAATCGGACCACGTCGTTGGCTTCGGTGCGGATCAGGATGGACTTGTCCACCAGCGCCGATAGTAGGTCGAGGAGTTCGTCTGACTCGCAAACGTCTTCTGCCGCTTCGAGTTCGAAGCTGCCCGCGAACACTGAGAGCTGACCCCACAGTCGCTGCTCGGCGGGAGTGCATAGGTCGTAGCTCCACCCCACGCTCCACGCCAATGTCTGCTGCCGAGCAGGGGCGCCGCGGCTGCCGCGGGTCAGCACCGTATACCGGTCGTCCAATCGCTCAAGGAGTTGCTTGAGTGAGATTGCCCGTAATCGGGCCGCCGCCAATTCGATCGCCAACGGCAACCCGTCCAGCTTCGAGCAAATCCGTGCCACGATCGGCCTGTTGTCGTCGGTGAGTTGGAAGTCCGGTAGGGCAGCGGCGGCGCGATCGGCGAACAAGGTCACGGCGTCGAAGTTCGGCAGCCCGTGAGGCATTGGCGCGGCGTCCCCGGAGGGGAACGCCAGCGGCGAGAGTCGCAGCACTGCTTCTCCGCCGATGCCGAGCGCCTCGCGGCTAGTCGCAAGGATCCGCAGCTCCGGGCACGCTCGCAACAGTGTTTCGGTCAACTTGGCCGTCGAGTCCACTACCTGTTCGCAGTTGTCGAGGACCAGCAATGACTTCCGTGAGCTCAGGAAGTCGCCAAGTACGTCGCGCAACGGCCTGGCCGACTCGTCGCGCACACCAAGACTGGTGGCCACGACGTCGACCAACAGGGATTCGTCGTGCAGGTCCCCCAACTCGACCAGCCACCCCCCGTCGGGGAAGTCCCGCCGGGCCTCGGTTGCGGCCCGCAGCGCCAGCCGGGTCTTGCCGACCCCGCCGATCCCGGTCAGAGTCACCAACCGGGACGACTTGAGCAGGTTCTTGACCTCCGCTAGTTCGGTGCGGCGGCCGACGAAGCTAGTGAGCTCCAGCGGAAGGTTGCCGACCGGACGGCGCGCACCGGCCGCTACCACCCGTGGTTCTTCTCGCCCGGTCTCCGGATCCGGCGGCAGCGCCAGTTCGTCGACGGTATAGCCGTGCCGGCGCTGTATCCGTTGTATCTCCTCACCCAATGACGCGGCAGATGGTCGATCGGCCGGGACGGGCGACATTGCCCGTTCGACGACAGTGGAGATGTCGTCGGGGATACCGGTCTCGCGCAGGTCCGGCGCCGACTCGCTGGCGATGCGCAGGAACTGCGCCACCAGCTGCTCACCGCTGAGGCGTTCGAACGCGGCGTGACCGGTGAGTGTGGCGAACAGGGTGGCGCCCAGCCCGTAGACATCGGAAGACTCGCTGGGCGGAGCCCCGCTGAGAGTTTCGGGGGCGGCGAATGCGGGGGAGCCGGTGAAGGTGCCCCTGTCGGTCTCGAATCCGCCTGGCATGTGGGCGATTCCGAAGTCGCCCAACGCCGGTTCTCCGTAGTCGGTGAGCAAGATGTTGGCCGGCTTGACGTCTCGGTGCAGGATTCCGACACGATGCGCAGTCGCCAGCGCGCCTGCCATCTTCACCCCGAGCCGAACCACCTCGTCCAGTGGCAGGGGTCCAAACTGGCGAATCCGGGCCTCCAGAGATCCTTGCTTGTGGTACTGCATCACCAGGTACAGGTGGCCGCTCTCGGTTTCGCCGACCTGCAGGACGCCCACGATGTTCGGGTGGCCAGTGAGCCGCCCCATGGCTCGTTGCTCACGCAGGAACCGCTCGCGCTTCTCGTCGAGTTTGGCCGTGAGCACCTTCACCGCCACCCGGCGGTCCAGTGCAAGCTGGGTGCACCGGTAGACGATGCCGAAACCGCCACGCCCCACCTCTTCGGCGTAGGCAAATCCGGCCGCGCTCAACTCCGTGACGATGGCTGAGCCGACGTCGCGCTGGGTCGTGAACGGGTCTTTGTCCATCATCACCGGCTCCCTGCGATGTACCCGAGCATAGTCCCGGAGCAAACGCCGAAACGGCTTTCAACCGTGCGGACCGTTGCTCAGAAGAGCCGCTCGCTCGGCAGGGCGGCGGCATCGGCCTCCAGTTCGGCGAACGTCATCTGCAGCAGGGTCACGGCGTCGTTCACCGCGCCGACCTCGGTGTCGTCGACCGCGACGCCCATGGTGCGCGCGGTCGCCGACACCTCCAGCAGCCCCGCGTAGACGGTGGCCACCTCATCCACTGCGGCCGTCAGCCGTTCGAACAGCCTGGCCCGCCGCGACCGCAGCCGGGTGATGGTCTTCTCGATCGCCTCGACTGCGTGCTCGCCCTGGCCGGACACGTCGCGGGCCGCCGAGATCGCGTCGTCCAACGCGTCCACCGCCGCAGCCACCTGCAGCACCGACGGGCGTGCGGCGTCGGCCGCGGCCAGCGCGTCGGTGGCCTTGGTCTGTACGACGTCGGGCAGCAGCTCGGTTTGCAGGGTCCGCAACGACCGCACGTGACCGTCGAGCAGGATCACCAGTCCGTGCTGCCGGGTGCCCGGTCGCAGCAGCGGCGACGCTTCGCCGCGCGGCCGCGTGAGCGCACCGACGGCGACCGCCGTGCCGAGCATCACCGCGGCGGTGCCTGCGGACAGCGGGATGGAGGCGCCGAACGTCCATGCCATGCCACCACCGAACGCCGATAGCAGCAGTCCCCACGGGTCACGCATGGCTGCCGCCAACTGGGTCCGAAAGCCGTTGTGCTTCATCAGAAGTTCGAAAGCACGTTGGTGAACACGGCGTCGATGGTCTGTGGGTCGGTAGCGTCGTACGCGGCGGCCCGCGATGCCTCGGAGATGCGCGTGACGGTGTTGAGATCCGCGTCCTCCCCGTACGCGATCGTGAACACCCGGATGCCGCCCTCGGGAGCCTGGTCGGTGAGTTGCCGGATGAGCCCGTCGAGGTCGTTGTCGTCGGGGTGCTCGTTCTTCCCGTCCGTCATCACCACGACCGCGTTGATCGTGTCGTCTCCTGCGCCCGCGCGCACGGCCTCCGACGCCTTCCTCGTCGCGGCATAGAGCGGCGTGCCGCCGGACGGAATGAGGTGCTGGATGCGGGCGATCATCAGATCGCGGTGCGGGCCGAGCGGCTCGATCGGCAGCTGCTGCACGTAGTCCTGGCCGACCGCCGGGAACGTCCACAACCCGACCTGGTCGGTGTCGGACAGCTGGGCCAGCCCGTTCACCGCGGCGGTCTGGGCGAGTTCGAGCCTCGTCTTGCCTCCGCCCGCCGATGCGCCCATCGACCCTGACACGTCGAGCACCAGCAATACGCGCGCCGGCTTGCGCAGGTCCGACCACGCGGCGCGCACCGCGGCAAGTACCGGCGGGCTGGGCGGCGATAGCGTGACGCCGACGTCATCGGCGAGGTAATCGCTTTCACTGACGGCCTTTCCGGGCTTGCCGTCGTAGGTGCGGAAACCCGCGTCGGTGAACAACTCCTGTTGCACGGGCTCGTGCAGGTAGGCCAGGAAGTCGTTCGCGCCGGCCTGCTTGCCCGCCTCCGACCACGGGGCTTGAAGCACCGCGAAGGGGCTGTCGCTGTTGAGCGTGCCCTCCTTCGGATAGATCGCGACCAGCGGTACCCGCGGCTTGCCGTGCTGACCCTTCGTCTCCAGGTCCCCGGTGGGGTTGCCCGCGTTGTAGTCGATGATGGACTTCTCTTCGACGGCCACCGCGCTGACGTAGCCGAGCGCGGCCCCGGCGTCGTCGGCCCGCTGCAGGTTCGTGAGGAAGGTGAGCGCGGTGTCGCCGTAGTGCGCCACCGACTTCTCCACTCCGGCAACGAAATCACGTACCCGCGGCTCCTTGAGCGCTTCGAGGGTGAGGTCGCTGGAGGTCCCGGTGGCGGCGACGAACGCTCCGATGGTGGCCGAGAGCCCGGACGTCGACACGTTGGGATTGGTCTTGCCGAGCTTGAACGCACCCCACTCCGGATGACCCTTGGACGCCCATCCGCGCGGATCGTTCGCGAGGTTGAGTAGGTCCGCCCAGCCGATCTCCGCCTGCGGCCAGCCCAACGCCTTCGCCTTCGGCTCGGGCATCGCGAGCACGATCGGCGTCGAGACCACCGACTCGTTGTCCGCGGCCAGGATGTCCGGCCGGTCGTGCGAAGCGCGGTCGTAGCGCAGCAGTTGCAACCAGGTCGATGCTGCGGGCGTCCACGCATCGGGCGCGGGGCCCCAGGCCGGGTCCCAGCTAGCTTCGGTGAGTCGGGACTCGACGACACCGGAGGCCATCGCGGTGACCGAGATGCCGTAGCAGGCGCCGTTCACCATCCGGTCGGACGCGTTGTAGCGCTTGGCGATGTCGTCCATCAGGTCGGACTTCTCGACCGACGCCGTGACGACCACGGTGGTGCACCCCTCTCGCGGGGTGCCGGGAGTGTCATCGGAATGCCTCCACCAGTAGCCGGTGCCGACCACCATCAGGCCGGCAATTGCCGCGGCCACCAATGCCTTTCCGTTGCTGCTCATGATGTGCCCCCTTCATGTCGGCACTGCCCTGTGCCGTCGTGTGCACATGATGAGCGCGCTCATCGCCAGCAGGGAATGGGGAACCCGTCACGTGTCGAGTTTCCTTGCACGATTCACAGATTCGCGGTCCTGTTCCGCCCGGTAGCGCATCAGCCATGCGTTCATCAGGTCGACGGCCTCGTCCAAAGGGGCGACCCAGTAGCCGTCGAGCTGCCTGTCGGTGGGCGTCTCTTTGCGGCAACGCTTGGGCTGAACGGCCCGCCAGAACTTGTCCTCGAGCGTCGGCGGGTGTTCGGACGAGAAGCGAACGCCAACGCCTGGGACGGCACCGCCTTCACCGTCCTTAATCTCGATGAGCATGAACCCATCGATTTCCCGCCACTCGTAGTAGTGGGGTTTGCCGGACCGCCCGTGCACTTCGAACCCCGTGGCCGATAGCCGTAGCCATCCCTGCCCGCGGGCGCGCCTCCTGCGGATGACAGTCCATCTGACGACGACCCGACTGAGTAGCCAGCCAAAGCCGGCGATGAAACCAGCGAGGACCACGACGGGAATCCACGACACCGGAGCACCACCTGGAAGGTGAAACCAGCTGTATGTCCAGGCGATAGGGGTGCCGACGAGAAGGAGGGCCCACACGACGAAGAAGACGACCTTCGCGACACGGCCACGCGGTTCCGGATAGGGCAGCACCAACTCCTGCACAAGTGGAAGTTGTTCGGCACCAGGAAGGTTCCGGGGCTCCACGGCGGCGGGTACTGACACGTCGGGTGTTGGCGTCGTGGTGAGGGACACGATGGCGACCATGACCCAGAGCACGACGGCGAAGCCGAACACGCATAGCACGATCAACCGAATGACGGAACCGAGGGCCAGTAGGGCCAGCGGCACGTCATTCCACACGAAGCGTCCGAATGTCAGCGTCGGTTGGTATGGGCCGTAGACCTCACCGTCGATCGTGACACGGTAGTCGCCTTCATGCGCCACCCGTACCACCCATATGCCCAGCTGGATGTCGCAATCGGTGGTGGCACATTTCATGCGCCAACCCTCGACCACTTCGGGCGGGGGAGTCCCTTCCGGCCCGGCGATGCGTATCGACAGCGGCGGCAACGGGATCCCGTCGGCGTCGTCATCGGGCCGCTGATACAGCACTGTGACGTCTACGTCACCTTGAGGTAGGTGCACCCTGCCCGAGCCCGGGATCGGCACTTCGCCGTACGTGTCGTCGTGGACGACGAACGGGAGTACGCACGTGACTCCTAGCACGAATATCGCGAGTACTGCCCCGATCAGCCGCTTCACGTGGACCACGGCCCGCTGGCGTTCGCGCTCATCGCACTGTGCACGGCGTCGATCGCCTGCCGCATGCCGCTGACGGGCGGGATGCCGTGATAGGCGAGCTCTTCTAGTTCCTGATGCTGGCGCGAGGCCTCGTCACCGTCGACCCGGGTTCGACGCCGGTCGTAGCCCAGCAGAAAGATCTGGTCGTGCAGCGACCGCGGCAGCTCTGTCTTCCTCGTCGCAACCATGGCTTCCTACCCGGCTCGCCAGTCCGACAATCGAATTCACTCGTCACGCCGGCTTGCTGCAGAGCTCGTCCGCGGCCATTGGCTCCATGAGACCCATGATCAGCGGCTGGTGCCCCGGGCACACGTGATGCATCGCGGTGATGAACACCAGCGACTGATCCATCTCGTCGAGCCCCTCGCCCTCCAAGCGGCCCATCCCCCGAATCAATCCGCCCTGTGTGGGATCGGCGTCGATCGCACCGCACAGCTGTGCTGCGGACGACTCGATCACCGGCATCGGCGTCGACGGGTTGGCCTGGGCCACAGTCGAACTAGCGACGAGAGCGCCGACTCCAATGGCCGCCGTGCAGAGCATCATCTTCTTGATCACGATTAACCCCCTTGGTTGCGCCGAGTGCTCGGCGTCGTTTGTTGGTGCGTGATGATGATCACGGGACGGGAGCTTCGCTGGGAATAGGGGAAGCCCGTTCTCCGGGGTTTCCTTGCAGGATTCGCAGATTCGCGAATCCTGCTCTGTTCATCGGGGTTCAGGACGGACGGCCCGATGTCGTGCACGGCCCAGTAGCGCGCCAGCCACGAGTCCATCGACCTGACCGCCGCCTAGAAGGGATATCCAAATGCCCCGCAAGTGTTTAGCGGGGTCGCTGATTTCCAAACCCTTGTCCGACAGCCGCTAGCGGGACGTGTCCAGCCCAGATACCGCGGTCTGAATCGATGCGACCCTGGCGAGGTCGATGCCCCAAGGCTCATGCAGCCCGAGCCGGCGGTCGAGATCCCAGAGCACACACTGCTCGCCTGGAGTCGCAACGAGTGACCACGCGATGACCGTCCTGCGAAGCTGCTCGTGCATGGGATCGCGGACGGTGCCGTCGACGGGTTGATCGCCGACGGGGTGGTGATGCAGAAACCTGCCGTAAGCGGCCGCGCAGAACGCTGAATACCTTGCCGTGCAGAGGATCAGCCCATGCCAAGCCTCGTCCGCCGCGTGAGATGGCATTCCTATCGACTGGTGGTCCCGCAATGCGGCGCCACAGCAGCGTAGCCACTGCCGCAGCCCGAGTTCGACGAGCGACCGCGGCTCCCACGGACATGTCTTGAACACGGCGGGAGGCAGTTCCAAGCTTGCCACCGCGGCCGACACACGGTCAGGCCGTGCCCCGCGCATCGGCCGCGCGCGCAATCGCGTCCGATATGTCGACACGAGTTCAGCCGCCGCAGCCACAGCCGCCGCACCCGCCGTACCCGGCGCACCCGGAACTGGCGCCGCCGAGGCGATAACGGTCCTCGTCGGTGTCCCGCCCGGCCGTCCACGTCTCGTCCTGTCTGTGGTCGAGCCACCCGGCCACCGCAAAGGCGGCCACGGCTGCCACGGCGAAGGCGATGAAGATGAGGGCGGTTGTCATCACGGCACCTGTCCTTGGCACGTGCCGAACGACCGCGATGGGTGCCCGCCAGGCGACGTCGTCGACGTTGAGTTCGTATCCATGATTGTCAACCCCCTTTGAATGCCGTGTGATCATGATCGCCACGAGCTCGGGTGGAAGGGAATGGGACCGTGCCTCTGACAAGGGTTTCCTTGCACGATCCACAGATTCGCGGTGCCAGGGGCAGCGCGCCAGGCTCAACCGTGCAGTCTCCGGTAGGCGGTCACGGCGCTCGGATGAAGCGGTACCTTGCCGGTCTGGATCATCGATGGTGGGTCGAGGTACTGGAGTCCGCGGACATAGGGGGGCACCAGTTGCGGTGCGTCGGTGGCGAGTACGTCCACCACCGCGGCCACCATGTCGGACCCGACGTCGTGGCGACACAGCAGCAGGTCGGGCACCCCGATGGAACGCAGGCCGGGTGGCGCGTAACCCACGGTCGGCACACGGCGTGCGACGTATGGGTAACCGGAGCCCGCAGCCATCGGCGCGGCCTGCTGACCGAGGTCCAGCATGCGCAGCGGTAGCGTGGCGTCTAGCTCGGCGATGGCAGGTGTCGGCACGCCGCCCGACCACACCAGTGCGTCCAAGGTGCCATCGGCCAATCGAGAAAGCCCCTCCTGCAGGCGATATCCGAGCGTGGATATGCGACCGGCCAGTCCGGCCGTGTCGATCAGCACCCGGGTGGTCGCCGCGGCGCCGGTTCCAGGGGCGCCGATGGAGACCCGCCGGCCCTGTAGGTCGGCGAGCTGATACACGGGAGAGGGATCGCGAACCACCACCTGCAAGTAGTTCTCGTAGACGCGGGCCACCGCTTGGGGTGCGGTCTCGTCAGTGCCCGAGGCCCTATCCAGCTCGGCGACGTCGGCCAGCGCTAGCCCCATGTCGGCGTCACCCGAGCGCAGCAGAGCAAGGTTGTCGACACTGCCTTCGGTGGATATCACCTGGACGCTGACGGCCGGATAGCGGGCCTGGATGCGTTCCGCGAGCAGCTCTGCGAACGCAAGGTACAGCCCGCCACGCTGTCCTGCCGCGAGGCGCATCCCGCCTTCGGGTTCGCTTTGGAGGCTGCAGCTGGCGGCCAGCGCAGCCGTCGCGGCCAGGAAGGTGCGCCGGCTCAGCACGACGGGCGCGCCGCTCATCACGTTGCCGCACCCGACGTCGGCAGCGAGTAGCGGACCAGCAGGCCGCCCTCGGGGGCGCGCTCCACCGCGATCGTTCCGCCGTGACCCGCCGCGATCTCGCCGGCGATGGCAAGCCCAAGTCCGGTGCCGTCCTTGTCGTCTCGGCCTCGCCAGAATCGTGCCGAGGCCTTGGCGAGGTCTTCGTCAGGCAAGCCGGAGCCGTCATCGCTCACCGCGAGGTCGACCGCGAGGTCGGTGGCCGCTGTCGACACCGTAACCGTGGTGTCGGGCCCGGCATAGCGCAGCGCGTTGTCCAGCGCGACGTCGAGAAGCTGCTCCACGTCGTGCCGGGCGAGCGGCACGACGAGCCGGGGACGGTCCGGTCGGTAGACCAGCCGTTGTCGTTGAGGGTCGGCGACGGGCTGCCAGAACGCCAGGCGCTGCTCGATCACGTCATCGAGATCCGTCGACTCCGTCGCGGCCGCGGTCAGGCCCACCTTGCGGCTGCCGCTCACCTGCTCGGCGCGGGCCAGGCGGAGCAGCTGCTGCAGCAAATTCTCGAGCCGGTCGAGCTCCGCGGACATCGAACCGTAGGTCGAGCGGCCGGCCTCGGTCACGTGGTCCTCGAGGCTGTCCGCGCGCAAGCGAACGGCGGCAAGGGGATTGCGTAGTTGGTGCGATGCGTCGGCGACGAGTCGGCGTTGCCTTTCGAGTGACGCGCGCACCGCCTGCGCCATCGTATTGAACGCAGTGGTGAAGTGGCGCAGCTCCGGCGGGCCGGCCACGTCGGCGGGTAACCCGGCGACCCCTTCGGTCATCTCCGCGACCGCGCGCTCGAGCCCATCGACCGGGCGCAGCACCCACCGTGTGAGCGCTCGGGCGACCACCAACGCGACGAGCAGCAGGCTCAGACAGCCGAGCGCGACCCACAGCCAGCCCCCTGCGATGCCGCGCGCCGCGGCCGACGTGTCGACCGACATCACCACGGCGCCAACCAACTCCCCGTCCTGACGGATACCGGCCGTGGCCAGGACGTGGCGGCGGCTCCACGGCAGGATGCGAGTCCACCGGGCCGCCGGTGCGTCGACCAGCGCCAGGTTCACCGCGGAGGCGACGCCGGGATCCGTGCCGCCGAGCCCGCGCGAGGCTCGGGCTCGGCCATCGGAGTCGACGACGAGTACGCCCTCGCCGTACACCTCGTAGTAACGGTCGAGCTGACGTTCCAACGGGATTCCCGGGATGGCCGCAGCATCGGCGAGGGCGGTGAGCTGGCGACCGCGTTCCGCGGCGAGCTCCGCGGTGCGCCGGTCCGCCAAACTCAGTCCCAACGGCACGGCGAGCGCCGCGATCGCCAGCAGCGACAGAAGGACGAGGACGAGGCGAACGCGTAATCCCATGGTCAGGTGTCCAGCCGAAAACCGAAGCCGCGCACCGTCTGTAGCGGCAGCCCGGCCAGCTTGGCCCTCAGCTGTCCGATGAAGAAGTCCAAGGACCTGGATCGGCCGACGACCGCGGTGCCCCATACCTCGAGCATGAGGTCCTCACGGCTCACGGCCTCGCCTTGACGAGCCGCCAGGGTGGCCAGGATCTGGAACTCGGTCTTGGTGAGCGCCTGCGGGATTCCGTCGAGGGTAACCTCCCGGCGATCGCGGTCGATGGTCGTGGGGCCCGCGACTACGGGCCGCGACGGTCCCGCGGCGTCCCCGCCATTTCGCCGCACCCGTCGCATGACGGCCTGAATGCGGGCGAGCAGCACCGCCTTTCGCACCGGCTTGACCAAGTAGTCGTCGGCCCCGGCGCGGAGCCCGAGCACCACCGCGCCGTCGCTGTCCCGGGCGGTCATGATGATGACCGGCACGGAGGACGCACGCCGTAGGGTGAGTAGTACGTCCAGTCCGTCCATGTCGGGCAGGCCCAAGTCCAACAGCACGAGGTCGCATCCCTTGACGCGGTTGAGCGCATCGGAACCGCGGCTGGTCCGGACGACGGTCGCGCCGGTCTGGCCGAGAAGTTCGGCCAGCGCCGACGCGACACCCTCGTCGTCCTCGACGAGCAGCACGCGCATGACGCTGATGTTACGAACCCTTCCCCGAAACCTGCACGGTGTTGGCCATTTCGGGGCGCACTTCCGTGAACTCGCCTGCCGTGCGCGCCTCCCGCTCCAAGTATGAGCGCCGCGACGACTCACCCATGAACACGTACACGAGAAGCGAGATCAATCCGCATCCCGCGACGTAGAAGAAGAACCAGCTCTCGTGGCCGATGTTCTTCAGCCCCAACGCGACGTACTCGGTGGTGCCGCCGAAGATCGCGACGGTGAGCGCATACGGCAGCCCGACCCCGAGCGCCCGGATGCGGGCGGGGAAGAGTTCGGCCTTCACCACCGCGTTGATCGACGTGTAGCCGGACACGATGATGAGCCCGAGCAGCATCAGACCGAACGCGGCCAACGCGGAGTCGGCCCGGGCCACCGCAGACAACAGAGGGACGGTGAAAAGCGTTGCACCGATGCCGAATGCGATGAGAATCGGCCGCCGACCGATCCGGTCCGACAGCGCGCCGATCAATGGCTGCAGGGCGACGAAGATGATCAGCGCGACGAAGTTGATCCACGTCACCTGCTCCTTCGGCAGACCCGTCGTGTTGATCATGAACTTCTGCATGTAGGTGGTGAACGTGTAGAACGCGATGGTGCCGCCGAGGGTGAGGCCCACCACCGTCAGGCACTCCCGCGGGTAGGAGAGCAGGACCCGCAGGCTGCCGCGTTCGGCGTTGCTCTCGACGGCGAGCTTGTAGCTCTCCGACTCGTCCATCGTGCGGCGCAACCACATGACCGTCACGGCGGCAGCGGCCCCGATGACGAACGCGATGCGCCAACCCCACGAATGCATCTGCTCCGACGTGAGCACCTGCTGCAGGATGATCTGCACGCCAAGCGCCAGCAGTTGGCCGCTGGTGAGCGTCACGTACTGGAACGACGAGTAGAAGCCGCGTCGGTGCGGGGTGGCCACTTCGCTGAGATACGTCGCCGACGTGCCGTATTCGCCTCCCAGCGACAACCCCTGCAGCAGCCGCAGTACCACCAGGAAGACCGGCGCCAGCGCGCCGAGCTGGGCGTACCCCGGCAGGACGGCGATGCCGAGCGACCCGATGCCCATCATCGTCACCGAGAGCGTCAAGGCCGCACGACGGCCGTTCCGATCGGCATACCATCCGAGCAGCCAGCCGCCGAGCGGCCTGATCAGGAATCCGACCGCGAAGATGCCAGCCGTGTTGAGCAGCTGCGCCGTCGGATTGCCCGACGGGAAGAAGACGCCGGCGAAGTAGATGCTGAACGCGGCGTAGGCATACCAGTCGTACCACTCGATCAGGTTGCCGAGCGACCCGCGAATCACGTTGCCCGCCACGGACCTAGCTCGAGGCGCTTCGACGGCGTCCTGCGATGTTGTCTGCATGAATCCCCCTCCTGGTGTGTAGGTGTCGACCATGGTGTGAGGGCGGACACGCACCAGAGAAGGGGAATCACCCTACGAAGGGCGTTTCCTTGCACAATTCACAGATAGGGGTCGGCCCAGGCGCTGATGATGCGCGCCGCCCGCGCGGCCTGGTTCTTCCCGGTGAGCAGATGGTCGGCGCCCTCGAGCGACACGAAGCTGCGCGGGTGCCGCGCGGTGCGGAAGATGTGGCTCGCGTTGGCGATGCCGACCGTGTTGTCCGTTGGTGAATGCATGACGAGCAGCGCGCGACGCAGCGTGCGGATGCGTTCCCTGAGATCCGCGGCGCGGACGTCCTCGACGAACGCCCGCTTGAGCGTTAGGGCCTTGCCGCCGATGGGGAACGGCGCTTCGCCCTCGGCTTCGATGCGCGCCACCAGGGCGTCGTAGTTGTGCTCGACGTGCGAGGGGTCGTACGGCGCTCCGACGCTGACCACCGCCTCGATGGTCGGACATTCGTGGGCGGCGGCGATGGCGGCGGCACCGCCGAAGGAGTGCCCCACGAGCAGTCGCACCTGCCGACCGGAGGAATTCATGAACTCGACGGCGCGGACGGTGTCGGCGACCTTGTGGGAGAACGATCCATCACCCCAGTCGCCTTCGGAGTCGCCGAGCCCGAGATTGTCGAAGCGCAGCATGCCGATGCCCTCGCTGGCGAGCTGCTTGCAGATCCGGCTGGCGGCGGGACAGTCCTTTCCGAGCGTGAACCCGTGAGCGAAGACACCCCAGCCGCGGACCTCGCCCTCCGGCAGATCGACGAGACCTGCCAGCGCGGGTCCGGTGGTGCTTGAGAAGCTGACACGCTCGGCCACGCGTGCCATCTTGTCACCGTCGTCGCGGCGTCGCGGCGTCGCGGCGATGCCGCGAAGCGTCAGTTCGAGCCCTGCTTCGAACGACGACTCCGGCATCATCGACCGCAGATGCGGTGCGGCCGCTGCGGCGTGAGGCAACGCGCTGGACCGCAATCGGTTGGGAAGGTCCTGCCAGAACGCCAGATCGGCCTCTTGGACCTCGGGTGGCAACGCGACGAACGCGCCCTCCAACATCGCATGGCCCAGCAGGAAGTCCGCGATCGACCGGAACACGCGCGCGGCCGTCTCGTCGTCGAAACCGCCTTCGCGCAGCAGTCCAATCGTAATGTCCACGGAGCGAAGCTCATTCGGCAGTCCCGTGGTGCGGGTGGCGATCGCGAGCCCGGCCCGAGGAAACTCGATCGCGTACACGTGGTACAGCGCGCGAGCCAGGTTGGTCAGCGAGCCCATCCAATCCTCGCCGGGCGTCCAACGTTCCAGCGCGATGCCGATCATCCGGTCGGCGACGGCGCGCAGCACGTCGTCGACTCCGGGGAAGTAGCGATAGAGCGCCGACGGGTCGGCGCCGACTGCTGCGGCGAGCTTTCGCGCGCTCAGCACCGCCGCGCCACGGTTCTCGATCAAGTTGACCGCGGCGTCGACGTAGACGTCCCTGGAGAGTTCGCTGCCCGTCTGGGTCCGTCGTCGTCGACGGCCCGACGACGGCTGCCTGCTGGGTGTCGTCATCCACCAATCCTTACGTCAACACCGTTGACGTTACGTGGCGGATGCCTGAGGGTGGCTTCCGGGAGGGCTGCAATTGAGTGCAAACAATGGGATCGCCCATCGGATCAACCGCATCGCGGGCACGGGTGGGCACGTCACGTACGAGGTCGACGTCGCGTCCCCGAACGGGTTCGATCAACAGCTCACCTTCAGCGGCAACATCTTCGTCGGGCCGGTGATCCTGACCGGTCGCGACGAACACGGTCGCGGGTACTGCGTGACGGTCGCAGAGCCCCGGCGCTACGGTGAGTTCGTGTCCGCGGACTGGGTGAGCAGGTTCTTGGAGACCTGGCAGCGGGACGACGTGTCCGACCTCGGTGGCATATCGGAGCAATGCGGCTGAACCTAAGCTGACTGGATGGGCCGACCCGCCGTTGCCGCGTGTTCGTCGTAATCCTCAGCGCCGTCCTCGCGTTGATGTCGCTCTACGTTTGGAAGCGACTCGTCGGGGACACCGCGACGGGTCGTGCGCGATGGCCGCTCACGGTCGTGTTCGTGGGGTTGACGGTGCTGTTGGCCACGACGCTGATCGTGCCGAAGTTCACCGGGATCGCCGAACCCGTCGGGCTGGCGTGGCCGGGCTACGTCTGGTTCGGACTGTTGGCGTATCTGTTCCTGACGCTGCTGGTGTTGGAGCCGGGCAGGCTCGCGTTGCGACGATGGGTCAAGCAGCCCCCGACGCCGGACGCCTCAAAGCCGCAGACCGAGGCCGTCAACCGGCGGGTATTCCTCGCAAGGACGAGCGCAGTGGCGGCCGGTGCCGCCTCGGTGGGCCTCGTCGGAGTCGGCATGGCCAACGCCCTCGGGCCGCCGGACGTGCTGCGGGTGCCGGTGCGCCTGCGTGCGCTCGATCCCGCGTTCAACGGGTACCGGATCGCCGTGGTGTCGGACATCCACCTGGGTCCGCTGTCGGGGCGCGCACACGCCGAGCGCATCGTGCGGATGATCAACGAGACCGAACCGGACCTGGTGGCGATCGTCGGCGACTTGGTGGACGGGACGGTCGGCGAGCTCGGTCACGCGGCGGAACCGTTGCGCGACTTGGTGTCCCGGGACGGAGCGTTCTTCGTCACCGGCAACCACGAGTACTTCGTCGACGATCCGTTCTCCTGGTTGAGCGAGCTGGAGCGGCTCGGCGTTGCGCCGCTGCGCAACGAGCACACGGCGATCAGGCGTGGCGGGTCGGCCTTCGACCTGGCCGGCGTCAACGACGTCGTCGGCGAATCCAGGTCAGACGGGCCCGACTTCGACCGCGCCCTGTCCGGCCTGGATCCGTTGCGGCCGACGGTTTTGCTTGCGCACCAACCGGTTCAGGTCGAGCAGGCCGCCGCGCGCGGAGTGGACCTACAGCTGTCGGGTCACACCCACGGTGGCCAGATGTGGCCGTTCCACTACGTCGTGGGCGCCATCCAACCGGCCCTGGCCGGATTGTCGACGGTGGGCGACACGCAGCTCTACGTCACGCGCGGCGCCGGATTCTGGGGCCCGCCGGTGCGGGTCGGCGCGCGACCGGACATCACCGTGATCACCCTTGCCGCCTCGTCGGAGTAGGAGAAAAACAGTAGGAGCAGTCAATTTCGAGGGGCCGGGTATGAATCATGAAGGCGAAGGGAGCCGTCGCCGCGGTAGCGGCGGCGATGTTGGCCATGGGTGCAGTGGTCGTAGCGCCTCCGGCGCTGGCCGACGGGTGCGGCAACGCGGTCGTCTGGGGTAACGGCGGCGGGCAGTGCGACGGCCCTTACTACCCGGACGGCAGCTTCCAACGATGCGTATCGGTCTACGTGCTGGGCATCGGCGGCTCGAACTGCTTCATCGTTCCGCCGCACCTCCGCCGTAGGGCCCGCGATTACGCCGATGCAGTGACACGCTCCCGGGCCGTGGCCTTCTCCTCGTAGAAGCGGGCGCGTTCGTCGACCGCGGCGAGGAACTGCGCCAACTCCGTGCGGGCCTGCTCGCCGTCGGGGCCGAAGTCGGTGCGGTCGAAGATGCGCCAGAACCGCAGCACCGGCTGCAGCACCTCGTCGTGGTGGATGCGCAGGTCGTAGATTCCGGCCTTGGCGATCAGGATCGAGTTCTCGCGGAAGTCCGTCATGCCGGTGCCCGGCATCGCGAAGCCAACCACTTCGTCGCGGATCGCACACATCGCAGCGTCGGGCGCGATGTCGAGCGCCGCCGCCATCAGGTTGCGGTAGAAGACCATGTGCAGGTTCTCGTCGGCGGCGATCCTGGCCAGGAGTTGATCGGCGATGGGGCAACCCGAGGCCCGACCGGTGTTCCGATGCGAGACCCGCGTGGCGAGTTCCTGGAACGACACGTAGGCGAGCGCCGCGAGCGGCGTCTTGTCGCCAGAGTCGTAGCCGGCGACGGTGTGTTCCATGCGCAGCGCCTCTAGCTTCGACGGGTCGACGCCGCGGGTCACGACGAGGTAGTCGCGCAGCGCGATGCTGTGGCGGCCCTCCTCGGCGGTCCACTGTCCGACCCAGGTGCCCCACGCGCCGTCACGCCCGAAGCGCGTGGCGATCTCGCGGTGGTAGGAGGGCAGGTTGTCCTCGGTCAGCAGGTTCACCGTGAGCGCGGCCTTGGCGACGGGGTCGAGCGGTGAATCCTCTGGTGCCCAGTCCTCGCCACCGAGGAAGGCGAAGTCGCGACCCCGGCTCCATGGCACGTAGTCGTGCGGGTCCCATGGTCGAACCGTCGCGAGATGGCGTTCCAGGTTCTGTTCGACGACCGGTTCCAAGTCGTGCAGGAGCGTGGTCTGTACATCCATTGCCGTTCGACTCCGTCCTCGAATGGGCTGCCTTCGGGTACCTAACCTACGGTACCGTAGGTTACGCTTCCGTAGGTTGGAGTTCAACGACTTTCTCGTGCGGAATGGTCGCTTGTACGAATCCGTCGGGCGCGTGGTCGAATGTGCGCGTGACTCGACCGGTAGGCCTAACCCCTGGCATCGACGACGCGGTGGATCAGCTACGCGCCGACTACGACGCCACGCCGTACACGTCGAACGCCTTCCCGCAGTCGACCCCGGACCAGTTGGCGGCGATCGCCCACCTCTTCGGGCTGGATCCACCCGCAGTGGCGACCGCGCGGGTACTCGAAATCGGTTGTGCGGCAGGCGGAAACATCATCCCGTTCGCCGCGTTTCATCCGCAGGCGCAGGTGATGGGCATCGACCTCTCGGACGTGCAGATCGAGCACGGGCGGGCCCGAGTCCAGGCCCTGGATCTGGACAATCTGGAGCTCGTCGCGGGCGACATCGCCCGCACGAACCTGAGCGGACCATTCGACTACATCGTCGCCCACGGCGTGTACAGCTGGGTACCTGCCGATGTACAGGAGGCCTTGCTGGCCGCCATCCGGCGATTGCTGGCACCCAACGGCGTCGCCTACCTGAGTTACAACACGTACCCCGGCTGGAAGGCCAAGGAGATCGTGCGTGACGCCATGCTGTTGGCGAGCGGTGCGAGCGAGGGGCCCGACGAGAAGGTGCGCGCTGCGCTCAGCATGGCCGAGTTCCTCGAGGAGGTAGCTCCGCCCGACGGCGTGCTCGCTCGGGTGCTCGCCGAATCACGCTCCGCCAACGAAGAATTCGACGATTCCTACCTGCTGCACGACGAACTCGAGACGTTCAACGCGCCGTGCTACTTCTACGAACTGGTCGGCCGTGTCGGCGCCCACGGGCTCGCGTATCTCGCGGAAGCCCGTCCCGAGACGATGATTCCCGGGAACTTCGGGCCCAAGGTCGAGGAGCAGCTGCTCTCCAAGTGTGGTGGCGTCCAGATCTTGATCGAGCAGTACCTCGACTTCGTGGTCAACCGGACGTTCCGCCAGTCGCTACTCGTCCACGCCGAACGCGCAGCGCAGATCCGGTATCAACCCGATCGGAGTCGGCTCGCCGGCATGCACTTCGCGGCCTGGGTGCCACCCGTCGATGGACCGACCGTGCTGGACCACTCACGCCAGGAGTACCGGCAAGGCGAAGACTCGACGCTGTTCACGAACGATCCCGGCATCAAGGCGGCGCTCGATGCGCTCAGCGCGCGGTGGCCGTGGACGTTGTCTCGGCAGGAGCTCGTCGACGAGGTGCACGCGCGGCTGGTCTCCGCAGGGTTGCGCCCCGCCGCCGAGCTTTCCGAAGTCGTCGACAACCTCGTTCAACTATTGATCTTCCAGGGGCAGGCCAGTTTTCGGCTGGACCCGGTGCTGCCGGACCCGGCGGCGGGACCACTGCGGCTCGACGAGCCGACGCGGCGCATGGCGGAGCTCACCGGAGCAGACGCAGGCCCGTCGACGTTCACCCGCTGGCACGAGACGGTGCCGCTGACTCCACTGGATCGCCACCTGTTGCCGTTGTTGGACGGCACCCGCGATCGCGACGCGCTGGTGGACGGCCTGTTGGCCGCGGTGTTGTCCGAGTCGGGTGCCGCCGAACCCGATGGCACGCCGGCGCCGGACGACGAGGCGGGGTTGCGCAACGGGGTGGCCGAGTACGTCGATGCGGCGCCGAAACGCCTGGCGGAGCTGAAGCTGTTGCGGGTCGAGGGCTGAGGGATCCGTCACCGCGTGCCGACGCGACCGAGGTAGTCCTTGAACACGTCACCGCTGTTCTCGCGCAGCCGATTCGAGGAGAACTGCTCGTTGAGCACCAGCGTGGTGCCGTCGTTCAGCGTGATCCTCGCCGTGTGCGTGAACCGACCAGACACCTTGGCCGTCGCCATGGCTGCGTAGGGCACGAAGCGGTGCCGCGCAGCGATTTCGGCGACGGAGCCGTAGTTGATCAGGTCGTCGAGGCTGGCCCAACTGGCGTTCGCGGCCGGTCGCTCGGCGAGCATGAGGCCGTGCTCGAGGACGAGCACGTCGACGCTGGCCCCGTCGCTCTTCATGTCCGAGATCCCTCCGACCACCGCACCCATGTCGGCGCCGGGGCCGGTGGGAGTAGCACCGACGACGGCGAGGTCGATACCCAGTGCGGTGAGCCGAGCGGCCGCTTCGGGCGCGGTCTGCTCGTCGGCCAGAAGTGCCGCAAGGGAATCCGCATCGAACGGCTCGCCGTTGGGTGTGACGAATTCGAACGGACCGGACCACGACAGCCGCCACCGCGCGGCGCCCGCTCCGATCATCGCCGCACGCACCACCGTCGTGAACACCGCGCCTGCGACGTCCTCGAGTGGCTTGCCCCCGAGGTCGGCTGCGACGGCCCGGAGCAGATCATCGGCCCGGCCGGCTTCCGATAGCGCCACGATCGTGGCCAGGGTCGCCGACGGTTCGCGGGCCAACCGTGCCGCGGCGGAGTAGACGACGTCAGCCCACGACTGGTCGTCGAGCGCGGAGCCACGAGCCACCAGGTCATCCCAGTTCAGCCGTTCGCGGTAGCCGAAGACGTAGGCCGCATCGGCCGTTGCCGCAGCCAGCCTCGCGAACGTCGACATCAGGGCCGTGGCGGGTCGGTCGTCGGCTGGCCAAGAGTCGTTGGGTTCGGGCAGGGTCTCGATGGCGGCGATGCGCTCGGCCGTCGGCGGGTGTGTATCCAAAAGGGAGCCCTCGGAGCGAGGCGGCAGCGCTCGACTTTCGGCGATGTCGCTGGCGTGACCGTCGATGAAGTGCTGGAATCCGCCGAAGAAGTCGTCGGCGGTGGGTCCGAGATCGTAGATCCAGCCCAGCCCGACGTACTGCTGCAGGTAGGCGTGCCAGTACGCGGCGAGTACGTCGAGCTGCCGCAGTGCCGTCTCTGCGTTGGCCTTCCCGCCGAACTGGACCATGAGCCTGTCGGCCTCGCGTTCCTGGCTACGCCGCGTGGCCATCGACAGCAAGAGGTACGTCCCGGCCGGGAGGCGTAGGACCCATCCGTACAGCCGCAACAGCCAGGTCGCGTCCTGGCCCTGTAGCGACCGCATGGTGGCCACGACGGCGTTCCAGCCTCGGTAGGCGAGTGGACCGAGCCGGGTGTGGGCGCCTGAGTAGTGGCCGAATTCGTGGGCGAGCACCGCGCGTAGCTGGGCCGCGGTCAACCCCTGCAGGAGGGGGACGCCGAGGTACATGCGCCGGGGTCCGCCGATCAACCCGAGCAGCCTCGAGTCCTCACTGACCGACGCGTTGACGCCGGCCACCAGGCGGATGTGAGTGGGGCCGGGTGTCCTTGCCGCCGTGGCGATTTCGGTGACGAGCGACCACAGTTCGGGGGCGTCGGCTCCGGTGATGTCGAGGCCGGCCTGGACCTGCGGGCGGGCGAACAGGGCCGACACGATCGAGGCGATGACGATGATTCCGCCAAGGGCGGCGACCACCATCACCCCGTACATCATCGTGATGTGATCACCCAGCAGGTACGCACCGAGGATGGTGCCCACGATGAGCCCGAAGGTCACCACGTAGAAACCGATGAGTGCTAGCAGCGAGACGGCCGCGCGAACGGTGGCAGACACTTCGACAGCATTACTCGCGGTCGAGCGGCGCCCGCAGCGGTTCGACGCTGTGGAGTGCGTCGCGGACCGACCGGTCCCGGGAACTGTCGGCGACGAAGAGCAACTCGTCGCCTGCCTCGAACACGTGGCCGGGCGTGGGAGGGATGACGGCGGCGCCCCGGATGATGGTCACCAGGGCGGTGTCCTCGGGGAGCTCCAGTCCGTCGACGCGCTGCCCGACGAGCGGGTTGTCGTCGGGCAGAGTCAGTTTCGTCAGATCGGCGTGGCCCTCGCGCAATCCCATCAACCGCACCAGGTGGCCCACGTCGATCGCGCCCTCGATGCCCGCGACCAACGCGCCCGGCGTCGAGACGGCGACGTCGATGCCCCACGACTGGCTGAACAGCCAGTCGTTGCGGACGTCGTTGATCCTCGCGACGACCCGAGGCACTCCGAACTCGGACTTGGCCAGCAGCCCGACGACGAGGTTGGACTTGTCGTCGCCGGTGGCGGCGATCAGTACGTCGCACGTCTGGGCCCCGGCCTCTTCCAAGGAGGACAACTCGCACGCGTCGGCGAACAACCAGTCCGCGTCGGAAACGGTGTGCGGCTCGTAGCGGCGCCACTCCTTCTCGATCAGCAGCACCTTGTGGCCGTAGCCGAGCAGCTCGCGCGCGACGGACCGCCCGACATTGCCTGCCCCGGCAATCGCAATCCGCATCCGTCGTTCCGCCACGGGTTCATCTTCGCCCATCGAACGACGTCAGACGCGGGGCGTTGAGATAGCGCTGGAGGCGAAGAAGTGCGAGTAGCACCGACCAAGAGCGCTATCTCAATGGCAAGCTGGCCGAACATCGTCTCCGGAACGGGAACCGCATGAGTTTGGACCAGCTGTACCTGGCGTTGCTGATCGGTGGCTTCGTGCTGCTGGCCAGCATCGTCGGCACGCGGGTGGCGACTCGGGTGGGGTTCCCAAGCCTGCTCTTCTTCCTGTTGGTCGGCGTCGTGGTCGGCGAGGACGGGCTCGGGCTGCAGTTCGACGACGTCGAACTCGCCAGGAACGTGTGTACGGCTGCGCTGGCCGTCATCCTCGTCGAAGGCGGCTTGACCACCCGCTTCACCGACATCCGCAAGGTGTTGGCCCCCGCGGGCGCGCTGGCCACCATCGGCGTGCTGGTCAGCACGGTGGTGACGGCGCTCGGCGCGCACGTGCTGCTCCGCATGGACTGGCAGCTGGCGTTGTTGCTCGGCGCCATCGTCTCGTCCACCGACGCGGCAGCGGTGTTCTCGGTGCTGCGCGTGTTGCCGCTGCCCCGGCGCGTCGCCGGCCTGCTCGAGGCCGAGTCCGGTTTCAACGACGCGCCCGCCGTGATCCTCGTGCTGATGTTCAGCGTCGTGCCGTTCGTCTTCGAGCCGGAGAGCGCGGTCGCCGATCTGGTTTTCGAACTGATCGCCGGTTCCGCGATCGGATTGACCGTCGGATTCCTGGGGGCCTTGACGCTGCGCCGCATCGCACTTCCCGCGTCCGGGCTATACCCGATTGCGACGTTCGGGTTGGGGCTCGTCGCCTTCGCCGCGGCAGGCACCGTCCACGCCAGCGGCTTCATCGCCGCCTACCTGGCCGCGGTGGTGCTCGCGAACTCGGGGCTGCCGCACCGTTCGGCGACCCGGTCGTTCGCCGAGGGACTCGGCTGGTTGGCGCAGATCGGACTCTTCGTGTTGCTCGGACTGCTGGTCGATCCGAGCGAGTTGGCCGCCGACGTCGTCCCGGCGATCGTCGTCGGACTCGTCCTGCTGCTGGTCGCGCGACCGCTGTCGGTCGTGGCGTCGCTGGCCGGTTTCCGGGTGCCGTGGCGCGAGCAGGCCTTCCTGTCGTGGGCGGGGCTGCGGGGCGCGGTGCCGATCGTGCTGGCCACATTCCCGATCGTCGCGGGCGTTCCCGACAGCTCCCGATTGCTCAACATCGTGTTCATGTTGGTCGTCGTGTTCACGTTGGTGCAGGGCCCCCGCCTGCGCCCGATCGCTCATTGGCTGGGGCTGATCTCCCGTGAAGCGACCCGCGAGATCCAGGTGGAGGCCGCGCCGCTCGACGTCCTCGACGCGGAACTGCTGACCATGACCGTGCAGGCGCCGTCCCGGCTGCACAACGTGACGATCCTGGAACTCCGCCTGCCCGACCCGACCGTGATCACACTGATCATCCGAGACGGACACACCTTCGTCCCGCTGCCCGAAACCCGGATCGAAACGGGCGACGAACTGTTGATCGTGACCACCAGCAGGACGCGCGCGGCGGCCGAGTCGAGACTGCGTGCGGTGAGTCGCCGGGGCAAGCTCGCGTACTGGTTCGACGAGTATGGAGAACCCGACTGACACTGCGTCAGCGTGACGAACGGAACGGATGCAACCAGCGCGGCCAGCGGCGTCGTGCGGGTGCGGGCGCGGCCGCCGGGTGGTTCAGCCGACACCACACGCCGAAGTGGTCGGAGGGAAACACCCGCGGAAGCTCGGGCGACACCGGCTCGGTGCCCAACAACACGATGGCCGACGCCGACCACGCGGAACCCTGGAGCAGCACGCGGTCGAAGCGGACGTGGCGATCCTTGTTCCTGCTGTCGAACCGCATGTGGTTGATCGTCGTGTTCTCGGTGAAGCCCAGGTCGTTCGGCCGCAACGCCGGCCACACGT
>Ga0207668_10000492_pt1 | contig 24731 bp, 23 predicted proteins | sample KBSS43metaG_FD_184323 | JGI IMG/M metagenome (GOLD analysis project Ga0207668, IMG submission 184323) | Switchgrass rhizosphere microbial communities from Kellogg Biological Station, Michigan, USA - KBS S4-3 metaG (SPAdes) (version 2) | ecosystem: Host-associated > Plants > Roots > Rhizosphere...
TTCGCGACCACCGTCTCGGCAAGCAATGCGCGCAGACTGTCGGTGTCGCCGCTGCGGGTGGCGGCGAAGAAAGCCTTGGCGATGCGATCGCCCTCGTCGGGGGCGACGGGGAAGCGCGGCCGGGCATCTCGGACATGCTTGCGGGCGCGGGCGGCGAGCTGGCGCACAGCCGGCCCCTCGCGTTCCAGCGTGGTCGCGACCTCGTCCAGCGGCACGGCGAAGACGTCGTGGAGGAGGAAGGCAGCGCGTTCCAGCGGGGAGAGCCGCTCCAGTGCCATCATCAGGGTCAAGGTCAGGTCGTCGGCATCCACGCCCTCGGTCTCCTCGACGAGCGGTTCGGGCAGCCAGGAACCGAAATAGGTCTCATGGCGGGCCCGGGCCGACTTCATCTGGTCGAGACACAGCCGGGTGACGATCCGCGACAGATATGCCGCCGGGGTGGCGATCCCGTCGAGATCGACATCGTGCCAGCGCAGCCATGCGCTCTGGACGACATCCTCCGCCTCGGCCAGCGAACCGAGCATCCGATAGGCCAGGCGCGCCAGCCGCGGCCGGAGCGCCTCGAACAGGTCCGCATGCTCCTCACGCAGCATGGGCGGCGTCGGCGGCATCCACCGGATGCGCCGCACGCATCCCGATGGCGAGGCGGTTCCACAGGTTGATCGCGCCGATCGCCAGGGTCAGATGCACCCGCTCGCCCTCCGAGAACTCTGCGGCGAGGCTAGCATAATCGGCGTCGGGCGCACCCGTCTCGGCGACGCGGGTCAACGCCTCGGTCCAGCCGAGCGCGGCCCGCTCGCGCGGCGTGTAGAGCGTCGATTCGCGCCAGGCGTTGAGCATGTAGAGGCGCATCTCGGTCTCGCCGGCCTTGCGCGCGTCGGTTGAATGCATGTGCAGGCAGAACGCGCAGCCGTTGATCTGCGAGGCGCGCATCCTCACCAGTTCGAGCAGGCTGTGCTCGAGTCCGCCGGTCCGCAGGCTCTCCTCGACGGCGTACATCGCCCTGATGGTCTTGGGCGCGAGCGCGTAGAAATTTTCGATGCGGGGGGTCATAGCAATCTCCTTGGATGTCGATCGCGAGGCGGCCCGGATCGTCCGCCCCGTTCGCCGGCATGACGAGGTGGCGGCAGCGGATGTGACATCGCGGCGGCATATTTTTTGTGGGAGCGCGCGGCGTGGCGATCGGGGTGAGCTCGAACCGTCGCCATCGGCAGCTCCGCCTATACGCAAATACTATGGAGATTGCCGCCCTTCGGCCTCGATAAGCTACGAATGGTGGCCCTAATCGGCAGCCCTCATGACTCGCCCCCGCGCTTCGGCGCGTCGGCAATATCGAGGGTTGCTACCATGATCGTCCTTCCTCCCTTCGCCCTCCGGAACTTCCCGGCGCCACGCGCCGCGTCGCTCTGAGGAGGCGCGCGATGCAGGATCTGCTCTGGATCGCCACAATGGCCGGGCTGGTCGCGGCGACGCTCGCTTATGCCCGCCTCTGCGACCATGCGTGAGGCGGCGCGATGACCATCGATCTCTGGCTCGCCGCGATCACCGCGCTCGGGCTCCTCGCCTATCTGGTGGCGGTGCTCATCCGCCCCGAACGCTTCTGAAGGAGCGGACCCCATGACATTCCAGGGCTGGATCCTGATCCTCGCCTTCGTCGCCATCCTGCTGGCGCTGACCAAGCCGATCGGTCTTTGGCTGTTCGCGCTCTATGAGGGCCGCCGCACGCCGCTCCATGCGGTGCTCGGCCCGGTCGAACGCGGCTTCTACAGGCTCGCCGGCATCGATCCGGAAGAGGAGCAGGGCTGGCGCCGCTACGCGGTCCACATGCTCCTGTTCAACGCCGCACTGATGCTCTTCACCTATGCCGTGCTCCGGCTGCAGGGCGTCCTGCCCGCCAATGGCCAGGGTCTCGCCGGGCTGAGCGGGCACCTCGCCTTCAACACCGCGGTCAGCTTCACCACCAACACCAACTGGCAGAGCTATGGCGGTGAATCGACGATGTCGAACCTCAGCCAGATGCTGGGGCTGACCATCCACAATTTCCTGTCGGCGGCGACCGGCATCGCGCTCGCCTTCGCGCTGTTTCGCGGCTTCGCCCGGCGGAGCATGGGCACGATCGGCAATTTCTGGGCCGATTGCACCCGCATAACGCTCTATCTGCTGCTGCCTCTGTGTCTCGTCTACGCGCTGTTCCTGATCGCCAGCGGCGTGCCGCAGACGATGGCGAGCACCATCGACGTCGCGACCCTCGAAGGGGTCAAGCAGACCCTCGTCACCGGCCCGGTCGCCAGCCAGGAGGCGATCAAGATGCTCGGCACCAATGGCGGCGGCTTCTTCAACGCCAATTCGGCGCATCCCTTCGAGAACCCGACCGCGCTCACCAACTTCGTGCAGATGCTGTCGATCTTCACGATCGGCTTCGGCCTGACCTGGACCTTCGGCAAGGCCGTCGGCAACACCCGGCAGGGCTGGGCGATCCTGTCGGCCATGGTCATCCTGTTCCTCGCCGGCGTGACCGTCGCCTATGGGGCGGAGGCGGCGGGCAACCCCGTGCTGCACCAGATCGGCGTCGCAGGCGGCAATATGGAGGGCAAGGAGGTCCGCTTCGGCATCGCCGCCTCGGCGCTGTTCGCGGTCGTCACCACCGGCGCCTCCTGCGGCGCGGTCAACGCCATGCACGACAGTTTCACCGCGCTGGGCGGGATGATCCCGCTGTTCAACATCCAGCTCGGCGAGGTCGTGGTGGGCGGCGTCGGTGCCGGCATCTACGGCTTCCTGCTGTTCGCGATCCTCGCGGTGTTCGTCGCCGGGCTGATGGTCGGCCGCACGCCGGAATATGTGGGCAAGAAGATCGAAGCGCGCGAGGTGAAGCTCGCGGTCCTGGCGATCGCGGTGCTGCCGCTGATCATCCTCGGCTTCACCGCCTTGTCGTCGGTGCTGGAACCGGGCCTCGCCGGTCCGCTCAACAAGGGGCCGCACGGCTTTTCGGAGATCCTCTACGCCTTCACCAGCGCGGTCGGGAACAACGGCTCGGCCTTCGCCGGCCTTACCGCCAACACGCCCTATTACGACGCGATGCTGGGCGTCGCGATGTGGATCGGCCGGTTCTTCATCATCGTGCCGATGCTGGCGATCGCCGGCAGCCTTGCCGCGAAGAAATACACCCCGGCCAGCGCGGGATCCTTCCCGACGACCGGCGGGCTGTGGGTCGGGCTGCTGGTCGGCATCGTCCTGATCCTGGGCGGACTCACCTTCCTGCCGAGCCTCGCGCTCGGTCCCATCGCCGATCATCTCGCGATGATCCGCGGCCAACTCTTCTAAGCGGGGCGCCGGACATGGCACGCGCAAGCACCAAATCTTTGTTCACCGCCGCGCTGATCATCCCTGCGATCGGCGATGCCTTCCGCAAGCTCGATCCGCGGCAGCTCGCCCGCAATCCGGTGATGTTCGTCACCGCCGGCGTCGCGCTGTTGCTGACCGTCCTGATCGCCGTCGGCAATGACGGGCTCGGCCTCGGCTTCAAGGTGCAGATCGTCGTCTGGCTGTGGCTGACCGTCCTCTTCGGCACCTTCGCCGAGGCACTCGCCGAGGGCCGGGGCAAGGCGCAGGCAGCCTCGCTGCGGGCCACCAAGGCCGAGCTCACCGCCAAACGGCTGAAGGACGACCGCACCACCGAGGTGCCGGCCAGCCAGCTCCGCGCGGGCGACCTCGTCCTCGTCGAGACCGGCGACCTCATCCCCGCCGATGGCGAGGTGGTGGAGGGCGTCGCCTCGGTCAACGAGGCGGCGATCACCGGCGAGAGCGCGCCGGTGATCCGAGAGGCGGGCGGCGACCGTTCCGCCGTCACCGCCGGCACGCGGGTGATCTCCGACCGGATCAAGGTCCGCGTCACCGTCGATCCCGGCCAGGGCTTCCTCGACCGGATGATCGCGCTGGTCGAGGGTGCCGAGCGCCAGAAGACCCCGAACGAGGTGGCACTGACCATCCTGCTGGTCGGCCTCACCATCATCTTCCTGATCGCGGTCGGCACGATCCCCGCCTTCGCCCGCTATGCCGGCGGCGCGATCCCCGTGGCGATCCTCGCCGCCCTGCTCATCACCCTGATCCCGACGACGATCGCGGCTTTGCTCTCCGCGATCGGCATCGCCGGCATGGACCGGCTGGTCCGCTTCAACGTGCTTGCCAAGTCGGGTCGTGCGGTCGAGGCGGCGGGCGATGTCGACGTGCTGCTGCTCGACAAGACCGGCACGATCACCATCGGCGACCGCCAGGCGAGCGAGTTCCGCGCGGTCGGCGGCGCCACCCAGGAGGAACTCGCCGAGGCCGCGCTGCTCGCGAGCCTCGCCGACGAGACGCCCGAGGGCCGCTCGATCGTGACGCTCGCCCGCGAGAAGTTCCGGGTGTCCACGGCGACCTTGCCGGCCGGTGCCGCGGTGATCCCGTTCACCGCGCAGACCCGCATCTCGGGCGTCGATCTGGACGGCACCCTGATCCAGAAAGGGGCGGTCGACTCGGTTCTCAAGGCCAATCCCGGTGCCGGCGAGACCGCGGCGGCGACGGAACTCCGCCGCATCACTGACGAGATCGCCCGCGCCGGCGGCACTCCGCTGGCGGTCGCGCAGAACGGCCGGCTGCTCGGCGCGATCTTCCTGAAGGATGTGGTCAAGGCCGGCATCCGCGAACGCTTCGGCGAGCTGCGCCAGATGGGCATTCGGACGGTGATGATCACCGGCGACAACCCGCTCACCGCCGCCGCCATTGCCGCCGAGGCCGGGGTCGACGATTTCCTTGCCCAGGCGACTCCCGAGGACAAGCTGGCGCTGATCCGCAAGGAGCAGGCGGGCGGCAAGCTGGTCGCGATGTGCGGGGACGGCACCAACGACGCCCCCGCGCTCGCCCAGGCCGATGTCGGCGTGGCGATGAACACCGGTACCCAGGCGGCGCGCGAGGCCGGCAACATGGTCGACCTCGACAGCGACCCGACCAAGCTGATCGAGGTCGTCGGCCTCGGCAAGCAGCTGCTGATGACCCGCGGGGCGCTCACCACCTTCTCGGTCGCCAACGATGTCGCTAAGTATTTCGCGATCATCCCGGCGATGTTCGTGGTGCTCTATCCCGGACTCGGCGTGCTCAACGTGATGGGGCTGGCGACGCCGCAGAGCGCGATCCTGTCGGCGATCATCTTCAATGCGCTGATCATCCCGCTGCTGGTGCCGCTGGCGCTGAAGGGTGTCGCCTACAAGCCCATGGGTGCCGGCCCGCTGCTCGCGCGGAACCTCGCCATCTACGGCCTCGGCGGTCTCGTCGCCCCGTTCGTCGGCATCAAGATCATCGACCTTGCCGTCAACGGCATCGGCCTCGCGTGAAAGTCTCCCCTTCCCCGAAGGGGAGGGGCTTTGAAGGACAAGGCAATGACCAACGATATCACCACCGCCATCCGCCCCGCGATCGTGCTGACGATCCTGTTCGCGATCCTGCTCGGGCTGCTCTATCCTCTGGCGATGACCGGCATCGGACAGGCCCTGTTCCCCGCGCAGGCGAATGGCAGCCTCGTGCGCGACGGCGCCGGCAGAGTGATCGGCTCGTCCGTGGTCGGCCAAGCCTTTATCGCCGACCGTTATTTCCAGACCCGCCCCTCGGTGGCGGGCAAGGGCTATGACGGGCTCGCCTCGTCGGGCTCCAATCTCGGCCCGACCGCGCAGGCGCTGGTCGATCGCGTGAAGCCCGACGTCGAGAGGCGTCATGCCGAGGGTGTGGCGGCGATACCGGCCGATCTCGTCACCGCCAGCGCATCGGGCCTCGACCCGCATCTCTCGCCCGCCGCCGCGCTGGGACAGGTCGTGCGCGTCGCGAAGGCGCGGTCGCTGCCCGAGGATCGCGTGCGCGCGCTGGTCGAGTCCCATGTCGAGCATCCGCTGCTCGGCATCCTGGGCGAGGAGCGGGTCAACGTGCTGGCGTTGAACATGGATCTCGATCGGCTCGGCGGGACGCGTTGACCGATCGCGACCGGCCAGCACCCGAAGCCTTCCTGCGCGCCGCCGCGCAGGAAGGTCGCGGCCGGCTCAAGATCTTCCTCGGCGCGGCACCGGGGGTCGGCAAGACCTTCGAGATGCTTTTGGAGGGGGCCGCGCGAAAGAAGGCCGGTACCGACGTGCTGGTCGGCGTGGTCGAGACCCACGGCCGCGCCGAGACCGAGGCGCTGACCCGGACGCTGCCGATCCTGCCGCGCCGCGAGGTCGAGTATCAGGGCCGGACGATCACCGAGCTCGACCTCGACGCGCTGCTGGAGCGGCGGCCCGAACTCGCCCTGATCGACGAACTCGCCCATACCAACGCACCGGGCAGTCGCCACCCCAAGCGCTACCAGGACGTCGAGGAGCTGCTGGAGGCGGGGATCGACGTCTATTCGACCGTCAACATCCAGCATCTCGAAAGCCTCAACGACGTCGTCGCCTCTTTCACCCGGGTGCGGGTGCGGGAGACGGTACCTGACAGCGTCCTCGAACAGGCCGAGATCGAGGTCGTCGACATCCCCCCCGACGAGCTGATCGACCGGCTCAAGGAGGGGAAGGTCTACCTGCCGCAGGAAGCGACGCGGGCGCTCAACCACTTCTTCTCGAAGTCCAACCTGTCGGCACTGCGCGAGCTGGCGCTGCGCCGCGCCGCCCAGGCGGTCGACACGCAGATGCTGGAGCATGTTCGCGTCAATGCGCTGGGCGGCAATTGGGCGGGGGGCGAGCGAATCGTCGTCGCGATCAGCGAGTTGCCTGGCGCCGACGGGCTGGTCCGCGCCGGCAAGCGCATCGCCGACGCGCTTCATGCGCCGTGGACTGCGGTACATGTCGAGACCGCCCGCACCCGCCAGTTGGGGCCCGAGGAGCACAAGCGCATCGCCGCGGTGCTGGCACTCGCCACCCAGCTCGGCGCGCAGGTCGCGACCGTGCCCGCGGCGAATGTCGTCGAGGGCCTCAAGGGCTTCGTCGTCGACGCGCGCGCCACCCAGCTGCTCGTCGGCAAATCGGCACGTTCGCGGTGGTTCGAGCTGCGCCACGGCTCGGTCGTCGACCGGCTGGTGCGCGAGACGCCGGGCATCGCCGTCCATGTCCTGCCCTTGCCCGAAGCGGCGATGGCGGCACGGGTGCGACATCGCGTCTGGCGCGGCAATTGGGGCGCGCCATCGGGCTATGCCTATAGTGCGCTGATGGTCGCGGGTGTCACGGCGGCCGGTTCGGCACTCGCCCATATCCTCGATCTCGGCAACATCGCGCTCTTGTTCCTGCTGCCGGTGATGGCGGCGGCGAGCCTGTTCGGGCTGCGGACCGGGCTCTTCGCCGGCCTCGCCGCGACCCTCGCCTACAACTTCTTCTTCCTGCCGCCGACCGGCACGCTGACCGTCAACAATCCCGAAAACGTGATCTCGATCGTCGTGCTGCTCGGCGTCGCCGCGGTCACCAGCCAGCTGACCGCACATGTCCGCCTGCAGGCGGACCTCGCCGCGTCAAGCGCGCGGGTCAACGCGGCGCTGGCCGGTTATCTTCACCAACTCACCGCACTCAGCGACCCCGACGACGTCGCCCGCGCCGCCTGCGGCGAAATCGCGCGGCTGCTGGCCCTGCGCGTCATCCTCCTCGAGGAGACCGCCGCCGGCTTTGTCATCCAGGCGGCGAGCGACACCGGCATCCGGCTCGAAACCATGGAGATGGCCGCCGCGCAATGGGTCAGCGACACTGGCCAGCCGGCCGGGCGCGGCACCGGCACGCTCACCGCCTCGGACTGGCAGTTCCAGCCGCTGCGCGCCAGCGATCGCATCCTGGCGGTGCTCGGCCTCGCCCGTGACGACGGCGCCGATCCGGTCCGCTCGGACCAGTTCGCGATGCTCGGCAGCCTGATCGAACAGACCGCGCTCGCGCTCGAGAGGCTGCGGCTGGAGGCCGAGATGCGCGATGTGGAGGCGGTGCGCGAGCGTGACCGGCTGCGCGCGGCGCTGCTCTCCTCGGTCAGCCACGATCTGCGTACGCCGCTGACCTCGGTCCTCGCCGCCGCCGCCGAACTGCGCCGCCGCAGCAGCGACCCGCTCATCGACACGATCGAGAGCGAGGCGATGCGGCTCAATCGGTTCGTCGCCAACCTGCTCGACATGGCCCGTGTCGAGGCCGGCGCGCTCAAGCTCAACCTGGAGCCGGTCGACCTGACCGATGCGGTGGGCGCTGCGGTTCACGACACCCGCCGCTCGCTGGAAGGCCATGCCATCGAACTGCGGGTCGCACCCGATCTGCCGCTGGTCAGCGTCGATCCGCAACTCTTCCACCATTGCCTGCTCAACCTGCTCGACAATGCCGGCCGCTATGGCGACCCCGGCACGCCGATCATCATCGCCGCGGAGCGGTCCTACGGCGCGCTGGTGCTGTCGGTCCTCGACACGGGCGGCGGCCTGCCGCCGGGCCGCGAGAAAGAGGTGTTCGAGACTTTCCGGCGTCTCGAAGGCTCCGACCGTTCGGCCGGCGGCACCGGCCTCGGCCTCGCCATCGTCAAGGGTTTCGCCGAGGCAATGGGCATGACGGTCAGCGCCCGGAACCGGGCGGACGGGCCGGGTGCCTGCTTCAGCCTCCACTTCCCCGAGCGCCTGCTGGTGCGGGCCTCCGACCAGAGCATCGAGTTATGACCGGGCAGCGCGTCCTCATCGTCGACGACGACCTCCATATCCGCCGGCTGCTTCAGGGCACCCTGGCCCGGGCGGGCTACCAGCCGATCGAAGCGACGACCGCGCGCGAGGCGCTGGAGCGGGCGCGGCGCGACAAGCCCGATGCGATCCTGCTCGACCTCGGCCTGCCCGACCGAGACGGGCTGGAGATCGTCCAGCTGCTCCGGCAGCAGGGCGCCGCGCCGATCCTCGTCGTCTCTGCCCGCGACGCCACCGACCAGAAGGTCGCCGCGCTCGATCTCGGCGCGCATGACTATGTCACCAAGCCATTCGACAGCGAGGAGGTGCTGGCCCGGCTGCGCGCGACCCTGCGCGACCGACTCGCCGCGCATGGCGCCGCGCCGCTGATCCACGCCGGCACGATCACCATCGACCTCGCCAACCGCGCGATCACCCGCGACGGCGAGGAGGTCCACCTGACCCGCAAGGAGTTCGAGGTGCTCCACCAGCTCGCCCTGCACCCCGGCAGGGTGGTGACCCACCAGCGGGTGATGGAGGCCGCCTGGCCGAACGAAGTCGACCGCCGCATCGACTATCTGCGCATCGTCGTGCGCAACATCCGCCAGAAGCTGGAGCCGGATCCTGCCCGGCCGAGCCTGATCGTCAACGAGCTGGGCATCGGCTACCGGCTGATGGCGGACGCGTGAGACGCACAGCCGGGATTACCCCCGATTTGCGCCGACTCCCGCGAACACGTCCTGGATCTTCAGCGCCAGCTCCTCGATGGTGAACGGCTTGGGCAGGAACGCCACGCCCGCGTCGAGCATCCCGTTATGGACCACCGCGTTGCGGGTGTAGCCGGTGGTGAACAGGACACGGACGTCCGGCCATTCGGCGCGGACGCGGTCGGCGAGTTGCCGGCCGTTCATCTCCGGCATCATGACGTCGGTGAAGAGCAGGTCGATGCGCGGCTGGACGGCGAACTGCTCCAGCGCCTGGTTGGCGTCCGAAGCCTGGACGACGGTGTAGCCGAGCTCGCGCAGGGCATCGACGGTCATGTGGCGAACCTGCGCCTCGTCTTCGACGACCAGCACGATCCGCTCCGCCGATCCGGCGGGAAGCTCGGCCTCGCGCGCCGGCGTGCCGGCCGCGTCCGCGTCGCCGAGATGGCGCGGCAGGTAGATCTTGACGGTCGTACCTTGGCCAACCTCGGAGTAGATCTTCACGTGGCCGCCGGTCTGCTTGACGTAACCGAACACCTGGCTGAGGCCGAGGCCGGTGCCCTTGCCGACACCCTTGGTGGTGTAGAACGGTTCGAAGGCGCGCTCGATCACCTCGGCCGGCATGCCGGTGCCGCTGTCGGAGACCGAGATCAGCACGTACTGGCCGGCCAACACCTCGGCATGAGTGCGGGCATAGCGATCGTCGAGATCGGCATTGCCGGTCTCGATCGTCAGCCGGCCGCCGTCCGGCATCGCGTCGCGGGCGTTGACCGCGAGGTTGACGATCGCATTCTCCAGCTGGCTCGCATCGGCGAAGGCGTGCCACAGCCCGCCGGCGAGCACGGTTTCCACGCGGACATGCTCGCCGATCGTCCGGCGCAGCAGCTCGGACATGCCTGAAACGAGTTGATTCGCGTTGAGTGGCCGCGGCGCCAGTGGCTGCTGCCGCGAAAAGGCGAGGAGGCGGGCGGTCAGCACCGCGGCGCGCTGCGCGCCCTCGGCGGCATTGCCGATGCATTCCTCGGCGCGGGCAACCTCGCCCTTGCCGATGCGCCGCCGCGCCATGTCGAGAGATCCGATGACGATCGCCAGCATATTGTTGAAATCATGGGCGATGCCGCCGGTGAGCTGACCGATCGATTCCATCTTCTGCATCTGCCGGATCATCGCCTGCGCCGCCGTGCGCTCGGCCATCGCCGCCTCCAGCTCGGCGGTACGCTCGGCAACGCGGTCCTCCAGCTCGGCGTTCAGCCGGACCAAGGCCTGCTCGCTCGCCTCGGCGCGATCCAGGGCCGCGAACAGGCCGTGCGAAAGCGCGATGATCGTGCCGCTCAGCACCCCGTAGAACGCCATGGCGATGATCGCCGAGCTGGTGGTCAGCGCCAGTGAGCCAATCGGCGCGATGAGGTGGTATTTGGCGAAGATACCGCAGATTGTCGCGGCGAGGATTGCCGGGGCGGTGCCGGCGAAGGTGGCGGTCAGCGCGACGGCAATGACCGGGAACAGGAAGGGATAGCCTTCCAGCATATTGCCGAGAGCGAGCCGGCCCAGGATCGCGGCACCGCTGAGGACCAGCGCAAGCAACCACTTCGCCCATCCGCGGTGGCGGATCGGCTGGGCGAACGCAACAAGCTCCATATCCGACCTTTACCAGCGAAAGCCGGCGTCAATAGATGAGAAAGACTGTCGTTCGCAAAGCGATTAATGATGGAATAATCCGCGATCGGGGCGCGTATATGGAACGTGACCGCACCGAACGAGCCGCTGCCGACCGACCCGCTGGAGGTGGTTCCCCACCTTTCCAGTCTGAATCGCTATGCGCGGGTGTTGACCCGCGACGCGACCGCGGCCGACGATCTCGTCCACGACGCGCTGCTCCGCGCCTATGAGCGCGCCGGGACGTTCCAGGCGGGCCGCTCGCTGCGCGCCTGGCTGTTCAGCATCGTCCACAATCTCTTCGTCAGCGACCAGCGCCGCGAGCAGGCCGAGCGTCGTCGCGATGCCCGCTTCGCCGAAGTCCGCGCCCAGAGCGAGCATGGCCAGGACCATACCCTGTTGCTGCGGGAACTGGCGTTGCGCTTCGACGCGCTGCCCGAGCATCAGCGCAGCGTGGTTCATCTGATCCTTGTCGAGGGCCTGAGCTATCAGGAGGCGGCGGCGGCGCTCGACGTGCCGATCGGCACGATCATGTCGCGCCTCAACCGCGCCCGCGCCGCGCTCCGCGGCAGCGGCCCGGCCGTCAGGGCACCGCTGCGCGTCGTCGGAGGGCAGGATGACGCCTGAGCAGGTCAGCGAGACCGAGATCGACGCCTATGTCGATGGCGAGCTCGATATGGCACGGCGGCTTGCGGTCGAGGACTGGCTGGCGCGGCATCCGGCGGAAGCGACCCGCGTGATGGCGGACCTGCGCACGCGCACTGGGCTGCGACTGCTCTGCGAAGGGGAGGGGGCGGTCCCGCCTGCGAGCCTGGCCGCGGCCGATCGCCTGTCGCGGCGGTTGCGTCAGGCCAATCGGCCGAAGCGCCGCTGGGCGACGCCGCGGCGCGTGACCCTGGCGGGGGTGGGCGGATCGATCGCCGCCGCGCTGGCATTGCTGCCGACGCCCACGGTGATGGCGGCGCCGCCTGCCTATGTCGCCGACGCGGTGCAGGGCTACCAGACTGCGTTGCTGCGAGCGGGCATGCGTTCGCAGGCGACGAGCCGCGATTTCGACCGGAGCGAGGTGCAGCGCCGGACCAACATCCGCGTGCCGCGCCTGCCCAACGGCTGGGAGATCACCGACGTGCAGATATTCCCCTCCGATGAGGGGCCGGCTTTGCAGATCATGATCCGCACGCAGGACCGCCAGGATATCTCGATCTTCGCCGTCCGCGCCGACAGTCGAGCACCGCAGTCGCCCGAGGCGATCCGTCATGGCAGCACCTCGGTTGCCTATTGGCGGCAGCATGACATCTCGTACGCGCTGATCGGCGCCGAGGCGCCCGAGGCGCTCGACGTCGCCGCCGAAGACTTCGCCGACAACCAGACCGACTGACCGCCTTGCATATCGATCTCAACCAGGACGGACCCGACGAACTCGAGGCCGACGTCGCCATCGTCGGCGCGGGCGTCGCTGGCATTGTGCTGACCCAGCGCTTGCTCGCCCGCGGGTTGCGCGTCATCCTCCTCGAAAGCGGCGGGCTGGATTACGAGGCGGCGACGGCCGACCTCAATGCCGGCGAGAGCACCGGCATGACCTATTACCCGCTCGATCACGCGCGGCTGCGCATGTTCGGCGGCACCACCGCGATCTGGGGCGGGCGCTGCGCCGAGCTCGATCCGATCGATTTCGAGCATCGCCCGTGGGTGCCGCACTCGGGTTGGCCGATCGGTCCCGCCGACATCGCCGCCTATTATGCCGAGGCGCGCGCGCTCTTCGACCTCCCGGCGCAACTCCCCGATGCCGCGGCCTATCGCGCGGCGGGGATCGCGCTGCCCGATTTCGCCGAGCACGAGCTGGCGCTGCGCACCTGGGCGTTCGACGATCGCTTCGACCGCTTCTCCTTCACGCGCTGGCAGCATCTGTCACGTCAGCCCGGTTGCACCATCATCACCCATGCCACGGTGCGCGAGGTGGTGGCGGCGCGGAACGGGGGATCGATCGCCTCGCTCGACGTCCGCTCGCTGGCCGGGGAGCGGCTGCGGATCCGCGCCCGCGACTATGTGCTGGCAGCCGGCGGGATCGAGAATCCGCGGCTGCTGCTCGCCTCGCGATCGGTGATGCGCAATGGGCTTGGCAACGATTACGACCAGGTGGGCCGCTATTTCATGGAGCATCCCCATGCCCGTGGCGGTCGAGTGGTCGGCGGAGTGCCGTACCGGCTGCTCGGCATGTTCGCCAAGCGGATCGTAGACGGCACCGTCACTGCGCCGCTGCTGGCGCCATCACCCGATCTTCAGCGCCGCGAGGGACTACTCAATACCTCGCTGACCATCGCCGGCCGCCGCCCCGCCGCCGGCCGGGAGAGCTGGGGGATGCGCGCTTATCTGCACGCCAAGCACCACACCGTGCCTGACCGGCGCGGCCGGACCCTGTGGAAGGGCACCAAGCGCACCGTCGACTGGCTGCTGCGGCGGATCGATCCCGCGCGGCCGTGGCTGCTCAACCGGCTCGGCCGGCTCGATGTCGCACTCGTCGTCCGGGCCGAACAGGCGCCGAACCCCGACAGCCGGGTCCGGCTCTCGCGCGACACGGACGCGTTGGGCGTGCCGCGCGTCGCGCTCGACTGGCAGACCTTGCCGATCGACGTCCACAGCGTTGCCGGGCTGGTCGGGGCGCTGGGCCGCGAGGCGGAGCGGCTCGGTCTCGGCCGCGTCGAGCCCGCGGCGTGGCTGGCCGAATCCGAAGGGCGCTGGGCGACCGACCCGCTGATCAGCGCGCATCCGATCGGCGGCTATCATCATATGGGGACGACCCGCATGGCGGACGATCCGCGCCACGGCGTGACGGACGCCGCCGGCCGCGTCCACGGCCTTGCCAATCTCCACATCGCGGGCAGCTCGCTGTTCCCCACCTCGGGGTGGGCGAACCCGACGCTCACCATCGCCGCGCTGGCGCTGCGCACCGCCGACGCGATTCTGCGCAATCAGTGGATCGGCCAGAACGCCAGGATCAGCGGCACGCCGGCGAGGACGACGAGGATCGAGAGCGGCGCACCCAGCCGGGCATAGTCCCCGAATCGGTAGCCGCCTGGTCCCATCACCAGAGTGTTGCACTGGTGGCCGATCGGGGTGAGGAAGTCGCAGCCGGCGCCGACCGCCACCGCCATCAGGAACGGTTCGGGCCGAAGCCCGATGTCGTTGGCGAACTTCGCCGCGATCGGCGCCATCACCAGCACGGTGGCGGCGTTGTTGAGGAACGGCGTCACTGCCATCGCCGCGACGAGGATCAGCGCCACCGCGCCCCAAGGCGGCAAAGTAACGGCCGTCGCCGAAAGCCAGTTGGCGATCAGGTCGGTGCCGCCGGTCTTCTGCAATGCCTCGCTGACCGGGATCAGTGCGCCGAGCATGATCAGGATCGGCCATTCGACATGGTCATAGGCCTCGCGCGGCGGCAGCGCGCCGGTCAGCATGACCGCCGCCGCCGCGCCGAAGAAGGCGATCGCGACGGGGACGATTCCGAAGGCGGTCAGCGCCATCGCGACGCCGAGGATCGCGATCGGCAGCAGCCGCCGCCGCATGCTGCCGAGCCGCAGCGCGCGCTCGGCGAGCGGGAGGAGCCCCAGCTCGGTCATCTGCGCGGGCAACACGTCGAGAGGTCCCTGCAGCACCACGACATCGCCCGGCCGGAGCGTCACGTCACGCAGCCGCTCGGTCAGCCGCTCGCCGGAGCGGGAGATCGCCAGCAGGTTGATGCCGTAGCGGTCGTGCAGTTCCAGCGCGCCCGCCGCCCAGCCGATCAACCGTGCATCCGGCTTCACCACCGCCTCGATCACGCCGATGTCGCCGGATTTGGCCTCGGTGATCGTCACCCGGTCCTGCCCGTCGAGGTCAAGCCCGGCATCGACGATTGCCCGCTCCAGCGCATCGGGATTGCCCTTGAGCATCAGCACGTCGCCCGGCGTCAGGATGATCTCGGCGAGCGACCCGCGGATCACGCCGCCGCCGCGGACGAGGCCGGTGACCTCGACATCGTCCGCGCCATCGGACCCCAGTTCGGCGACGGCCAGGCCGATCGCGCTGGATTGCGGGCCGACCGTCGCCTCGGTCATGTAGTCGCTGATGTCGAAGGCATCGCCCATCGTGGCCGTCGCCCGTCGGTCGCGCGGCAGCAGACGGTAGCCAAAAGCGAGGAAGACGAGGCCGAGCACCGACAGGCCGATGCCGACCGGCGCATAGTCGAACATCGCGAAGGGCCGGCCGGTCATCTCCTCGCGCACCCGCGAGACGATGATGTTGGGCGAGGTGCCGACCAGCGTGACCAGCCCGCCGAGCAGCGAGCCGAACGACATCGGCATCAGGAACACCGAGGGCGAGGCCTTCGACCGCTTCGCCATCTTCATCGCCGCCGGCATCAGCATCGCCAGAGCGCCGATGTTCTTGACGAGCCCGGAGAGGATCGTGACCGAGCCGACCAGGGTGAACAATTGCGCGCGGATGCTGGTGATGCGCCCAGCCGTCCGGTCGAGTACCGCCTCGATGATCCCCGCCCGCGAGACCGCGGCGCTGACGACCAGCGCGCTCCCGACAATGATCACGATGTCGTCGCTGAAGCCGGAGAACGCGTCCTTGGGCGCGACCGTCCCCGCTGCGACCGAGGCCAGCAGCGCAAGGATCGCGACGAGATCGTAGCGCAGGCGCCCCCAGATGAAGAGCGCCATCATCCCCGCGAGGATGGCGAAGGCGAGGAACTGCGGTTGGGTCATGTGGTAACTTCTCCCCTCCCCTTCGAGGGAGGGGGCGGGGGGTGGGGGCTGTGCGTCTCACCGAGCGCCCGGCTGCAGATCACAGCCCCCACCCCAACCCCTCCCCTGAAGGGGAGGGGCTTTGACAGCCCTCACGCATCGATCGGCACGGTCGCGAGGATCTCGATCGACTTGCCTCCGAACGCCACCACATCCCCCGCGAACGTCCCGATCAGAGCCCGCGCCAGCGGCGAGGCGAACCCCAGCGACCCCGCCGCCGGCTCCGCCTCGTCGGCGCCGACGATCGACAGCACCCGCTCGCCGCCGTCCATCCGCAGCGTGACCCGCGATCCGAACGCAACCTCCTCGTCATCGGGCGGCGGCGCGATCTCGGCCGTGGCGAGGCGGGTGCGCCAGTAGCGCAGATCGCGCTTGTTCTCGTCGTTCTGCTCGCCGGCCTCGAAGGCGGCGACCTTGGCCTCGATCAGGGCGAGGCCGCGGCGGGTGACGAGGTTGGGGCCAGGCGGAATCGGCAGCTCGAAGCGCGGCTCCTTGTGCTCGTCGTCGTTCTCGCGCCGGAATGCCACGCTCATCGGTTGTAGGACCTCATCTTGTCGGGGAAGAACGTTCCGCATGGGGGAACGTCCCCGCCAGAGCAAAGATTTTGGCAGCGCAAAGATTTTGGAACCGCGCCGCCGCTCGTGCTAGGCGCGCGCCATGCTCAACCTGAACGGCATCACCGTGCGCCTCGGCGGCCGCACGATCCTCGACGGCGCGACCGCCGCGCTGCCGCCACGTTCCCGCGTCGGCCTGATCGGGCGCAATGGCGCCGGCAAGTCGACCCTCGTCCGCGTCATCGCCGGCCAGCTCGATCCGGACGACGGCAGCGCCGAAATGCCGCGCGGCAGCCGCCTCGGCTATATCGCGCAGGAGGCGCCGGGCGGATCGCGACCCCGTTCCGAGACCGTGCTCGCCGCCGATCTCGAACGTGCCCGCCTGCTCGACGAGGCCGAGACCACCGAGGACATGGACCGCCTCGGCGAGATTCACGAGCGGCTGAACGCGATCGATGCGCATACCGCGCCGGCGCGCGCCGCCCGCATCCTCGTCGGCCTCGGTTTCGACGAAGAGATGCAGCACCGGCCGCTGGACAGCTATTCGGGCGGCTGGCGGATGCGCGTCGCGCTCGCCGCGCTGCTGTTCTCCGAGCCCGACCTGCTGCTGCTCGACGAGCCCTCGAACCACCTCGACCTCGAAGCGGTGCTGTGGCTGGAGAACTTCCTGCGCGCCTATCGCGCGACGATCGTGATCGTCAGCCACGAGCGCGATTTCCTCAACAACGTCGTCGACCACATCCTTCACCTCGAACGCGGCAAGATCACGCTCTACCCGGGCGGCTACGACGCGTTCGAGCGGCAGCGCGCCGAGCGCCAGGCGCAGCAGGCCGCCGCGCGCGAGAAGCAGCTTGCCGAGCGCGACAAGCTGCAGGCCTTCGCCGATCGCTGGCGCGCCAAGGCGAGCAAGGCCAAGCAGGCGCAGAGCCGGCTGAAGGCGCTGGCCCGGATGAAGCCGATCGCCGAGGTGATCGAGGACCCCTCGCTGTCCTTTGCCTTTCCCGATCCGAAGGGGCTGAAGCCGCCGTTGATCACGCTCGACATGGCGACGGTCGGCTATGGCGCGACGCCGATCCTGCAGCGGCTGAACCTGCGGCTAGACCCGGACGATCGCATCGCGCTGCTGGGCCGCAACGGCAACGGCAAGTCGACGCTCGCCCGGCTGCTCGCCGCCGAGCTGCCGGCGATGGCCGGATCGGTCACCGCCAGCGGCAAGATGAAGGTCGGCTATTTCACCCAGTACCATGTCGAGGAGCTCGACGGCGACGACACCCCGGTCGAGCACATGGGGCGGCAGATGAAGGGGGCGACGCCCTCGGCGGTCCGCGCGCAGCTCGGCCGTTTCGGCCTGACCGGTGACAAGGCGATTACCAAGACCGGGCGGCTCTCGGGCGGGGAGCGGGCGCGGCTGGCGCTGGCGCTGATCACCCGCGAGGCGCCGGACATGCTGATCCTCGACGAGCCGACCAACCACCTCGATGTCGATGCCCGCGAGGCTCTGGTCCAGGCGCTCAACGACTATTCGGGCGCGGTGGTGGTGGTCAGCCACGACCGCCATGTCCTGGAACTCACGGCCGACCGGCTGGTGCTGGTCGCGGAGGGCACCGCCAAGGAGTTCGACGGCAGCCTCGACGATTACACGACGCTGGTGCTGAGCGGCGGCGGCGAGAAGTCGGCGAAGGCCAACCGCAAGGAGGACCGCCGCGCCGCTGCCGAAAGCCGCGAGCGCGCGCAGACGCTGCGCAAGCAGGCGCGCGAGGCCGAGGCCGAGGTCGAGAAGCTAGGCGCGCAGCGCAGCGCGCTCGACCTGGCGATGTTCGACCCGTCAAAGGCGAGCGCCGAGTTCGCGAAACTGACCATGACCGAGCTGATGAAGCGCCGCGCCGATGTCGCGGCGAAACTGGAGGCGGCGGAGCTGCGGTGGATGGAGGCGAGCGAGGCGCTGGAACAGGCGAGCTGAACATTCTCGCCATGCGGGCAGGCTATCGCGTTCGGCGGAGCGGGTCGAGGTACGTCCCGCGCTCTGCCCAAAATGCGGTCGCCCTGCCTTGCCGAAGACGCGCGCCTGACCGCTCCCCTACGCGTACCCGCCGCAGGCCTTCTTCAGCCGGTTCTTCTTCTTGTCCCAGCACTGGTCCGATAGCGGCGGCAGAGGGTAAAGGCCGGTGAGCGGCGGGAGAGGGCCGTAGAGGCGGTCCTTGACCGCGACCAGGCTGTTGCGGAACTCACGCATCCGCGTCTGCGCGGTCAGGATGAACTGGCCCTTGGGCCGGGTCAGCGCCTCGGCGGCGATGCTGGACGCGACCTGGCAGAAGCTGAGCTGCGCATGGAGGGTCGAGAAGCCGTTATAGGTCTTGGTGGTGTAGCTATCCAGCGCGACCTGCCAGCGCTTCGGCTGGGTGCGCTTGAAGTAGCCGCCGACCGTCGAGTAGGCGGCGGCGAATTCCTTGGCATGCGCCGCCAGGATACCGTTGTAGTTAGGCACCGACATCAATGCGGGCGCGAACTGGCACTGCAGCGCCGCGACGTTGAGGCCGGCGCGCATGTTCCAGATCAGATGCGCGCTCAGTTCCTTCGCGGTCGCGCCCGGCAACGCGACACCGACGCCCGGCTCGCCACCCGAAACCGGCGTACCGGCGAAGCTGGGCGGATTCCAGAACAACTGGGCCGCCGCCGGCTGAACCGATGCCCCCGCCACGGCCGCCCCGACCAGGGTCACGACCCGCACCCTACCAAATGTCATTCCTCACAACCCTCCCGGCGGGTCGAGTGCGCTCCGGCACTGTCCCGCGAACCCATCGGCCGGCCCGCCGCACGACCTTCAATGCGACCTCTAACCTCTTCCGCCAAATGAAAAAAGGCCGCCCGGATCGCCGGACGGCCTTTTCGTCACCGACGCGATGGTCCGTGATTACATCGCGTTGGACGCGTTATCCATCGCCATGTTCGAATCCATGTCGGCGGCATCGATCGCCATCATGTCGTTGGTCGTGCCGTCCATCATCGTGTCGGTCGAGTTCATGTCGGTCAGAGCGGTATTGTCCGCCGCCGGTTCCTTGCTGCCGCAGGCCGACACCAGAAGGGCCGCACCGACCATCGAAACGGTCATAGCCTTGGAGAGAAGATTGCGCATTCTAGACTCCCTAGATCGTCATCGATTTGGTCCGGGTGTTACGGCCCCTGATACGCCAAATCGTCACGGAGCTTAACGGAGAAGCCCCACGCCCTCAAGGGCTGCCGGCTCGGCCCGTCCGATCGCGGCGAGGAAATCTGCGAAGGATGCCGCCAGCGCGGCGTCCAGCACGGCCATGTCGGCGGGCCGGCCGAGATCGGCGAGGCTGGTGACCGGAAATTCGGCGATCCCGCAGGGCACGATCCCGCCGAAATGCGTCAGATCCGGGTCCACGTTGATCGAAAAGCCATGGAACGTCACCCAGCGGCGGACGCGGATGCCGATTGCGCCGATCTTGGCCTCCCCGGCCGGCGCGTCGGTCCAGATCCCGATCCGCCCCTCCTCGCGCCGGCTCGCCACGCCGAGACTGGCCAGCGCGTCGATCACCCAGCCCTCGACGGCGTGGACGAAGCGGCGCACGTCGCGGCAGCGCGCGGCGAGGTCGAGCATGACATAGCCGACCCGCTGCCCAGGCCCGTGATAGGTATATTTACCGCCGCGTCCGGCCGGATAGACAGGGAAGCGCCCGGGATCGACCAGGTCGGCGATCTGCGCGCTGGTCCCCGCGGTGTAGAGCGGCGGATGCTCGACCAGCCAGATCAGCTCGGGGGCCTGGCCCTCGGCTATCGCCGCCGCGCGCGCCTCCATCTCCGCGAGCGCCTCCGGATAGGGGGTGAGACCGGGGGTGACGCGCCATTCGGGCGGGGCAGGGGACATGCCGGCGATTTGCGGCGCGCGGTGCCCGGTTGCAAGGGGCCAGTTGCCAGGCTTGGCGCGGCTCCATAATGCTGGCCGGCAACAGGAGAACGACTTGGCCAAGCCGGCGATTACAGATGCAGTGACCGATGCCGCCGCCTTCCTGCGCGCCGAATGGCCGCTCGTCCTGCCGGTCGCGCTGGCGCTGATGGCGCTGCCGCAGGCGGCTCTGCAACTCGCCCTGCCGGCCGAGGTGATGGCGGCGCTGACCCTGCAGAAGCAGCTCAGCCCCTGGCTGCTGTGGAGCATCCCGGTGATGCTCTGCAACCTGGTCGGCGCGATCGCGATCAGCGCGCTGGCGATCGTGCCGCGGCTGAGCGTCGGCGAGGCGCTGGTCCGCGGGCTGCAGCGGCTCGGTTCGCTGGTTGCGGCGACGATCCTGGTTTCGATCGCGTTCGGGGTGCTGTCCACCTTCGTGCTGCTGGTGGTGGGCGTGCCGCTGACCGCCATGGGGATTGGCGAGCCCGGACTGAGGCTCATCGCCTTCGCCGTGACGATCGTGATGCTGGCGGTGGCCGGGATCCGCTTGTTCCTGTTCCTCGCCCCCGGCGTGGCGGCCGATCACGTCTCCCCGATGGCGGCGATCCGCGGCGGCTGGCAAGCGACGCGTGGCATGTTCTGGCCGCTGCTGGCGCTGTGCGTGATGATCGCGATCGTCTGGCTGGTGGTCATCCTCGCCGTGCAGACCGCGGTCGGCAGCCTGCTCCTGCTGCTCGGCACGGTCGGCGGCTGGCGCGACGTCGCGCTGACCCTCGTCGACCTGATCGGTGCGATGATCGGCGCGGTGCTCAACGCGGCCGCTACCGTGATCGTGGCCAAGGTCTATCGGACGCTGGCGCCGGCCAGGGGCTTTGCTTAGCCCGTGGATTGGTGAACGAACGCGGTCGATATGATGGCTGAATGGCAACGGGTGATGGTCCTGTGACAGTCCGGTTCCGGAAGGCGCCATTCGGTCCCACCCGGACGCCTAAGGTTGGCCAAACCGTTTCCACAATTTGGGGTAGCGTCGCGCAAGCTCTGCCGCGTCCTCGCTAAAGGGGACACCACTTGGCTTGTCATCGTGTGCCATGTTCGCGACCACAGGCAAGTCGCTCCAGTCGCGCTTAGTCTTCGTCGCCCAAACCTCACGCGCGACGTAAGCGAAATCCTCGAACTCGAGATCGCCTGCTCCCTCGCCAGCGGCTAACAAGTCAGCCAAACTGTCAGGGTTAGCGGACACCTTATCAAACACCTTCCGGCCCTTCGAGATGAGCCAACAACGGAAATACTCGAAGCCGTCGTCCGATGCGCCGCCATTGGCCACATACGCTGCTCCCCATAAATCCCACGAGTATGACTGCCGCAATGTTTCGTCGAACATCCGTTCGAAGTCCGCGACCTGTGAAGGGGACAGACGGCTCAGAGTGGCTCGAAGGTCGACTAGTTGAGCATCCGGGTCTGCTTCAAATGCTGCGGAATGATCGATTATATTCCAGAAGCTGTCTCTCGAGAGGGGGCCGGGTCCGACGGCGACGGCAGCCGCCGTTGAGTGGTCCAAGCGCGGCTCAGCGACAGCGCCGCCAAATGCGCGAACCGTGAAAAAAGCGATCCCGGTGACGACAAGGCCGCAGACGATCAGAATCTTCAAACCCGCTCTCCTTGCCACTGCGCCTGCACGATGTTGCGCTCACAGCGCAACGTCCAGCCCGGAACGTGATGACTATCGTAGGTCTGCTTGTGGGCGCTCTCCGAAGCCGGCTGTCGTCCGTCTTCCCCTATTCCAGCACCGGCACCTGCGGTGCCGCATCGCGCGGCAGAATGCCGAGCAGGCGCGGGTCTGGAAACGTCTCGACCGCGCGGGAAAACGCGACGAAGCCTGATTTCCGGTAGAAGCCGAGCGCGGCGGGGTGGTCGAGCGTGCAGGTGTGTACCCAGACCCGGCCGACGCCCGGCCGCCAGGCGCGTGCCAGGGCCTGCGCCATCAGCCAGCCGCCATGGCCCTTGCCGGCGAGTTCCGGCACCAGCCCGAAGAACGACAACTCGCACAGGCCCGCCTCGCGGAAGTCGAGTTCGAGCAGGCCGATCTCGATGCCGTTGCGGTCGGTCACCGCCGCGACGGAGACCTGCGGGTCTTGGATGATCCTGGCGAGCGTCGCATCGTCCATTGCCAGCCGGGAAAACCATAGCCAGGGTGCCCCGACCCGCTGGAACAGGATGCGATAGGCAGCCGGGCTCGGCTCCGGCCAGGGCACGAGCCGGAGCGGTGAAGCGGGCATCGGCCGCAGCGGCGGTCGCGCCGTCATCTCCAGCGAGGTGACGATGGTGGCGATCTCGCCGGTGGGCACGAGGGTCAGCCCCACCTCCTCAACCCCACGCCGCGACCGGCGGCAGGCTCATCAGGATCGCGTCGACATTGCCGCCGGTCTTGAGGCCGAACAGCGTGCCGCGGTCGTAGATCAGGTTGAACTCGGCGTAGCGGCCCCGGTATTCGAGCTGGCGCTGCCGATCGGCCTCGTCCGCGGCCATCCCCATCCGCCGCCGCACGAGGCGCGGGAAGACCTCCAGGAACGTCTCGCCGACGTCGCGCGTGAAGGCGAAGCTGTCGTCGAACGCGCCTTCGAGATGGTCGTAGAAGATGCCGCCGACGCCGCGGTGGACCTTGCGGTGCGGGATATAGAAATAATCGTCGGCCCAGGCCTTGAAGCGGCCATGGTCGGCGATCGGGTGGCGGTCGCAGGCCGCGGCGAAGGCGGCGTGGAAGTCTGCCGTGTCCTCCTCATAGGGGATCGGCGGATTGAGGTCGGCGCCGCCGCCGAACCACCGCTTCGTGGTGACGAGGAAGCGGGTGTTCATGTGCACCGCCGGCACATGCGGGTTGGCCATGTGGGCCACGAGGCTGATCCCGGTCGCGAAGAAGCGCGGGTCGGCGTCCGCGCCGTGGATGGTCTTGGCGAAATCGGCGGAGAAGGCGCCGCCGACGGTCGAGACGTTGACGCCGACCTTCTCGAACACGCGGCCCTTCATCAGCCCGCGGACCCCGCCGCCACCGGGGGCGCCGGCATCGTCGATGCGGTCCCAGGGCAGATAGTCGAAGCGGGCGTCGCTGCCAGCCTCGCGCTCGATCGTCTCGAAGGCGGCACAGATGCGGTCGCGCAGGGCCTCGAACCAGGTTCTCGCGCGCTGCTGCTCGTCGTCGAGCTCGATCATTCCGGATAGGTCCCTGTCTGGCGGAGCGCCTCGCCGAGGGCGATGCCCGCGGCGACCGCGACATTCAAGGATCGAAAGCCGGTGCGCAGCGGGATGCGGACCCGGAGATCCGCGGCGGCATGCACATGATCGGGCACGCCGGCACTCTCCGATCCGAGCAGCAGGATATCGTCCGGCCCGAATTGGACGTTTACCACGGTCAAATCGGCGCGCGTCGTGAGCAGCACCAGCCGCCTTGCGTGGTGTGCGGCGCGGAACGCCGCCCAGTCGGCATGGCGAGCCATGTCGACGGCGTCGGCATAGTCCATGCCTGCGCGTCGCAACGCCCTCTCCGAAAACGGAAATCCGCACGGCTCGATGATGTCGACCGGCACGCCGAGGCAGGCGCCGAGGCGCAGGATGGTGCCGAGGTTGCCCGCGATCTCGGGCTGATAGAGCGCAATTCGCATTTGTCGCGGATATGCGATTGATTCGCAAAGAGGCAAGCGCGGCCGGGCGTGCCAAATTGCAGTTGGCAAAGCCGCTTCGGCCCGGCTATCAGGCCGGCCAGCCGCCGGGGGGAACCGGGAGGCCGGGTTGCGTCTGGGGCTTGAGTCGAACGGCTGTTCTGCCCCATGCGTACCCGGATAATAAGCGCAAGGGTTTGGCATGGCGACGCCTGAACAGACGATGGATCCCAATCACAGGCCCCCGGTCATCGCGGGCACCCATGAAGAAGGTCAGGGCGTCCGTCGCCGCGACTTCATCAACATCGCCGCGGTGAGCTTCGCCGGGGTCGGCGCGGTCGCGGTGGCGATCCCGCTGGTCAACCAGATGAACCCGTCGGCCGACGTGCTGGCGCTCGCCTCGATCGAGGTCGACATCTCCAAGATCGCGGAGGGCCAGGCGATCAAGACGATGTGGCGCAAGCAGCCGGTCTTCATCCGCAACCTGACGGCAAAGGAAATCGCCGAGGCCGATGCGGTGCCCATCGCGACCTTGCGCGATCCGCAGACGCTGGCCGAGCGCACCAAGGAAGGCCACAAGAACTGGCTGATCACGCTCGGCGTCTGCACCCATCTCGGCTGCGTGCCGCTGGGGGCCGGCGAGGGCGAGAATCGGGGTGATTTCGGCGGGTATTTCTGCCCGTGCCATGGTTCGTCGTACGACACGGCCGCCCGCATCCGTAAGGGTCCGGCACCGAAGAACCTGACCGTTCCGGAATACGCCTTCAAATCCGACACCGTCGTCCAGATCGGCTGAGGTAGAAACAGATGA
>Ga0207668_10000496_pt1 | contig 24630 bp, 11 predicted proteins | sample KBSS43metaG_FD_184323 | JGI IMG/M metagenome (GOLD analysis project Ga0207668, IMG submission 184323) | Switchgrass rhizosphere microbial communities from Kellogg Biological Station, Michigan, USA - KBS S4-3 metaG (SPAdes) (version 2) | ecosystem: Host-associated > Plants > Roots > Rhizosphere...
CTGCGCATCGGCAGCTTCACCCCGAGCGCCGTCCGGATCTGGCCGATGAGCTGCACCGCGACGAGCGAGTTGCCACCCAGCTCGAAGAAGTCGTCCGCGGCGCCGACCTGGGCCACGCCGAGCACCCGGCCCCACACCTGGGCCAGCGACGCCTCGAGCTCGCCGCGCGGTGCCACGTAGTCGGTGTCGATCGCCCGCTCCTGCCGGCCGGGCTCGTCCGGCTGGGTCTCGACGGTCTCGGCGGTCAGCTCCCGGGCGGCGCGCATCGCCTCGTCCAGCGGCCGGGCGGAGACCACGACCTGCGGGCCGAGATCGGTGCCGAGCAGCCGGAGCAGCGCCTCGACGCCGTCGGCCGGGCGAATGCCGGGCAGGTCGTCGGCGACCTCGGCCGGCGGCGCCTCGGCGAGCGTGACGTCGGCGGCGCGGCGCAGGGTGAACTCGCCGATCTCGACCAGCACGGTGCCGGCCCGGTCGAGCAGGGTCACGTCCACGACCACCTCGTCGGGGTCGGCGGAGCGCGGCCGGACGTGACTCCACACCCGGTCCGGAAGCGGGCCGTGCACCGTCACCCGGCCGTACCCGAACGGCAGGTAGCCGTGCACGTCGCCGAGCCAGCCGAAGGAGACGGCCTCGTCGAGGACGGCCGGGTGCAGCGGCCAGCGGGCCAGCTCCGCCCGTACGGCGTCCGGCGCCGCCAGCTCCAGCAGCGCCTCCGCCGTCCCGCCGCCGGCCGCCCGCGCGACGCGGTGCAGGCTGCGCCAGCGCGGCCCGTACCGGAGCGCCGAACCTTGCCGCTCGGCGTCCGGGTCGTACTCCCGCTCGTCCGGTCCGAAGCGTGCCCGCAGCGCGGCGAGGTCGCGCACCTGCGGCGTACCGGTCACCCAGGCGGCGTGCCCGCGGGCGTGGATCCGCACCCCGGCCGGCCCCTCCGAGGCCACCTCGATCTCGCTCCCGCCGGACACGGTGACCCGCACCGTGGCCTGGTCGCCGTCGGCGACCGCGAGCGGTTGCATCAGGATGAGGTCACGTAGCTCCACGAGCTGTCCGGGAACGGGCGCGGGCACGGCCGCGGCGAACGCCGCCCGGGCCAGTTCCAGGTATCCGGTGCCGGGCACCAGCGGCATCCCGCCGAGGCGGTGTTCGTCGAGCAGCCAGTGGGTCCGCGGCGACAGCGGGCCGCGCAGCACCACCTCGCCCTCGGCGGCCTGCCGGCGCAGCAGGACCGGGTGCTCGACCACGGTGGCGCCGGCGCCGAGCGCGCGGGCGAACGCGGCCGGCACCGGTGTCTCCGCGGCCATGCCGACGTCGCGCCAGGCACCCCAGTTGACCGACACCACCCGGCCGCGCCAGCCGTGGTCGCTCTGCGCGTAGGCGTCGAGGAAGCTGTTGGCCGCGCAGTAGTCGATCTGGCCGAACCCGCCGGTGAGCGCGGTGACCGACGAGCACAGCGCCACGAAGTCCAGCTCCAGGTCGCCGAAGACCTGCCGGAGGGCGAGCGTGCCGCGCACCTTGGGGGCCAGCACCTGCTCCGCCGCGGCGCGGTCGCGCACCTCCGCCATGCCGCCGCCGGCCAGTCCGGCGGCGTGCACGATGCCGTCGATCCGGCCGAACCGGCCCAGCGCCTCGGCGCGGACCCGGCGCAGGTCGTCCACGCTGGTCACGTCGGCGGCGCAGACCAGGACCTCGGCGCCGGCGTCCTCGATGCGCCGGATGGCGGCGACGGCCCGGCCGGTGCGCCCGGCCGCGCCCGCGTGGGCGTCCCAGTCGTCGCGCGGGGGCAGCCCAGCGCGGGACACCAGCACGAGCCGGGCGGCGGCCCGCCGGGCGAGGTCCTCGGCGATCGTGATGCCGATCCCGCCGAGCCCGCCGGTGATCAGGTAGACGCCCCGCTCGGCGATCGCCGGCGGCTGCCCGGCCGGCACCGGTACGGGCTGGTGGTCGGGCACCCAGCGGCGCCGGCCGGCGAGCGCGACGACCTCGTCCGCCGGTTCCCGCAGCAGCTCCGGGATGACGGCGGACGGGACGCCGGCGTCGATGTGCCGCACGGTGAGCGAGGGCAGTTCCCGGGGAACGACCCGGACGATGCCGGCGACGGTGGCGTGTTCGGGGTGGCGCAGGCCGGCAGCGGTCACGTCGACCGCACCGGACGTCACGATGTCCAGCCGGCTGGGTCCGGCGTCCGCCGCGGCGAGCGCCTGCACGAGGTGCAGCAGGCTGAAGAAGCCCAGGTCCTGCGCCTGCCAGGGATCCGCCGAGTGATGCCCGGCGGCCCAGGCGTGCACGATCCGGTCGGGGACGCCGGCGTCGGCGAGCAGCGCGGTGTAGTCGGCCCGGTTGCCGGGGCGGACGCGGAAGGCCGAGCCGTCCCGGCAGTACTCGTCGCCGGGGCGCACCTCGACGACGGTGGCGCCGCCGCCGCGCAGCCGGTCCGCGATGCTGTCGCCGTCGGTGAACACGAGCCAGCGCCCGGTCGCCGTCGCCGGGCCCGGCGTGGCGTCCGGCGGCAACGCCCGCCAGCCGGGCACGGTGAACCACTCGTCCAACGGAACCGGCCCGCGGCGGCGCGACGGCGCGGCCGGCCGGGCCGGTGTGCCGCGCTCGACCCAGTGGCGGCGCCGCTCGTACGGGTAGCCGGGCAGCGCCACCCGGTGGCCCGTGACCGGCGGGTCGACGGGGACGCCGCGCGTCCACAGCCGGCCCGCGGTGGCCAGGATGGTGGCGCAGTCACCGAGCCGCTCGCCCGGGGCGGGCAGGCTGGTCAGCGGCGCGGTGGCGGCGCGGGGCAGCTGCATCCGGACCAGCGAGGCGAGCTGGCGCCCGGGGCCGCACTCGATGTAGGTCCAGCCCTCGTCGGCCACCAGGCGAGCCACGGCGGCACCGAAGAGCACCGGTTCGCGTAGGTGGCGCACCCAGTAGCCGGGGTCGGTCGCCTGCTCCGCGGTGATCCAGTCGCCGGTGCGGTTGGACAGGAACGGCACCGTGGGCGCCTGCCGCGGAGTGGCCGCCACCTGCTCGCGGAACGCGTCGAGGATCGGGTCCATCATGGCCGAGTGGAAGGCGTGCGAGGTGCGCAGCGCCTTGGCCGGCACGCCGTCCGCGCGCAGCCCCTCGGCGAATTCGTCGACCAGCGCGGGCGGGCCGGCCACCACGCACATCCCGGGGCCGTTGACCGTCGCGATGTCGAGGCCGTCGGGCAGCCGCGCGGCGATCTCGTCGGCGGACCTCGACACGGCCAGCATCGCGCCCGCGGGCATCGTCGCCATCAGCCGGCCCCGGGCCGCTACCAGCCGCAGCGCGTCGGGCAGCGGGAACACCCCGGCGAGGGTCGCGGCCACGTACTCGCCGATCGAATGGCCGGCCATCGCGGCCGGCCGCACGCCCCAGGACGCCCACAGCATCGCGAGCGCGTACTCCACCGTGAACAGGGCGGGCTGGGTGTGGTCGGTGCGGCCGAGCAGCTCGGCGGCGTCCGGGGTGCGGCCGAAGATCACGTCGAGCAGGCCGTCGCCGAGCACCGCGGCGCACTCGTCCACCGCGGCCCGGAAGGCCGGCTCGGCGTCGTAAAGCTGCGCGCCCATGCCGGCGTACTGCGCACCCTGCCCGGAAAAGAGGAACACCACCCGGCCCTCGTCCGCGGCCCGGCCGGTCAGCCGCCGCTTCGGGTCGGCCAGCGCGGCGGCCGCGTCCGCCACATCGGCGGCGACCACCGCGGCCCGGTGCGGGTGGTCGGTGCGCCCGACCCGCAGCGTGTACGCCACGTCCGCGAGGCCGGCGTCGGGGTGCGCCCGCAGGTGCCCGGCGAGCCGGGTGACCGCGGTGGCCAGCGCGGTCTCGGTCCTGGCCGACACGGTCAGCAGCCGCGCGGGCCGCTCGGGCGCCGGGTCGCGGACCACCGGCGGCGCCTCCTCAAGCACGACGTGGGCGTTGGTGCCGCCGAATCCGAACGAGCTCACCCCGGCCCGGCGCGGGCCCACGTCCGGCACCCACTTGGTCGGCGCGGTGGTCAGGTAGAACGGGCCGGCGGCCAGGTCCAGCGCCGGGTTCGGGGCCTGCACGTTGATGGTCGGCGGGATGATCCCGTGGTCCAGGGCCAGCAGCGTCTTGATCAGGCCGACCACGCCGGCCCCCTGGCTGAGGTGGCCGATGTTCGACTTCACCGAGCCGAGGCCGCACCACTGCCGGTCGGCACTGGCCCGGGCGTACACCTCGCGCAGCGCCGCCACCTCGATCGGGTCGCCGACCTCGGTGCCGGTGCCGTGCGCCTCCACGTACGTGATCGTGCGCGGGTCGATGCCGGCGAGCTCGACGGCCTGGGCGATCACCTCGGCCTGCCCGTCGATGCTCGGCGCGCTGAAGCTGACCTTGCCGGAGCCGTCGTTGTTGACGGCGTTGCCGCGGATCAGGCCGTAGATGTGGTCGCCGTCGGCCTGCGCGTCGGACAGCCGTTTGAGGACCACGACACCGCCGCCGGAGCCCCACATGGTGCCCGACGCCGCGGCGTCGAACGGCCGGCAGTGCCCGTCCCGGGCGATCACGCCGCCGTCCAGCACCAGGTGGCCGCGCCCGTGCGGCAGCTCGACGCAGACCCCGCCGGCCAGCGCCGTGTCGCACTCGCCGCCGCGCAGGGCCTCGCAGGCCAGGTGGGTGGCGACCAGCGAGGTCGAACACGCCGTGTGCACGGTGAGGCTGGGGCCGCGCAGGTTGAGCTTGTACGAGGCGAGCGTCGCCACGTAGTCCGGGAAGTTCCACATCGACAGGTCCATGTGGAACTCGCCGGCGCCGCTGGGGCGCAGGTGCTCGTAGGCGTACGTCTCGCCGCCGGTGCCCGCGTAGACGCCGACGGCCGCCCCGCCGGCGAACGGGTCGTAGCCGGCGTGCTCCAGCGCGCTGTGCGCCAGCTCGATGAACAGCCGGTGTTGCGGGTCGGCGACCTGCGCGTCGCGGGCGCTGAGGCCGAACAGCGGCGCGTCGAACGCGTCGTAGTCGTCGAGGACCGGCGCCGCGGGGACGAAGTTGGGGTCGTCCAGCTCGCTCTCCGGCACGCCGAGCGCCAGCTGGTGGTCGCGGTCGAACCAGGTGACCGACTCGACGCCGGCGACGAGGTTGCGCCAGAACTCGTCGACGTCTTTGGCGCCGGGCACCCGGCACGCCATGCCTACCACTGCGATCGGCTCGACCTCATATGGCTCAGTCATTGGAAGTCTCCCTACCTCGGCCCGTCGATCGGGACTGGCGCCGGTTGCGTACGCGTTCCCGGCGGCTGGCGGCTCGTTGTGCCGCCAGGCCGATCCCGTCGCCGTCGGACTGTCCGTCCAGGAAGGCGCCGAGCGAGCGCACGTTGGGGTATCGGAACAGGTCGACCAGCGGGATCTCGCGGCCGAATGCCTCGCCCAGCCGGTGCTGGACCACGGCCATCCCGAGGCTGTGCCCGCCGATGTCGAAGAAGTTGTCGGTGGCCCCGACGCGGGCCAGTTCGAGGGTCTCGCGCCAGATCCGCGCGACGAGTTCCTCGGTCGGCCCGGCCGGGTCGCCGGCGGCCGCCGGAGCGGCCGGCCGCACCGGCGGGGGCGGGCTCGGCGGGACCGCATCGTCGCGGACCCGGTGCAGCACGGCGACCGGCTTCGCACCGATCGGTGCCTCCGGCTCGGCGGTGAGCTCGCCGAGCAGTTCCAGGTAGCCGTCGAGCAGTGCCGCGATCCGCCCGGCGTCGTACAGGTCGGGGTTGTACACCGCGTCGAGCGCCAGCACCCCGCCGCGCTCGACCAGATAGACCGTGAGGTCGAACGGCGCGCCCGGCAGGCCGGCGGTCACCCGCTCGGCCGCGATCCCGGGCAGGTCGAGCGCCGGCTCGGCGAAGTTGAACACGTTGAACAACACCTGCACCAGCGGCGGGCGGGACGGGTCGCGCGGGACCCGCAGCGCCTGCACGATCCGTTCCAGCGCGGCGTTCGGATGAGCCAGCACGTCGAGCAGTTCCTGCCGGCAGGCCCGCACGTGCTCGGCGAACCCGGCGGTGCCGTCGGTACGCAGCCGCACCGGCACGATGTCCACGAAGAACCCGACGAGGTCGGCGACGGCGGCCAGCCGCCGGTCGGCGACCACCGCCCCTACCACGTGGTCGGCGGAGCCGGTGAGCCGGCGCAGCACCTCGCCGAACGCGGCGAGCAGCACCGTCGCCGGGGTGGCCCCGAGCCCGGCGGCGAGCCGGCGCACCCGGGCGTCGACCCCGGCCGGGAACGACCGGGTCGCGAACTCGCCGCGGTAGGTCTGCGCGGCCGGCCGGGCCCGGTCGGCGGGCAGTTCCAGCACGGTCGGCGCGCCGGCCAGGTGGGTCACCCACCAGGCCAGGTCCCGCTCGCCGCGGGCCTGGTCGCGGGCCGCCCGCCACACCGCGTAGTCGGCGTAGCCCGCGGGCAGCGGCCCGAGTCCGGCGCCCGCGTAGGCGGCGCCGAGCTGCGCGTAGAGGACCGCCTGCGACCAGCCGTCGAACACCGCGTGGTGGAACGCCATCGCGAACACGTGCTCGTCCGGGCCGAGCCGGTAGAGCCGGGCCCGCCACACCGGGCCGGTGGCCAGGTCGAACCGGGTCGCCGCGCACTCCTGCAGGGCGGCCCGCAGTTCCGCCGGGGTGGCCACGTCGATGACCGGCAGCTCGACGTCGCCGGGCGGGTCGCAGGTGACGTGCGGGGCGCCGGCGACCCGGGCGATGCGCCAGCGCAGCACGTCGTGCCGGCGCACCACGGCGGCGACCGCGTCGCGCAGGGCCTCGACGTCGAGCGGGCCGCGCAGCCGCTCGGCCATGGCGGTGTTGTACGCGGCCGAGTCCGGCGCCAGCTGGTCGAGGAACCACAGCCGGCGCTGGGCGGGCGACAGCGTCGGCGGGTGGCCCCGGGTCAGTTCCGGTTCGGCCGGCGGGGCGGCGGCCACCCGTTCGGCGAGCGCGCCGAGGGTGCGGGCGGCGAAGACGTCCTCCACCGAGACGTCCCGGCGCAGCTCGTCGCGGATCGCCGCGACCAGCCGCATCGCGGTCAGCGAGTCGCCGCCGGCGGCGAAGAAGTCGTCACCGGGACGGCCGAGGATCCGCCGCCACACCCCGGCGACGCCGTCCCGTGGCGCGTCCCCGGCCAGCTCACGCAGCCGTGCCGCGTCCCGTTTGCCGGCGGTGCTCAGCGGCAGCGCCGCCAGCCGGACCACGCGGCGGGGCACCATCACGTCGGGCAGCCGGTCCGCGGCGTACCCGATGATCTCGTCGTCGGTCGCCCCGCCGGCCGGCGCGACCAGGGCGACCAGTTCGGGCACCGCGACGACCGCCACCTCGCGCACCAGCGGATGGCCGCGGAGGACCGACTCCACCTCGTCGAGCTCGACCCGCTGGCCGCGGACCTTCACCTGCCGGTCGGTCCGGCCCAGGAACAGCAGATCGCCGCCGTCGAGTTGCACGGCGCGGTCGCCGGTGCGATAGAGCCGCGCGCCGGGCTCGCCGGAGTACGGGTCGGGCACGAACCGCTCGGCGGTGAGCCCCGGCCGGCCGAGGTAGCCGCGGGCCACCCCCGGCCCGCCGATGAGCACCTCGCCCGGCGTGCCGGGAGGCACCCGCTCCCCGCGCTCGTCGACCAGATAGATGCGGTGGCCGGCGATCGGCCGGCCGATCGGCACCGGCCGGTCCCAGTGTCCCTCGGCGACGAAGCTGGTGACGCACACCGTGGTCTCGGTGGGGCCGTACCCGTTGGAGAACCGGCGCCCCGGCCCGGCCCACCGCTCGACCTGCCCCGGATCGGGTGCCTCGACGCCGGTGAACACCGTGCGCCAGTGCGGCAGCCGCGCCGGTTCGAGCAGCGGCAGCAGGGCGGCGGGCAGGCATCCCCAGGTGACCTCGTGCGCCTCGGCGAACCGTTGCAGGCGCGCCGGATCGACCCGGTCGCCGTCGGGCACCAGCGCGATCTGCCCGCCCACCGTCAGCGGGATGAACAGGTCCTGCACCGAGGCGTCGAAGCCCAGCGAGGCGAAGCCGAACGCGACGCACCGCTCGTCGGCGCCGGTCTCCGCGCCGAACGCGGTGACGTGCGCGAGGACGCTGCGATGGCTCACCACCACGCCCTTGGGCCGGCCGGTGGAACCCGACGTGTAGAGCACGTAGGCGGCGTTGTCCGGCACCGCCGGACACGGCTCCCGGTGGCCCGTAGCGGATTCGGCCGGGATGTCGACGAGCCGCACGCCGAGATCGGGCAGCGCCTCCCGGCCGGCCTTGTCGACCACCGCCACCGCGATGCCCGCGTCGGCGATGATCTCGGCTCGCCGCCGCGCCGGATGGCCGCGGTCCAGCGGCACGTAGCAGCCGCCCGCGAGCAGCACGCCGACGACCGCGACCAGCAGCTGCGGCCGGCGCTCGGCGCAGATGCCGACCCGCGACTCCGGGCCAACGCCCAGCGCCCGCAGCTCGGCGGCGAGTGCCGTGGCCCGCCCGGCCAGCTCGGCGTAGCTGAGCGTCTCGTCCCACTGCCGTACGGCGACCGCGTCCCCGCGCCGATCGGCGCCGGCGAGGATCAGCTCCCCCAACGTGTGCGTCATCGCGGGTCCACCACCTGAAGCCGCAGCTCCGACTGGTAGCGCCGGCCCTGCGCGTCGGGCACCCAGGCCTCGTCCGGGCCGGGCAGCGCCTCGCTGACCACCACCGCCACGTCGCCGCCGGCGCGCTGCCGGGCGGCGCGCACCATCGCGCACAGCGACGAGGCGAACAGCGGGCTGGTCAGGTCGGCGTAGCAGGGCTTGATCTCGGTGGCGAGCTTCACGTACACCTGCTCGGGCAGCCCGAGCTGCCGTCGCCAGCGCCGCACCGCGAGGTAGCGGCCGAGGTTGCCGGTGGCGCCGGCGAGGCCCGACCGGTCGGCGGTGGTCCGCCAGGTCTCGCGCACCACGACGAGCCGGTCGATCTCCACGCGGGGCGTGTGTTCGGCGACGCTGACCAGCTTGAACGCCTCCGAGGCGTGCATCGACAGCAGCTCGCTGAACATCTCCAGCAGCGGCACCGCGGGCCGGCCGGGGCCGGACACGACCAACTCGCCGCCCGCGTCCCGGACGGCGAGCGCGGTGATCGGTACCGCCTCGGTCCCCGCGCCGGGGGCGGGCCGGAACCCGAGCCGCGTGTCGGTGGGGTGGTGCAGGGCGAACCCGACCCGGGCGGTGAGCCGCGGCGACGATTCCGGGAAGAGCAACCGGACCCGGCCGGTGCCGAGGTCGGCGGCGAGCCAGTCGCGCAGCCGGTCCGGCGCCGGGTGGCCGGCCACGAAGACGCCGCTGTCCAGGGTGGACCAGGCGGCGTGCAGCTCGCCGAGGACCGCGCGGAAGTCGCCGCGCGCGACCTCCGCCACGCCGGCCGCGCACAGTTGCAGGTCGGGGCTGTGGATCCGGCCGGCCGACCAGCCCGGCCGGTCGGCCGGGAACGCCGTGCCGACCCGGTCGGCCAGGCCGGCCGCGGCCAGCCGCAGCACGCGGGTGCCGGCCGGCACGGCGTCGAGGCCGACGAGCCCGGCAAAACGCTCCGCCAGCTCGGCCGACACCCGGTCCACCGGGCGTTCGCCGGTGCCGAACAGCAGGCCCTGCGCCAGATACCACAGCTCGTCGAAGGGCACCTCGGCGGCGCGGTGCTCGGCGGCCAACTCGTCGTAGAGGCCACGGAACGCCGCGCCGTACGCGTCGGCGATCGCCGCGGTGAGCCAGCGAGCCGCCTGCAGCAGCACGCCGAGCGGGGCGGCGAGCCCGCGTAGCACCGGCGCGCCGAGCGTGACGTCGAGGTCCCGGACGGTGTCCTCGTAACAGACCGCGCGGCCCGCGTACGTCTCGCCCGGCCGGTGCAGGGCCGGCGCGCCGGTCACCGCGACGAACTCGGCGTGCAGGGCCTCCAGCGCGGCGCGCAGCCGGTCCGGGTCGCCGGCGGCGTCCGCGACCGCGTCCCGCGCGGCCCGCAGCCGGGCGAAGCCGGCCGCGGCCACCGCCCGGACGGCCGGATCGCCGATGCCGTCGACCAGTTCGGCCAGCCGGGTCTCCGCCCCGGCACCCATCGGCAGGTCGCAGCCCCACCACACGAGTCCGCGCTGGACCAGCTGGTCGAGCACCAGGTAGACGTCGTCGACCTTGCGCAGGCCGCAGGCGCGGCCCGGCTCGCCCGCCACCAGGCCGGCCGCCAGCTCGGCGACCGGGCGCCGGCCGTCGAGCAGCCCGACCACCACGGCCTCGGCCGGGCGCAGCTCCACCGGCGGCGCGGCCGGCCGCCGCAGCCGGCGCTCGCCGTCGCGCAGCAGGTGGACGTGCAGGCCGGCGGGCAGCCACGGGCGTACCGCCGGGTCGGCGGCGAGCCGCTCGCCGTAGGCGGCCAGCGCCCGCCGCTCGAAGTACACGTGCCGGCGGCGGGTGAGATGGTCGCCGGGGGTGACCGTGGTGGCGTCCGCGTCGGAGAGGCGGACCCAGCAGATCGGGCCGAAGAACCCGATGGTGTCGTTCTTCGCCGTGTAGCGCTGCCAGTAGCGCCCGATGACCTGCTCGCGGGCGCGGCGCTTGACGTGCGGGCGCTCGTCCGGCCCGCCCCGGCGCACCGCGTCGAGCGCGATCATGGCGTTGAGGTTCTGCCAGGTCACCGCCTCGCGGAAGAGCGGGTCGCCGGCCAGCTCGTGGATCACCTTGCTGGTGGCCGCGGTCGCCGTGTCGAGCGCGGACCGCACGTCGGCGTCGGTGGCCGCGCCGTCGAGGTGGGCGTCGGCGACGGCCGCCAGGGCCGGCGCGGACAGCCGGGTGATGTCCTCGGCGGGGAAACCGGCGGCCCGCAGGACCGCCTCGCGCCAGACCATCCAGCCCTGGTCACCGAGCGGCACGAGGTGCTCCCCGGCAAGGTCGCGGGCGACCAGCGTGGCCGCCTCGGCAGCCCGGTCCCGGACGAACGAATGTCCGCTGTCGATGGTGTGCAGAACGAACTCCTCGGTGGTGTGCCGCCGCCACTCGCGCATCAGGCCGGGCCCGGCGTCGGCGTCGGCGCGGCCGGCGAGCGCCACGATGGGCACCGGCAGCGGCGCCTCCTCGCGGTACGCGTACCGCCGAAGCCAGCGCAGGTCCGCCCGCAGCGGCGGCAGGAAGATGTCCAGCAGTTCGGGATTGTCGCGGACGGCGCCGGGCAGCCCGCCCAGCTCGGCGATCCGCGCCAACAGCTGCGGCTCGGGCGCGTCGGCGAGGTCACCCAGGGTCCTTGGTACGTGCGGCGGCCGCGCCGCGCCCAGGTAGAGCCGGCGAGGCAGGGGCGCCCCGCGCCGGCGCAGCTCGCGGACCACCTCGAAGGCGAGCAGGCCGCCCAGGCTGTGCCCGTACAGGGCGAACGGCCGGTCGGCGGCCTGCCGGACCGCCTCGACGACCTGGTCGAGGGTGAACTCGGGCGGCTCGCCGAACCGTGCCTCCCGGCCGGGCAGGGCGAGCACCCGCAGGCCGACCCCGGCCGGCAGGTGCGCGGCCCAGTCGTGGAAGCTGCTCGGGCCGGCGCCCGCCGGCGGCAGGCAGAGCAGCAGGATCGAACCCTCCGGGCGGCCGCGGGGGGCGCTGAGCCACCCGGTCACGACCCCACCCCCGCGAGCGGTGCGGCGCCCAGCCGGTCGATCCAGTGCCGGCGGCGCCGGAACGGGTAGCCGGGCAGCGGCACCCGCCGGCCGGACCCGGCCGGGACGTCACCGCCGGCCCGCCAGCCGGCGGCCAGGTCGCGCAGCGACGCCGGGGAGCCGGCCGGCTCCGCACCGTCGAGGGCGCGCAGCGCCGCGACCGCCTGGGCAGTGTCCTCGGCGAGGATCGCGTGCCGCCGGGCCAGCCGCCGCCGGCCGGCCGCGAGCGTGAACGCCACGTCGGCGAGCGCCAACCCCGGCGAGCGTTCGAGGTGGTCGGCCAGCCGGCCGGCGAGGACCCGCAGCGCCTCGTCGGTGGCCGCGCTCAGCGGCAGCAGCTGCCAGCCGGCCGCCGGCACGACGCCGGCGGGTGCGGCGGCCTGCTCGACGAGGACGTGCGCGTTCGTGCCGCCGAGGCCGAACGAGCTGACCCCGGCCCGCCGCGGGCCGGCCCACTCCCGGGCGGCCGCGGCGACGTGGAACGGGCTGCCCGCGAGGTCCACGCCCGGGTGCGGGCGGGTGAAGTGGAGAGTGGCCGGGATCGTGCCGTGCCGGACCGCGAGCACCGTCTTGATCAGGCCGACGATGCCGGCGGCGGCGTCGAGGTTGCCCAGGCCGGACTTCACCGAGCCGAGCGCGCAATATTCGGTGCGGGCCGTCGCCAGCCGGAACGCCCGGGTCAGCGCCTCGATCTCGATCGCGTCGCCGACCGCGGTGCCGCTGCCGTGCCCCTCCACGTAGCCGACGTCGTCCGGGTGCCAGCCGGCGGCGGCCAGCGCCTCGGCCACCACTGCGCCCTGCCCGCCGATCCCCGGCACGGTGAAACCGGCCCGGTCGGCGCCGTCGTTGTTGACCGCCCAGCCGGCCAGTACGGCGTACACGTGGTCGCCGTCCGCCTCCGCGTCGGCCAGCCGTTTCAGGACGACCGACCCGGCGCCGTTGCCGAACACCTGCCCGGTGGCCGCCGCGTCGTACGGCCGGCACACCCCGTCGGCGGCGAGCGTCCCGCCGGGGCGGTGCCGGTAGCCGGCCTGCAGCGTGGAGACCACCGCGGCCCCGCCGGCCACCGCCAGGTCGCAGCGGAAGTCGAGCAGGCTCTGCGCCGCCTGGCAGACCGCGACCAGCGACGACGAGCACGCCGTCTGCACGGCCACCGCCGGCCCGGTGAGGCCCAGCGCGTACGCCGCGCGCAGCGGCAGATAGTCGCAGGTGGAACCGGCCAGGATGTCGTCCCAGTCGTCGCTGAGCCCGCCCACCGGCCCGACCGCCGGGTTGCCGATCAGGTGGTGGCGCAGGTAGCGGTTGGCCCCGCACCCGCCGAACACCCCGACCTGGGTGGCCGGGTCGAACCGGCCGTAGCCGGCGTCCTCGAGCGCCCACCAGGCGACCTCGAGGAAGAGCCGGTGCTGCGGGTCGAGCAGCGCCGCCTCGTCGTCGCGCCAGCCGAACAGCGCGGCGTCGACATCGGTGAGCCCGTCGAGGTACCCGAAGGCGGGCACGTAGCCGGGGTCGTCGGCCACCTCGGCGGGCAGGCCGGCGGCGAGCAGCTCGGCGCGGGTGAACCGGCGGACCGCGTCCACCCCGGCCCGCAGGTTGTCCCACAGGCCGGCGGCGTCGGCCGCCCCCGGCACCCGGCAGGCCAGGCCCACCACCGCGATCCGGTCGTCGTCGGCGCTCATCTGCCCTCCCCCGTGCGCGCTTCCCGCCGCCGGCGCATCCGGCCGGCGGCCCCGGTCAGCACGGCGGCCGGCGGCCCGGTGCCGGCCCGCAGGTGCGCGGCGAGCGCCGCCACGGTCGGGAACTCGAACAGCCGGGCGAGCGGCAGCCGGTGGCCGAGGTTCGCCGCGAGCCGCTCCTGGACCAGCGCGAGCAGCAGCGAATGCCCGCCCAGCTCGGTGAAGGTCGCCTCCCGGTCGACGTGCGCGAGGCCGAGCACCTCGGCCCAGATCGCGGCGACCGCCTTCTCCACCGGGTCGCCCGGGTCGTCGCCGGCCGCCCCGGACGGGGGTTCGGGCAGCGCCGCCGCGTCGAGCTTGCCGGTCGGGCCGATCGGCAGCGCGTCGACGAGCAGCACGACCCGCGGCAGCATGAAGTCGGGCAGCGTCGCCGCGAGGGTGGCGCGCAGCGCGGCCGGATCGGGCCGGTGGTCGCCGCCGGGAGCCGGCACCACGTACCCGATGATCTCCTTTTCCGGGCCGCGCGGCCGGGCCACCACGGCGGCCTGGCCGACCCCGGGCAGCGCCGCGAGGTGCGCCTCGACCTCGCCCAGCTCGACCCGGTAGCCGCGGATCTTCACGAGCCGGTCGGCCCGGCCGAGGAAGACCAGGTCGCCGTCCGGCAGCCGGCGGGCGAGGTCGCCCGTGCGGTACGTGCGCACCCCGTCGCGTTCGCCGAAGCGCCGCGCGGTGAGCTCGGGCATCCGCCAGTAGCCGAGGGCCACGTGCGGGCACCGCACGACGATCTCGCCGGTGTCGCCGTCCGCGCCGTCCAACAGCACCTCGATGCCGTCCAGCGGCCGGCCGACCGGCACGACGGCGTGGTCGAGCGGGGCGCTCGCGGGCAGGTGGTTCTGCGCGGCGAAGCTGATCTCGGTGGTGCCGTAGCCGTTGACGAAGACGCCGTCCGGCGCGAAGTGCCGCCGGGCCAGCTCCACGTCGTGGCGGGTGACCTCCTCGCCGCCCAGCAGCACCACCCGGATGTCGGGCAGCGTGCCGCCGCCGAGGCTCGCGCACAGGTAGCGGTAGACGGTCGGGGTGGAGTGATAGATGGTGACCCGGCGCCGCGCCAGCGTGCGGGCGAGGTGACCGAGCCCGTGCGTCCGGATGTCGACCGGTACGGCGGCCGCACCCGACAGGATGGCGCCGAACGTGTCGGTGACCGCCATGTCGTAGCCGAACGAGGTGAGCACGCTCGTCCGGTCGCCGGGGGTGATGCCGAAGTTGCGCCGGTGGTTGGCCACCCCGAACAGGACGTTGCGGTGGCTCTGCACCACGCCCTTGGGCGCACCGGTCGACCCGGACGTATAGAGCAGATAGGCGGGGTCGTCGGGCTCGGCCGGGCCGGCCAGCGCGGCCAGGTCTGGCTCTGCCGGGCCGGCCGGCGGGGCGATCCGGACCAGCCGCACCTCCGGCCGGCCGGCCAGCTCGGCCAGCCGTGCGGCCCGCTCGGCGTGCTCGGCGTCGGTGAGCAGCACGTCGGCGCCGCTGTCGGCGAGGATGGCGGCCAGCCGGGCATCCGGGAACGCCGGGTCCAGCGGCACGTACGCCCGGCCCGCGACCAGCGCGGCGAGCAGTGCGGTGACGGTCGTGGCGCCGTGCCGGCAGAGCAGCGCGACCTGGCCGCCGCGGGCCGGGCCGACCAGCGCCGCGGTGGCCGCGACCCCGGCGGCGAGCTGCGCGTAGGTCACCTCCGCGTCGTCGGCCAGCACCGCCGGGCGGTCGGCGTGCGTGCGTACCTGCTCGGCGAACACCTCGGGGATCGTGCTGCCCATCATCGGTCCGCCAGCACCGCCGCGGCGATGTCGTCGACCGTGGACACTTCGGCGTCCGGCTGCGCCTCGACGTAGTCGCCGGCCCGGTAGCAGCCGCTGCCGTGCATGACGATCTCGTGGCCGTCCGGGACGAGCCCGCGGTCGATCGCGTTGAGCACGCCGGTCAGGCCCATCACGATCGACCACTCCCGCAGGTCGTCCGGGTCGGCCGGGAGGGTCCACGGCCCGGTGCCGAACCACTCGCGCAGCAGCGGGTAGCGCTCCACGCACTCGCGCCGGGACACCACGATCCCGTCGCCGCCGAACCGTTCGATCAGCTCGTTCATCGCCGGCGAGGTGACCGGCTCACGGGTGTAGAAGGTCGGGTCGAGCACCTCGCCCGGGTCGTCCGTGACGGTCGGGAAGCGGGCGTCGGCGTACTGGAGATGGGCGCCGCTTGCCGGATCGAAGTGGTAGACCGGGACGTTGTCCCGGGAGAAGCTGCCGTGCCGCAGGTTGAGCACCATGTCGGAGGTGCCGAGATGCTGGACGAGCAGGAAGCCGGGCCGGTCAGCGGGATCGGCCCGGCCGGCCGCCTCCAGCACGTCCCGGCCCAGGTTGTAGCCGAGCAGCCCGTACGCGCTGGAGACCGCGTGCGCGTGCCAGCGCCGGGGCGCGGCGGCCGTGGGCGACACGTCCGCCTCGAAAGCGGCCCGGGCGGCGTCGGCGACGAGATAGTTGCGCAGGTCCAGCGAGTACCAGAGGTTGATCCCCAGCCGGTGGTACGCCTCCTCGGCGTACCGGTCGACGAAGGCCCGGCCCAGCGCCTTCACGTCTTCCGGCGCGCCGCCGACCAGGCGCAGCAGCGGGTTGGCCGCGCGCAGCGCCGGATCGCCGGCCAGCCGGTCGTGGCGGAACTTGTGCCGGGTCGAGGCGGGGGCGAGCACCACGACCGACAGCTGGCCGGGCTTGACCAGGCCGGCGTCGAGCGCCCGGCCGACCGCGTCGCGCAGGGCGATGCCCTTGTTCGCCGACGTCGGGGTGAAGATCCGGATCGGCTCGCCGGTGCGCCGGATGTGCTCGACCGCCCGCGCCACCATCACCAGCGAGGCGAACGTCTTGGTCGTCCGGGTCCCGGGATTGCCGGTCAGGTCGAGCAGTTGGACGGGATGTCCGTCGTAGACGCCGAGCTGCCGCCACTCGGTGGTCGCCGCGGCGAAGAACTCCCGGACGTCGTCGGTCAGCGCGGGCAGATCGAACGCCGGCGCGAAGGACGGCGTGCCGGCCGGCCCCCCGGCCGGCGGATCGCACCGCTCAACCGCGGCGAGAATCAGGTCGTAGTAGTCGACGATCAGGTTTCGGCTCGCCGCGATCGGCGGTGTCGCAAGCATCCGTGCTCCTATGCGCTTCGAGGTCGTGCCATGGGTTGCGCTGCACAGCCGGGACCGGTGGTGCCGGCCTCAGCCGTCGTCTGAGGTCGGTGAGCTGGTGGCTCACCTCGTCGAGGTCGGTGACGGACCAGCCCGCCGCGAGACCGGGCAGGTGCGGGGCGAGGGCCTCGGCGGCCGCCGGCGAGTGGCGGACCCACCCGTCGGCCACCTCCACCCCGTCCTCCCGGCCGGCGTGCAGGTTCCACGCGATCGCCTCGGCGCGGGTCGTCCCGGCGGGAAGGCGCAGCGTGACGGCACCCCCGGCGACCGTGACCGGGTAGCCGCCGGGGAGCCCGAGCGGGCCCGGCAGGCTGGTGCGGATCTCGGCGCCGTCGAGCAGGTCGAGCAGGAAACGCGCGGCGGCGTGCCCGGCGACGGCGTTGAGCTCGTGCCGCGGCATCGCCCGGTACGGGTCCAGCAGGGTGGCCACGTCCTCGACCGGGCGGCCGCGGTGCCACGCGCGCACCTCGTCCGCCGGGTGCCGCGGCCGGCCCAGGTGGACGTGGTGGCCGAGCAGAGCCAGGTCGTCCTGGTCCGGCAGGCCCAGGGCGGCCTGCACGCAGGCGGCCAGGGTGGACACGTTGCCGAGGCCGCAGGCGACCGGGGCGCCGAGGGCGGCCAGCAGCGGGTTGACCACATCGGGGAAGCAGCCGTTGACGATCAGCGTGGCCGGGCTGACCTGGGCGGCGGCGCGGGCGAGCGGGACGGCGGCGGTGGCCTGCAGCGGCAGGGTGACCCCGAATCCGGCCCGGGCGATCAGGCTGGTCCACGCCGAGGGTGCGGTCACTTTCTCGTACGGCGATTGGGCCGACGTGCAGCAGACCAGCACCCCTGGCCGGAGGCGGGCGAGCGCGTCGGCCGGGTCCCGCAGAGTCTCCGCGGCGAAGGTGACGCCGGCGCCGCTCACCGCGGCGCGGAGCCCGCCGAGGCGGGCGACCTCCCGTGCGCCGTCACCCCGCGACAGCACGGTCACGCGCACCGGCGCGGCCGCCCGGCCCGGCCCGAACCCGGCCAGCGAGTAGCAGATGGACCGTGCCAGAGCGCCGCTGCCGACCACCGCGACGTGTCGCTCGATCATGGAAGGTCGTGCGGCGGACTGATTTCGAGCATGCAAAAAGCTGGCATAGCCAGTGGCCTCCCCCGTTGCCAACCGGCAGCCTGCCACGGTGCAGGCCGCGCCGGCGGACGCCGACGGATTCATAACCGTCTCCGTCACGCCGCCGGAACGGATACTTCCACGGAACGCGCTTTCCCGGTACCCCTCTGTTTACATCGCACGAAGGGATGGCAAAATCCTTCAGCACCTAATTTCGGACTAATGCGCAGGATGCATTAACAAAACATATCTGTACCGATTTGACCTGCGCGCCCTGCCGTTCTTATCGACACATTTAAATGCCAGGATGCGGGTCGGGTCCACCGGCGCCGGCCAGGTCGTCGATTCGATCCACGCGGCGACCGCCCGGCCTGGCCGTCGCGGTGGCGCGAACCTCGCCCGGCGAGCGCCGCCTCGAACCGGCACGCGCTATGGTGCGCCCATGCGAGCCGACGTCGCCGAGACCCGTACCGTCACCGTCCCGCCCACCGCCGTCTATCGGCTGGTCAGCGACGTACGCCGGATGGCCCGGTTCAGCCCCGAGTGCTTCGCGTGCTGGGTCTGGCGCCGCGATGGCGGCGGCGGCCCGGCCCGCTTCGTCGGCTTCAACCGGCGCGGGCCGTTCGTCTGGTTCACCACCTGCCGGGTGGTCACCGCCGTACCGGACGAGGAGTTCGCCTTCGACGTCACGACGTTCGGGATGCCGGTCGCCCGCTGGGGCTACCGGCTCGCGCCGGCGCCCGGCGGCACCGAGATCACCGAGTACTGGCGGGATCGCCGCACCCGGGGCGCCGGCCTACTGGGCCGCATCTTCACCGGTCGATCGGCCAACGATCGCCCGGAGATCAACCGCGCGGGCATGCGGGTCACCCTGGCCCGCCTCAAACGCGAATTGGAGCCCTGAGAGAGTCATAAGTCCGCGCGACGACCGGAGCACGCCGGCGGGTGGCCGGATCGGCCGGCCCGGGAAGTCGCGCGGGCCCGGCGGTCAGGCCCCGCCGAGGAGCGCGAGGAGCGCGCCGCCGGGGTCGGCCACCGAGTAGGCGCTGTACGCCACCACGATCAGCAGCAGGGTCGCGGTGACCGCCAGGATGACGCTGAGCGCCTTGCGCATGAACCCAGCCCGCGCGGATCCGGCGCGGCGCCGCCGCCACAGGAGCACGCTCGCCAGGCCGGTTGCCAGCAGCACCACGCCGGCCGCCGCGAGCAGCACCCAGTGGTACCGCTCCACCTCGCCGAGCAGCACCGACAACGCGGGCGAACCGCCGTGCGGGCCGGCCGGACGATGCACGCCGTCGCTCACCTCGCGCAGGGTCCGGGCGAGGTCGCCGCCGTGTGCTCCCCCACCCAGCAGCGGCAGCAACGCGACCAGCGGCACGGCGGTCGCCTGGATGTTCAGCAGCAGCAGTCCCGTCGCCAGGACCGCGAAGCTGGACGCGACGACGGCGCCCACCGCCCGCGGGCCTCCGCCCCGCAGATATCCGCGCCACAGAGCGGCGGCGAGCAGCACGAACACGATGAGCATCAGGGAGCTGATCGCCACCTTGATCGCGTGCCATCGGAACCAGAAGTCGACCAGTCTCGCCAGCAGGGCCGGGAACTCCGGCCCGCCGCCCCGCCAGAACTCGGCGAGGCCACGACCGACCCCGTCCCGCAGCCCGGCCTCCTGCCGGAACGGCCCGTACCGCCCGCCGAGCAGGGCGGCGGGGACCAGTTCGAACGCCACCATCGACGCGACACCGGCGGCCACCAGGAACCCGATCACGGGCCACGAACTCCATCGAACCTTGCGCATGGCCGCCATCCCATCGTCCGGGGCGCCGTTCGCGCATCCGTCCGGAGACCCACTCGCCGCGGTCGCGACTCGGACGAACGGCCGAGCACGCGAAGCCGGGCGCCCGTCCGGGAGGCGGGCCGTGGCCTCGGCCACCGACAACGCGATCGGCATCTCGCTGTCGGACAAGGTCGTCGCGGCGGGTCAGTCCGGCCAGCCGGCGAGTTCGGCCGCGGCCTCGAAGGTGGACCGGAGAAAGTCGGTGAGCACCGCGTCCGGGTCCGGCGCGCCGGCCACCTCCTCGTACGGCAGCAGGAACTCGCCGCTGCCCTGGTCGTAACCGGCGGCGTCGGGCAACACCCGGCGTCCGGCGTACCCGGGCGGCTCCGGGTAGGCGTACGCGTAGAAGGCGCCCTCCGCCCCGCCACCCGGCCAGAACCCGCAGCTGGCCAGCTCGTGCGAGTAGCCCTCGCGCATCACCGACGGCGGACAGTTCGGCGCGCCGCCCGGGTGCGGCGGAGCGGTGCGGCCGGAGAACCGGGTGTACGCCAGGTCCATCGCGCCCCAGAAGAAGTGCACCGGGCTGGCCTTGCCGGCGAACCCCGAGCGGAAGCGCCCGAGGACCCGCTGGCACTGCAGCAGTTGACGCCAGAACAGTTGCGCGGCCGCCCCGTCGTACGCCTTGTGCACATCGTCCTCGGCGAACGGGATGGCCTGCTCGACCTCGTTGGGCACGGCGTGGATCCGGGTCGGCACGCCGAGCGCGGCGAGGGCGTCCATGGTCTCGCGATAGAACACGGCGACCGGCTTGGCATCCAGCGCCACCGACCGCGCGCCGCCGTCGCTGGTTCGCAGGTGCAGCCGGTGCGCCAGGAAGTCGAACTCGATGTCGAACGCCCCGTCCCGGTACGGCACCGCCGAGGTGGTCAGCCCGCGGGCGCTCGGATAGAGCGTGACGTGCCACCAGTGGTTGATCGCCGGCGTGTGCGCCATCCGGATCTTGCCGACGATCTGGGTCCACATGTGCAGCGTGTCTCTGGTGTCGGCCCAGTCCGCGACCCGCAGCCGCGGCCACTTCACCGACGGTTCGCCGGCCTGCTCGATCTCGCCTTCGCCCATCGCCCGAGCCTGCCACAACGCGGCGGTGGCCTTCGAGCACCTATTCTCGTTCACTTTCGAGGTGGGCGTACGCGAGTGCTTCGGCGGCGACCGACTCGCCGTCGTGGTCCCGGCCGGCGGCCCAGGCCGCGTCGAACGCCGTGGCGCCGACGGCCGCCCGGAGCGCCTCGACCCGGGCGGCGTGCTGCCCGTCGTCCGACGCCGGGCGGGACGCGCCGGTCCGGGCCCGCAGCGCGGTGGCCGCGCCGAGCAGGCGGATCGCCTCCGCGGCGTCGCCGCGCGCCGCCCGGACGGCCGCGAAGCCCTCCAGGCACTCGGCCACGCCCGCCTGGTCGTGCATGCCGCGGCGCAGCGTCAGGCTCTGCGCGAACAGCGGCAGCGCCGCCACCGGGTCGGCCCGGTCCAGCGCCAGGGCGCCCAGGTTGCACAGGATGGACGCCACGCACCGCTGGTCACCCTCCTCCTTGAGCTCCCGGAGGCTGCTGGTGTAGAGGCTCTCGGCGAGCGCGTCCTGGTGCCGCAGCCGGGCGACGTCACCCATCGAGTAGCGGACGTGGGCGACGCCCGACACGTCGCCGAGAGCGTCCCAGTGGGCCATGCTTTCCGCGTACCGGGTGTCCGCCCGGGCGTGGTCGCCGCGATACCGGGCGAGCACGCCGAGCTGCCACAGCGTCCACGCGCACCCGGCCTGGTCGCCGATCTTGTCGCGTACGGCCAGGGCCCGCTCCAGATGCTCCTGGGCCGAATCGTGGTCGCCGCGCAGCCGGTGCAGGTGACCGAGGCGGCCGAGCACCTCACCCCGCTCCCAGAGCAGGCCGAGCCGGCCGTACGCGACGAGGCTCACCGCCAGATGCCGCTCGGCATCTGCGTAGTCGCCCTGGTAAAGAGCGAGGTTGCCGAGCTGCCTGGTGGCCCGCGCGATGCCGGTCTCGTCGCCGGCCCGGCGCGCGACGCCGAGACTCCGGCGGATGAGGCCGGCGGCCCGCTCGTGCTCGCCCATGCTGATCGCGAGCTGCGCGGCACCGGCGAGCGCGGCGGCCCGCAGCGCGGGCGGGGCGCCGGCCGCCGCGGCCAGCGTGTCGCGTAGCCAGCCGCCACCCTCGCCGAACTGGGCCCGCTCGTCCCAGTAGAGGGCGAGGCCCACCGCCAGCCGCAGACCGGACAGGTGGGCGCCGTGGGTCAGCGACCAGCGCAGGGCCGCGCGGAGGTTGTCCCGCTCCGCGTCCAGGCGGCCGAGGCAATCCATCCGCTGCCGGCCGCGCACCCCGGCACCGAGGCGCTCGGCGAGGTCCAGGTAGTAGTCCAGGTGGCGCCGCCGGCACTGCTCGGACTCGTCCGGGTCGAGCTGCGCCCGGCCGTACTCCCGCAAGGTTTCCAGCATCCGGTAGCGGGTCTCGCCGGCCCGCTGGTCGACCACCACGAGCGACCGCTCGACCAGCGCCGGCAACAGGGCGACCGCGGATCCCGGCCGGCCGCGGATCCGCTCGGCGGCGTCCAGCGTGAAGCCGCCCTCGAACACCGCGAGCGCCCGGAAGAGGGCCTGCTCCTCGGCGGTCAACAGGTCGTAGCTCCAGGCGATCGCCGCGCGCAGCGTCTGGTGGCGGGCCGGCGCGGTCCGCAGCGTCGAGACGAGCACCGCGAACCGGTCGTCCAGGAGGCCGGCGAGTTGGTGCGCGTCGAAGACCCGCAGCCGGGCCGCGGCCAGTTCCAGGGCGAGCGGCATCCCGTCGAGCCGGCGGGCGATCCTGGCCACGGCGGCGACGTTCGCGGTGGTCACGGCGAACCGGCTGTCCGCGGCCCGGGCCCGCAACGCCAGCAGGCGTACGGCGTCGGCGGCCTCGACCTCGGCCGGCTCGTCGGTGGCCGGCACCGGCAGCGGCGGCACGTCGAGGATCTGTTCCCCGGCGACGCCGAGCGGTTGCCGGCTGGTGGCGAGGATCCGGATCCCGGGTGCCGCCCGCAGCAGCTCGGTGACCAGCCCGGCGGTCGCGTCCAGCAGGTGCTCGCAGTTGTCGAGGACGAGCAGCAGGCTCCGCTCGGCGAGGGTGTCGGCGAGGACCTCCCGCAGATCCCGGCCGGGCTGCTCGCCGACCCGCAGGACACCGGCGACCGCCGACGGGACCCGCCGCGGATCGGTGACGCCGGCCAACTCGACGAGCCAGGCCTCGGCGGGCCCGGCGCCGGCCGCCTCCACGGCCAGCCGGGTCTTGCCCGAGCCGGCGACGCCGGTGAGGGTGATCAGCCGGTGGCCGGCGAGCAGCGCGGTCAGCTCGCCGAGCTCCGCGGCCCGCCCGACAAAGGCGGTGAGCCGCAGCGGAAACGTCTTCGCGCCCCGGCGTCGTTGGGTGACCTCGTCGTCCTGGCGAAGCAGCCGATCGTGCAGCGCCCGCAGGGCCGGCGTCGGCTCGGTGCCGAGCTCCTCGACCAGGGCGGTGCGCAGCCTTCGGTACGCCGCGAGCGCCTCGGCCTGCCTGCCGGACCGGTAGAGCGCCAGCATGAGTACACCCCACAGCCGTTCCCGGAGCGGGTTGGCCGCGACCAGCTGCTCCAGCCAGCCGACGAGCGGGCCGTACCGGCCGAGGGCGAGCCGTTCCTCGGCCAGCGCCTCGACGGCCGACAGCCGCAGCTCGGCGAGGCGGTGCCGTTCGGCCTGGGCGGCGGCGAAGTCGGGCAGATCGGCGTACGGGTCGCCGCGCCACAGGGCAAGCGCCTCGGTCAGCGCCGCCTCGGCCGGCTCGGCGGCCAGCTCCTCGAACCGGCGGCTGTCCAGTTCGCCGGCGACCAGCTCGTACCCGGCCGCCCGGCTGACGATCACGGCGGCACCGAGCCGGGCCCGCAGGTGGGAGACGTACTTCTGGACGGTCTTTACCGCCGTACCGGGTGGCCGGTCGCCCCAGACCGCGTCGACCAGCGTGTCGATGTGCACCGGCCGGCCGCCGGCGAGCAGCAGCGCGGCGAGGACCGCACGCGGCCGCGGACCGCCGAGGGGCACGGCGACCCCGTCCCGGACCGCTTCGAGCGGACCGAGCACGTTGAACGAGACCGTCGCCACCGACGCCCCCTCGCCCGGCGGAACCGCACTGCCACCGGAACGGAACCGGCGCGTGCCACAAACGTAGTGCAACGGACCGTCGAGATCCGTCGCCCGCATGACACACCGGAGGGGACACCATCATGACTGGATACGCGAACCCGCAGGCGCTGATCGAGACGGCGGAGCTGGCCGGCCGGCTGGACGACCCCGGCCTCGCCGTCGTCGAGGTGGACGAGGACACGACCGCCTACCAGAAGGGCCACATCCCCGGCGCGGCCGCCTTCGACTGGAGGCGCGAACTGCACGCCGCGCCGCGACGGGACTTCATCTCCGCCGACCGGCTGGCCGAGCTGCTCGGCGCGCGGGGCATCACCAGCGACCACACGATCGTGCTGTACGGGGGCAACAACAACTGGTTCGCCGCGTACGCGTATTGGCTCTTCCGGTTGCGCGGCGTCGAACGGGTACGGCTGCTCGACGGCGGCCGCAAGAAATGGGAGCTGGAAAGCCGCCCGCTCGACACCGACCGCCCCGCCCGTCCGCCGGCACACTTCCAGGCCGGCCGCGTCAACCCCGGCCTCCGCGTCTTCCGCGACCAGGTGCTCACCCGGGTGGCGGACGGCGCCGGCATGCTGGTCGACGTGCGCTCACCGGCCGAGTTCACCGGCGAACTGCTCGCACCGGCCCAGTTCCCGCAGGAACAGCCGCACGTGGCCGGCCACATCCCCGGCGCACGCAACATCCCATGGTCCAAGGCCGCCAACGAGGACGGCACGTTCAAGCCACCCGGCGAACTGCGCGCCCTGTACGAGGGCGCCGGCATCCTCCCCACCGGCGAGGTGATCACCTATTGCCGAATCGGCGAACGCTCCGCACACACCTGGTTCGTCCTCACCGAACTGCTCGGCTACCCCGAGGTACGCAACTACGACGGCTCATGGACCGAATACGGCAGCCTCGTCGACGTCCCGGTGGAACGCGGCTGACCCACGTTCCACAAACAGCCTCTCCGTCCCCCACGGAATGCGGGTAATTGTCAAATCATTGCTCGGTCGCCGACACCCAAAGAGTCGAT
>Ga0207668_10000498_pt1 | contig 24584 bp, 14 predicted proteins | sample KBSS43metaG_FD_184323 | JGI IMG/M metagenome (GOLD analysis project Ga0207668, IMG submission 184323) | Switchgrass rhizosphere microbial communities from Kellogg Biological Station, Michigan, USA - KBS S4-3 metaG (SPAdes) (version 2) | ecosystem: Host-associated > Plants > Roots > Rhizosphere...
GTCGACGATCACCGCGGTCCGGTCGGCGAGTTCGGGCACGGTGAGCGCGCCCGGTGCCCGCGAGTCGAGCCAGAAGCGGGCCAGTCCGTCGTTGCGGGCGGCGAGCAGCGCCTCCACCTCGGCGGAGACATCTTCCGCGGGCGCGGCTGGGGGAGCAGCGGGGGCGGCGCCCAGCGCGGCCAGAACGCCCGCGGCCTTGGTGTGGGTCTCCGCCACCTCACCGGCCGCGGTCGAGTGCCGCACCAGCGTCGCGCCGACCGGCACGCGCAGGGAGCCGTCGGGCGAGATCTCCGCGGTGCGGATCAGGATCGGCGCGTCCAGCGTCTGCCGGCCCTGCTCGTCGTGATCGAGCAGGGCGAGTACGCCCGCGTAGTAACCGCGCCCACGGCGTTCGTGCCGGGCGATGACCCGGCAGGCGTTCTCGATCGGGCTGCCGGTGACGGTCGGGGCGAACATGGTCTCGCGCAGCACCTCCCGCACGTCCAGCGAGCCGCGCCCGGCCAGCAGATACTCGGTGTGGGTGAGGTGCGCCATCTCCTTGAGGTACGGCCCGGCTACCTGGCCGCCGTGCTCGGCCACCGTGGCCATCATCTTGAGCTCCTCGTCGAGCACCATGTAGAGCTCCTCGATCTCCTTGGGGTCGCGCAGGAAGTCGACCAGACTGCCGGAGCCGTGGCGGAAGGTGCCGCTGATCGGGTTCATCATGGTGATCCCGTCGGCGACGCTGACATGCCGTTCGGGCGTGGCGCCGACCAGCGTGCGGGTGCCGGTGTGCACCAGGAAGGTCCAGTAGGTGCCCTGCTCCGCGGCGAGCAGGCGGCCGAACGCGGCACGCGCCGCGGCGACCGGGTCGCCTTCGACGTCGGCGGTGAAGACCCGGTGGATGACGAAGTTGGCGCCCTCACCGTGGCCGATCTCGTCGCGCAGCACCGTTTCGACGATCTCGCCGTATTCGTCGTCGGAAAGGTCGAAACCGCCGCCGCGGATGCTCAGCGGCCCGGCGGGGAAGGCGCTCAGCGGCTCCGTGCGGGTCGATTCCACGACCAGGCACTCGAGCGGGGCGCCGTCGTCGACGCAGTCGAAACCCCGTTCGGCGATCTGGCGGTAGGGGATGACGGCCAGGGTGGGCCGGTCGGCATGGAGCGGGATCTCGGCGAGCGAGGCAACGGTGAGCACGTCACCGGTCAGCACCTCGACGTGGTCGGCGCCATCCCGGTGGAGCAGGGCGAAAGGCCGCATGGTGGTCCTCATTCCGGCTGGGCGGTGCCCACCGAGAGCGGACCATGCAAAACGGCCGCCTCGGGGAGGCGGCCGCGTGGTTTCGATTACGCGCGGGTGGGTGTGGCCGCCGGAGAGGCGGGCCACCACATGGTCAAGAACGCGCGCATGGCGCCGACTTTACGGTCTGGCGCGGAGAGCGCGCCAGACCCGCCGGAAGATTTCACGCGAAGGCGCTCCGGATGGCGCTGCGCGCCCACTGCATCCGGCCGATCGCGCAGTCCGGGTGCTCGCCGAACTCCTGGGCGACCAGTTCGGCGCAGCGGGCCTCGCCCAGCTGGTCGACCGTGGCGTACACCGCGGCCCGGATCACATCGGCGGTGGGTTGCTGCGAGCGCTGAACGTTCGAGACGAAGAGGGCCTCGGTGCGGACGTCATCGATCAGTGTGCTCATCGAAGTTCCTCCTGCCTGGCTGAAGCAAGTGGGCGTCTGCAACACAGGAGACCCGAGCGCGACTGCATAAGCGCTGCACCCCAGGTGCAGCACGGTTGCAGTGGCCCGCCTCGTCGGCATTCCGCGAGCAGCCGTCATATCTAGAACTAACCGGATATGGTGCGAATAAGTAGCGAAGGTCGGGCCAACCAAACCCGAGGGGGATGCCGTGACGGTGGTCCTGGTCGCGGAGGATGACGCCGACATCCGGGATCTGGTGGCATTCAAGCTTGATCAGGCGGGCTTCGAGGTGATCGCGGCCGGAGACGGCCACACCGCCTTTGAGCAGGCACGCAGCCGACGGCCGGCGCTTGCTGTGCTGGACGTTTCGATGCCCGGGATGTCGGGCGTCGACCTTTGCCGGGCCCTACGTGCCGACCCGGTCACCGCTGAGATCCTGATCATCATGGTGACCGCTCGCGTGCAGGAGGAGGACGTCGAGGGCGGCTTCAGCGCCGGCGCCGACGACTACGTGACCAAGCCGTTCAGCCCCCGCGAACTCGTGTCTCGCATCAAGGCCCTGCTCAGCCGCACCCCGGCCTGACAACCCCGGGGCAGGTCCGCCTGCGCCGGCCGGCGGAGCTGTGGCCGTCATGCGGTCGCACTGCAGTCCAGTACGGCCTGGAGTTCGTGGCGGCGGCGGTTGCAGAGGTCCAGCAGCAACGCCGGTGCCTCGTCGAACGGGACCACGGCCGTGATCATGTGGCGGCGGATGGCCTCGCCGTCCTGGCGTAGCAGGTCCACGGTCTCTGCGGAGAGCCGTTCGCGGTCCCAGTCGCCGGACAGGCCCCGCGGCACCCGGCCGATCTGCGCGCAGCGGATTGTCAGGCCGTTGTGGTGGAACTCGGCGCCGAGTTGCACGGCGTCCGCCCCACCCTGGTAGAAGGCGAGGTCCACGACCGTTCCTTGCGGGCGCAGCAGGCGCAACGCCAGATGCAGCGCGGCCGCCTGGCCGCGGCACTGGAACACCACGTCGGCGCCGCGGTCGTCGGCGGCGTGGCGCCAGGCCGTCTTCAGCGTGACGGCGGCGTCGCCGGCGTCGGGATCAAGCGTGGCCAGGCCCAGGGCCTCGGCGATGGCCCGGCGCTGCGGCGTCGGGTCGAGCACGACGACCGAGGCGGCCCCGTGCCGGCGGGCCATGAGCGCGGTCAGCAGGCCGACCACACCGGCGCCGACCACCGCCACGCGGCGGCCCGCCACGCCGTCGCCGAGGTCGCGCACCGCCGTGCCGTGCCGGTCGGCGGCGGCGTGCAGCAGGCCGTTCGCGCAGATCGGGCCCATGTGGGCGACGTAGATGCCGAGCAGTGGATCAAGGTCGGTGGGCAGCGGCACCACTCGGTCGCGCAGCGGATCGCCGGCCCATCCGGTGCGGTGCCCGTAGGTCATCGCCACCACGGCGCCCTCGGCAACGGCCGGGGTGCGGCTCTCCTCGACCCGGCCTACCTCCATGTAGCCCAGCCGGGTCACCGGATAGGGAGCCGGCGGGGGACCACCGAACAGGCCGAGCGCCGGGTCGAACTGTGCGTGCAGTGCCGGGTTCGTGCCCTTGAGGTAGCTGAGTTCGGTGCCGGCCGAGACGCCGCTGTACAGCGTGCGAACCCGGAACGCCGCCGGCGCCGGATCATCCGCGACGATCTCCACCTGGCCGGGCGCGGTGACCACAACGACCCGATCAGACATGCGGCTTCACCGACGAACCACTCCCGGCCGACCCGGCAACGGAGGCCCTACCGGCAACAGCCTCACCGACAACGGCGGCCTCACCGACAACGGCGGCCTCACCGACAACTGTCGCCTCACCGGCAACGCCGGCCTCACCGGCAACAGTAGCCTCGCGAGCAACGGCGGCCTCCCGAGTAACAGCGGCTCGGCCGGCAACAGTGCCCCCGCCGGCGGGCATCCGCCCACGCGCGGCGATGGACTCCCGCGCGGCCCCCAGCTCGCCGTCCGCGGGCCCCGGGTCAACCGTCACGGGCCGCCCGCGCGCCGCCGATTCCGCCACGGCCAGGGCCAGCCGATGCGTGCGCAGCGCCTCGGCGTACGGGACTCGGATGTCCTCGCCTTCCCCCCGCACCGCCTCGATGAAAGCCCGGTCCACCGCCACCCGCGCATCCTCCGGATCGCTTTCGACGGTCCACTCCCGGTCGCCCTCCCGGGCCGTCAGGCCCTCCTCGCCGATGCTGAGCGCCAGCCCGTCCGCATAGATCTCCAGCCCGGCCCGATGCTTCCAGCCGAGCACGCAGGTGGCAGCGAGCGTGCCCACCGCCCCGTTCGCGAACCGGAGGGTCGCCGCCGTGGCCCCGTCGACGTCCGCCCCGTCGACCGGCGGCGGGGTGCCGTTGCCCGCCGCGGCCACCTCGATCACTTCGCCGGCCAGGTAGCGGATCAGGTCGAGCACGTGCGCCGCCTGCTCGACCACCGGCCCACCGGACCGGTCCCGGCGCGGCCACCAGGCCACCGGCGGCACCTTGTCGAGCCACGCGCCCGCCACGAGGCGCACCTGCCGCCCGGCGAGCAGTTCCCGGGCACGGTCGGCGGCGGCCAGGTATCGCCAATGGTGGCCGACCGCCGTCCGTACCCCCTGGGCCGAGACCAACGCAGCGATTTCATGGGCGATGTCCATATTGATTGCGATTGGCTTTTCCACAAATAACGGGACACCAGCCGTCAAGACGGCGTCTTCGGCGGGACCGTGCGCGAACGGCGGTACGCACACATATACCGCATCCGGCCGCTCCGCCAGCACCGCCGCAACGTCCGGAACGGCCCGCGTCCCGTGCTCTTCGGCGAGCCGCGACGCCGCCGCCGGCAGCACGTCGGTCACGGCCACCAACTGCACGTTCGGCAGTCCGGAAAGGACACGCGCATGCCGTTGCGCCACCCCGCCGGCGCCGATCATCCCGACCCGCGTCGCCCCCATCGCGCCCCCTCGATCGTCGCCCGGCTTTTGCCGCTCTGGTCTTCTCCGTGGGGCCGGATCGCAAACCTTGGCACCTCCCACAAGATTGACTTCGGTCCATCGCGGGCATGCCCTCAACGCCAGACGTCATTGACCATGGGGGTAGGTCCATGCAATCGCCGGTCATCGAGGCCTGGGCGGCCTATCGCACGGGCAACGCCGAACAATGGACGGCCCGGGAGTTAGCCGGGGCAAAGCGGGACACCACCGTCAGTGTTGTGATCCCGGCACGCGACGAGCAGGACACGATCGGCGCGATCGTGTCCACGATCCGGTGCGAGCTGGTTCACCGGGTGCCGCTGATCGACGAGATCATCGTGGTGGACTCCCGGTCGACCGACGACACGGTTGCGACCGCCCGGGCCGCCGGGGCGCGGGTGGTCGACCAGGACGAGCTGACCCGCGGCCTGCCGCGGCTGGAGGGCAAGGGCGACGCACTGTGGGCCGGCCTGCGGGCCAGTGCTGGTGACATCGTCGCCTTCGTCGACGGCGACCTGCGCGAGTTCTCGCCGACCTTTGTGACCGGGCTGCTCGGCCCGCTGCTCACCGATGGGACGGTCGAGTTCGTCAAGGGCTTCTACCACCGGCCGCTGGTGGGTGGCGGCGGCTTCCAGACCGAGCCCGACGGCGGCGGCCGGGTGACCGAGCTCTGCGCCCGCCCGCTGATCAACCTGTGCTGGCCGGAGCTGGCCGGCTTCGTACAGCCGCTGGCCGGCGAGTACGCGGGCCGCCGGAGCACGCTGGAGCGGATCCCGTTCGTCTCCGGCTACGGCGTCGAGATCGCCATGCTCATCGACCTGCTGGAGCTGGTCGGCCTCGACGCACTTGCCCAGGTCGACCTCGGCGAGCGCCGGCACCGCCACCAGAACATCGAGGCGCTCGGCCGGATGTCCGCGCAGATCATGGTGACCGCCTGGACCCGGCTGCACCGCCGCGGCCTGGTCGCCGAGCCGCTGCCGCCGGGCACCCAGCTCACCCAGTTCCGCCGCGGCACCGCACCCGAGCTGCTGCCGCACCTCAACCGGCAGGTCTCGGTCGCCGACATCGGTGTCGGCGAGCGCCCGCCGCTGGCCCTGCACATGGCATGCGAGTCCTGATCAACGCCGGCCCGTGGCTGCCGGTCCCGCCCCGCGGCTACGGCGGCATCGAGAACGTCGTCGCCACCCTCGTGCCGGAGTTGCGCCGGCTCGGCGTCGAGGTGGTGCTGGCCACGGTCGGCGACAGCGAGGCCGAGGTGGACGAGCGGCTGGCGGTTTTCCCGCACGGCCAGTTCGAGCTTTTGCAACGGCCGTACAACCGGGTGTGCGGCTTGGTCCCGGCGCACCAGCATGCCGTCGTCCGCCGGCTGGCCGAGGGCGACATCGACCTGGTGCACGACCACGTCGAGGCGGCCGGCCTGATGACCCTGGCCGCGCTGGGCCGGGACGCACCGCCCGGGCTGCACACGCTGCACTGGGATCTGGCCAAGCACCCGGAGCTGTACGGCACGTTCGACGGCGGCGGCCGGGTGTGGGTCAACGGCGTCTCGGCCGACCAGCTGCTGCGGGCGCCCGCCGCGCTGCGCGCGCACGCCATCGGTCACGTCCATCTCGCGACCCCGCTGGCCTGCGGCGCGGCGGATCGCCGGCCGCGGGACAAGCATCCGTACGCGGTCGTGCTCGGCCGCATCACCCCCGGCAAGGGCCAGGATCTCGCGGCGCGGCTCGCTCAGGAGGCCGGCTTCGAGCTGATCCTGGCCGGGCCGGTCGGGCCGTGCCACGACCCGGCCGAGATCAAGACGGCCGATCCGCAGAACCCGGACGTCACGTTCTGGCGGGAGCGGGTCGCGCCCTATGTGGACGGCGTCCGGGTCCGCTGGGTGGGCACGCTCGCCGGCCGCGCGCGCGACGACCTGGTCGCGTCCGCCCGGGTCGCGCTCTTCCCGTTGCGCTGGGACGAGCCGGGCGGCACCGCGGTGGTGGAGGCGCTGGCCCTGGGTACGCCGGTGGTCGGGATCGCCCGCGGCTGCCTGCCGGAACTCGTCCAGCACGGCCGGACCGGGCTGCTCACCGCCGACGAGGACGCCCTCGCCGACCTGGTCGCCGCGGCGGGCACGATCGACGAGGCCGAGTGCCGTGCCGAGGCCGGCCGCCGGTTCACCCCCGCGGTCATGGCCGAGGCATACCTGGGCCTCTACGAGAAGGCGACGGTCGGCTGACTCCGCCGCAGCCGTCGGGGAAGGCGGCCGGGCCGACTCAGGTGGTGACCGGGTGGCGCAGGCCCGGGTGGTCCGCCGGCAGGCTCCGGCGGATCACCCACCAGCTCACCGCCAGGCAGGCCGCCACCAGCGGCCAGGTCAGCACGACCCGCGCCACGCCGAGCGCCACCACTTCCCCCGCCGCGTAGAGCGGCAGGAAGACGGCCACCCGCACGACGTACTGCAAAACCCAGACCCAACTGCCTTGACCGTACGCGCGGAGCAGCGCCGGATCGCGGCGCCACCGGGTCCGCTGCCCGAGCACCGCGCCGACCACGACACCCAGCAACGGCCAGCGGATCACGATGCTGACCGCCCAGGCCAGCGCACTGGCCGCGTTGCTGAGCAGCTGGAGCAGGAAGAAGTCCTCGGCCCGGCCGGTGCGCAGCGCGATCAGCGCGGCCACGCAGACGCCGAGCAGCCCGATGAGCACGGCCCGCGGCTTGTCGCCGTGCCGCAGGCGCCAGGCCGAGACGGCGAGCGCGCAGCCGACCGCGGCCGCCGCGCCCACCCAGATCGACCGGTCCGCGGCCAGCCATCCGACGACGAAACCGGCGGCCGGCAGCGTCGCGTCGACCGCGGCGCGGCGCCCGTTCAGCAGTTCCGCCAGCGACTCCGGCTGTGTCATGCCCACCCCGTCCGTCCGAGAGTTAGGAAAGCCTAACTGCCGGCGGGGTCGCTCAACCTGTGCGGGTGGGCCGGTAGGTGACGTGGGTGACCAGCGAGGCCGACCGGGCCGACACGATCTCCAGGTCGCCGGCCGGCACCCCGTCGAACAGCCGCTCGCCGGCGCCGATCAGCACCGGCGCGACGTGGGTGCGCAGCTCCTCGATGAGGCCGGCCCGCAGGTATTGGTTGACGGTCGTGGCACCGCCGGCGATCGCGACGTCCCGGTCGCCGGCCGCCGCCCGGGCCTGGGCCAGCGCGGCCTCGATGCCCTCGGTGACGAAGGTGAAGGTGGTGCCGCCCTGCATGGTCAGCGGCTCGCGCGGGTGGTGGGTGAGCACGAACACCGGGCCGTGGTAGGGCGGCTCCTCGCCCCACCAGCCCTGCCAGCTCAGGTCCCACTCGCCGCGGATCGGGCCGAACATGTTGCGGCCCATGATGAAGGCACCGGCGTCGACGATGCGGTCGACCTCCGCCTTGTTCTCCTCGGGTGTGTCGAACATCCACGCGTGGAGTCGCTCCACGGGACCGTCGCCGAACGGCTTGTCGCGGGTCTGGTTGAGGCCCGCGGCGAACCCGTCCGCCGAGATCGCGATGTCACACACAACCCTGCCGCTCATCGTGTCCTCCAGTGCTAACTGATTGCGATCTGCAACCGGCTGACCTTCACGCTACCGCAACCGGTTGCCGATCGCAATCGGATCGCGGGGCGGTGGCGAGGACTGGTCACCATGAGTTCATGGCCGACCTCTCGCCTCCGCTGCGGCTTCGGCCGCCCCGGCACCGGCTGGACCGGCGCTTCATCGCCTGGCGCACCCTGCAGGCGGTGTTCTGGGCGATCGGTGTGCTCGGCGTGCTGGGTGGCGTCTATGCGTACGCCGAGGTCACCCGGCCCTGGATCGGGCCGGTGTTCCTGGTTGCCGGCGCGCTCTACGTGGTCAACATCGTCGCCATGCCGACCTGGCGTTACCTCGTCCACCGCTGGGAGGCCACCGACGACGCGGTCTATGCGCTGGAGGGTTGGCTGACCAAGAAGTGGCAGATCGTGCCGGTTTCCCGGATCCAGACCATCGACACCGAGATCGGGCTGCTCCAGCGGGCGCTGGGGCTGGCCACCATCACGGTCACCACCGCGTCCTCGGAAGGAAAGATCACGATCGAGGGCCTGGACGCACGGGTCGCCGAGGAGACCGTGGACCGGCTGCGCGAGGTCACCGCCGCGACCAAAGGCGACGCCACATGAGCGCGCCGGCTCCCGCCGAGCCGGAGGTCCACGACAGCGCCGAGGAACCCTGGCGGCGCCTCAGCATCCGGGTCGTCCACCTCGACCTGATCCGGCTGGCGATGTCGCTGGCCACCGGCTATCTCGGCATCGTTCTCGGCGACGATCCGGTGTGGCCGCTGATCGCCGGCTCGTGCGCCGGGCTCCTCGGCGCCCTGTCCGACCTCAAACGCTGGCAGACGACCCGATACCGGATCACCGCGGAGCGCGTCGAGATGCGCAGCGGCTGGCTGGCCCGCAAGCACCGCACCGTCGCCCGCGACCTGATCCGCAGCGTGGACAGTTCGGCCCGGTGGCTGCAGCGGCTGCTCGGCCTGCGTACCGTCCATATCGGATCGGGCGAGTCCGGGTCGTCGTTCCGGCTGGACGGCCTCGACCACCGGCACGCCGCGCGACTCCAGCAGGAGCTCATGCCGGGCGCGGATCCGGAGCCCGAGGCGCGCGATCCGGAGACGGTCATCGCCCGGCTGCGTCGCGAATGGGTGCCGCTGAACGCCGTCACGGCGTGGTCGGTGTTCACCGTCGCCGGCCCGCTGTTCGGCCTCTACTGGTCGCTGCGCCCGTTCGGCGTCGACCTGGCCGGCGTCGGGCGCGACCTGCTGGGTTGGGAGTCGCGCGGGCTGATCTGGAACCTGCTCCTGCTGCTGCTGATCGCGTACCCGCTCGGCATCCTCGGCACGACGGTGGCGTTCCTGGTGGAAAACTGGAACTTCGAACTGGTACGGACGGGCAGCCCGCCGGACACCGCCCTGGTGACCCGCCGCGGCCTGGTCACGCTGCGGACCGTGCAGCGCACCGACGAGCGGCTGCGCGGGATCGCGTTCGAGGAGCCGCTGGTGTGGCGCCGGCTGCGGCTGACCTCGACCTCGGTGATCGCGACCGGGCTGCGGCAACAGGGCGACGCCCCGACGGCCGGTGTCCTGCCACGGATCCGGCTCGCCGAGGCCCGCGACCTGGCCGCCCGGATCCTGCCCGACGGCAGCCGCCCGCTGGAGGCGCCGCTGCACAGGCATCCGCGTGCCGCGCTCGTCCGGCGGCTCGCCGGTGCGGTGTACGGGCCGGTGCTCGCGTCCGCGGTCCTGCTGCTGTTCGGTCTCAGCGGCGCGATCCCCGGCTGGGTGTGGCCGTTGCCGTCGGGGCTGGTCCTGGTGACCGTGCCGGCCGCGGTGCTGGCGTACCGGTCGCTGGGGCACGGGCTGTCCGGCGGATACCTGGTCGTCCGCGGGGGCGTGGCCAACCGGCGCACCGTGGCGCTGCAGCGGCGCGCGGTCATCGGCTGGACGTTCGAGCAGTCGTTCCTGCAGCGCCGGCGCGGCCTCATGTCGGTCGGCGTCGCGACGGCCGCGGGCAGCCGTTACTACACGGCACCGGACGCGAGCGCCGAGCAGGCTCTCGCCTTCGCCACGGGCGCGACGCCGGAACTCGCCCGGCGCTTCATCGAGCCCGAACCGTCCGCGGCCCCGGCGCGTCGCCCGGCCGGACCAGGCCCGTCTCGTACGCCAGAATGACCGCCTGAATCCGGTCGCGCAGGTACAGCTTGCCGAGGATCCGCTTCATGTGCGTCTTCACGGTCGACTCCTCGACCATCAGCCGGGCCGCGATCTCCGCATTGGACAGTCCACGGGCGACCTCGGTGAGCACGTCGCGTTCCCGCGGGGTCAGCTGGCGCAGCCGGCGCAGGGCCGCGTCGTCGGGCGTGGGCCGGTCGGCGATCTGCCGGATGACGGCGTGCGTGATCTGCGGGGCGAGGAGGGCGTCGCCGCCGGCCACGGTGTGGATGCCGGCGATGAGGTGTTCGGGCTGGATGCGTTTGAGGACGAAGCCGGCCGCCCCGGCCCGCAGAGCGTTGAGGACGTAGTCGTCGTCCTCGAAGGTGGTCAGGATCAGGATCCGGGTGTCCAGTCCGGCGGCGACGATCTGCCGGGTGGCCTCGATCCCGTCGACGACCGGCATCCGTACGTCCATGAGAACCACGTCCGGACCGAGAGCCGCCGTCCGTTCGACCGCCTGTGCGCCGTCCGCGGCCTCGCCGACGACCTCGATCGTCTCGTCGCTGGACAGCACCGCCCGCAGCCCGGCACGCATGAGGTTGTCGTCGTCGGCGATGAGCACGCTGGTCATGCGGGCACACCACCGCCGTGCGGGAGGACCGCGTAGAGCCGGAACCGCCCCTGTACCAGGCCGGCGTCCAGGCTGCCGCCGAGCAGCGTCGCGCGTTCGCGCATGCCGATGATGCCGTGCCCGCCCCGGCCGGCGGGCCGGCTGCCCGGCGGGCGCGGCGCCGGGTTGCTGACGTCGATCTCCACCCGGCGATGGTGGAAACGGACGGCGACGTCGGCCGAGCCCGGTCCGTGCCGGGCGGCATTGGTGAGGGCCTCCTGCAGGATCCGGTACGCGGCCCAGGCGACGCCACGCGGCAGGTGTGGTGGGGGACCGGGCAGGTCGGCCGTGATGGTGAGCCCGCCCTCACGGTGGCGTTCGACCAGTTCGTCGAGGGCGCCGGGATCGGCCGGGATGTCGCCGTCGTCGTCGCGAAGCGCGCGGACGAGCCGGTCGATGTCGCCGATGGTGTCTCGGGCGACCCGCTCGATGGTCTCGATCGCCTCGCGGCTGCCGGGCGGGTTGCTGCGGTGCAGCAGGCGGGCCGCGCCGGCCTGCACCAGGATCACGTTGATCGCGTGGCCGGCGGAGTCGTGCAACTCCCGGGCGATGCGGGTGCGTTCGTGCGCGGCGATCAGGCGGCGTTCCCGTTCCGCGTCCGCCTCGATCCGCCTGGCGGTCGCCTGCGCCTCGGCCAGCCGCAGGGCGCGCAGTCGGCTGCGGTCGCCGGCGATCCACACGCCGGCGAAGACCGCCTGCCAGGCCAGCAACTCGGTGGCGAGGTCCCAGACGCGTACGCCGGTGGACGCGTACGCCAGCGCGAGCACCGGAACGAACGCGTTGACCGCGACCATTGCCGACAGCCGACGGGCCTGCGCCTTGCCGCTGTAGGCGACGGCAACCGCGTACGCCGCGGTGGCGGCCGACAGCGGCGCGTCGAGCGGATAGTGCAGGGCCAGCAGCAGCACGGACGCCGCGGCACTGATCAGGAAGGCCGTCCCCGGCAGCCGCCGCCGGGCGATCAGCGGCGCCGCGGAGAGCAGCGCCACGGCGACACCGAGGACGTCGAGATGCCGGGCCGCCGGCCCCGGTGTGCCGAAGCCGCGGGTGGCCAGGATGGCCAGGGTGGCCGCGAACGCCAACCCGGCCACCGAGACATCCCGTAACGCCCGGCGGTCCACCGGACCAGGGTATCGGGGTGCCGGACCCGCCCGGATCCCTCCGCGGGCGGATCTCCGGTCCCTCCGCGGGGGTACGGCGAACGCTCACTTGTAACAAAGCGTAACGAGAATATCCGCCCGGACACCCTCACCGGAACGGCGGTGCGGGCCGGCAGCTCGAGCGCCTCCGGCGGCCAGTACGTCGGGTTCATCGGCGCGGGCGCGGGCAACACCTTGCGAACGCCATCACCTTCGCCAACGCGAGCGGCTACGTGGCGGACCTCGACCCCATCCGGATCGCCGCCCCGATCGGTTAGTCCCGGCGCCGGCCGCGGCTCGCACCGGCGCGCCGCGGCACGCGCACCGGCCGGTCGGCCGCTGTCCCGGCACCGCCCGGCCTGGCACTGTGTCGGCATGAGCCAGCACCTGTACGACCGAACCAGCCGAACCGTCGCGGCGAGCGACATCCCGCCCGACGTGCTGGCCAAGCTCGAAGCCCACGCCGCCGAGCGGATGCTCGACCCGGTGGCGACGACGGCCACCGCCTGCGTGGCGACCCGCTCGGTGAGCCTCAAGAAGCCGGGCTTCCTGGCCCGCCTGGGCGGTGTGCCGGCCGAGGCCGAAAACCACACCTTCGCCGTGCTGACGCCGGGGACGTTGCTCGTGGCGTCGGCGGGGGAGAAGCGAGGCGTGACCGTGCTGTCGACCCGGCTGGCCGACATCGAGGTCGTCGGGCAGATCGACCCGGCGTACGCCATCGACTCCAGCATTCAGGTGCAGGGCCGGTGGGGCGGGCCGGAGGCGGCGTCGTACTCGGTGGCCCTGGGCGACGATCCGGCCGGCCAGGAGTTCCACGCCGCGTTGCGCGCGGCCGTCGCCGCCGTGAAACGCGGCTGACAATCAGGATCCGGCGTCGGCCAAGGCGCTGACCTGTTTCCCGATCGCCGTCGCGAGACCTGAGCCCTCGTCGCCGACGACCGCCACGTTGGCCGCCGGGGTGCCGCCGCCCACGGTCACGAACCGTACGGCCGGGAAGGCCTGGGCGGTGGCAGTGACCGCATCGATCTGGGCCGGGCCGACCGCGATCACCACGCCACAGCCCCGGCCGGCCAGCGAGGCGACATAGCCGCGTGCGGCGTCGGCCGGCCGCTGGGCGCCGACCTGAGCCCCGCCGGCGGGCTGGTTGCCGGGCTGCTGGGGGGCGTCGACCGGCCCGCTGCCGGTCGGTCGCGGGTCGTCGACCTGCAGGTACTGCACCCGGACGAGACTCGACTCCGAGGCGTCCCGCATGGCCGACCAGACCGGCGCCGCCTCCTTGCCGGCCACCCCGTCCGCGTCGGTGAGCAGGCAGGCGGTGGCGTCCAGGTATTCCCGCTGCCGCGGCGCCGGATCCGGCCAGAACACCCAGGCGGCCACACCCCCGAGGACCAGGGCCAGGACGGCAACGGTGAGCTGCCGCGGCTGCACGGGTGGCAACGCGCGGCCCCGCTGCGCCGGGTTCCGCTTCGATCTCCCCCGCTCAGACATCCGGCGGACAGTACGGGGCGAAGATCTTCAACGCAAGACTTGCGTCGATACCTGATCTTGCCGCATGCTTCGCCGTCGATCTTCAACACGGGGGCAGTACATCAATGAAACGCCGGGTCGCATTCGTCGCCGCGGTCGCCTTGGCATTGTCGGTCGGGATCCCGCCGGGGGCGGTGCCCGAGGGCGGTGACTTCCCGCTGTCCGGGCTGTGGGCCGCATTCCGGCAGACGCGGGCCCTGGCCGACGTGCCCGGGCTGCTGCGGGAACCGTCGCCCGGCGGTGCCGAGGACTCGGACCACTATGTGTCCGCCGAGCAGACCCGGGCGAACGGCGGTGCCGGCACTGTCCCGGGCCGTGGGCGCGGCGCGGTGGACGCCGACCTGCCCAAGCCGCCGGCGGCGAAGCCGTGGACCGCGCCGCGCAACGCCCCCAAGGGGGAGAACTTCGACGAGAAGACCAGCAAGCGCCTGCCGGACAAGTCGACGGCCAACTACGACGAGTTCCAGAACGCGGACGGCTCGATCACCCGCCGGATCTACAACTCGCGGATCAACTACCGGGCGGCCGACGGGACGTACCAGCCGATCGACACGGACCTGACGCGGCACGGCGACCGGCTGGAGATGGGGCCGAACTCCATCGACGTGTCGCTCGGGGTGAGCGGCTCCGACGATGCCGCCGCTCCGGTGGCCTCGGCCACCCCGACGACGCCGGCCGGCCCAAGTGCCCCGCCGAGCCCGAGCGCTCCGCCCGGCCCGGGCACCCCGCCCAGCCCAAGCAATTCGCCCGGCCCGAGCCTGCCCGCGACGCCGGCTGCCCCCACGACCCCGGCCCCCACCACCGCCCCGCCCAGCCCGGCCGCGGAGCGCCTCACGCCGGCCGACGACGCGCTCGCCTCGGTGACCACCGCCTCGGGCGACACGATGGCCTACGACCTGGCCGGCGCGGCCAAAGTGCCGGCGGTCGTGGACGGGTCCACCGCGACGTACCGGGAGATCCTGCCGGGCACCGACCTGGAGCTGTCCACGTTCAGCGACGGCCTGAAGGAAACGATCGTCCTGAAATCGCCGGCGGCCGGCAACGAGTGGTTGTTCCCGCTGCGGTTGGCGGGGCTGACCGCGCGGCTGCAGGACGACGGCTCGGTGGCGATGGTCGACTCCGCGGGCAAGGTCGCGCTCCGGGTGCCGCCCGGCTTCATGGAGGATTCCAAGGTCAACCCGGAGTCCGGCGCGCCGGCGCAGTCGTCGGGCGTGAAGTATGAACTGGTCACCGCGGACGGTGGGCCGGCGTTGAAGGTGACGGCCGACGCGGCATGGCTGGCGGACCCGGCCCGGCAGTATCCGGTGCGGATCGACCCCTCGGTGGAGACCACCAACGCCAGCGGAGACGCGTACGTCGACAACGATCCGAGCACCGAGAACCAGGCCGGCGACAACCTACCGGTCGGCACCTGGAACGGGACCAGCATCTCCCGGTCGTTCCTGCACTTCGGCAACTTCGACAGCGACGGGCTCAAGGGAAAGCAGATCACCTCGGCGAAGCTGCGCCTGTATCACACCTGGTCGTACGACTGCACCCATCACTACCCCGTCTACGTGCGGCGGGTGGATGAGGCCTGGTCGGAAACGCCGATGTCGAAGAACGCCGGCCTGGGCGCCGGGCCGTCCTACTCCGGCGCGATCGGCACGCTTGACATCGCGGACAACAACCCGGCGTGCACCAACACGCCTCCCGACCGGTCGAAGGGTGCCTGGCGCGAGGCGACACTCTCGGAGTCGACATTCAGTGCGTGGTCGCTGGGAACCAAGCCGAATTTCGGCCTGGCGCTGACCGCCTCGGAGGGCGACAAACACGCCTTCAAGCGATTCACCGCGAAGAGGTTCCGCGGCGGCGAGTTCGGCCCGCGCCTCGAGATCACCTACGAGGACAACCAGGCTCCGCAGGTGGACGAGCAGTACCCGGGTTACGGGCAGGCCGTGCAGACGCTGACGCCCGAGCTGATGGCCGATGCCCAGGATCCCGACGGGTTTCCCCAACCCCTGCAGTACAGATTCATCATCTACGGCAAGGACGGCAGGTCCGAGGTGCACGCCTCGGACTGGATCAGGAAGAGTACGTACGTCGTTCCATCCGGTGCACTGAAGTGGGGCGAGTCGTACTACTGGACCGTCGTGGTCCGGGACGGCGTCGTGAACGGCGCGTTGTCCAACGAGAGTTACCTGACAAAGCACCTGTTGGTGACGCCGGTGCCGCAACCCGCGGTCACGGCGAGCCTGTCGCAGAACCCGGAGCGGGGCTTCGATCCCACCGTCGGCAACTACACCACGTCGGTGCGGGATGCGATGGTCAACACCGTCGGCCCCGCTCTGGAGATCCAGCGGGCGTACAACAGCATCGATCCCCGGGTCGGCCAGGCATTCGGCGCCGGCTGGTCCAGCGTGGTCGACGCCCGGATCACCGAACGGGGTCCGGAGGCCGCGGATGGCAAGTCGATCACCGCCGTGAACACGGTGGTGGTGACCTACCCCAACGGGCGGGAGATGGCCTTCGGGCGCAACGCCGACGATACCTACTCCTCGCCCGCCGGGAACGCCGCCACCCTTTCCAAGATCCCGCGGGGCTACCGGCTCGCGCAGAAGGACGGCACCACCTACGAGTTCGCCCGGCCGGAGGCTTCCCAGGACCAGTGGCCGGTCGGCCAGTATCCGCTGTCGTCCATCGAGGACATCGCGAAGCGCACGCAGACCTTCACCCACACCGGTACTCGGCTGTCCGAGATCAAGTCGGCGTCCGGGCGTTCGCTGTTCCTTTACTGGAGCGAACCGACCGATGACAAGACCCACGCCCACGTTTCATATGTGGCCACGGATCCGGTCACGCCAGGCGACTGGGACTCGGTGAACACCTGGTACTACGAGTACTCCGGGAACGCGCTGACGAAGGTGTGCCCCCCGACGAACTGGGGGGACTGCCACACCTACCAGTACGCCCCCGGTTCGCTCTACCAGAGCGCGGTGATCAATGCCCGTCCGTACTCGTATTGGCGGCTCACCGAGACCGAAGGCAACACCGCCGCGAGCAAAATGCTGGAGAACGCGGGCACGGACAACGGCACCTACACCGACGTGACGCGCGGGCAGCCCGGCCCGCTGGCCGGTTCCGCGGCGCCGGCGGCCGGGTTCAACGGCTCCTCGTCGCAGGTGTCGCTGCGGGCGGGCATGGTCGGCGACGCCGCGTATCAGGCGATCAGCATGTGGTTCAAGACGTCCGGCGGCGAGGGCGTCCTCTACGGGCAGTCCTGGGATCCGGTGTCGGTCGCGCAGACCACGGGTGCTTACAACCCGACGTTGTACATCGGCACCAACGGGAAGTTGATGGGCGGCTTCCCGATGGCTCCCGTCCCGGGCAACCCGATCGGCAGCCTGATCGCGTACGGCAGCGGGCGATGCGTGGCGGTGCCGGGGAACCAGACGACCGACATCTTCCCGCTCGTATTGGACACGTGCACGGGAACGGCGGGCCAACAATGGAGTTGGACCACCAAGGGACAGCTGCGGGTGACCGTCAATGACGCGGTCAAGTGCCTGGACACCAGGGGCGGCGGTCTCGGCAAAGGCGTCGGTGTCGTCACCACGACCTGCGACAACGACAGCCCGACCCAGCAATGGGATGTGCAGGCCGGTGGGCACATCGTCAACAACGGCTCGAACCTCTGCCTGGACACCACGGGTACGGCCCTCGCCTTCCTGGAGGTCCAGGCCTGCCTCAAATCGCGCCGCACGGACCAGTCGTTCATGTTCCGCAACCACACCGCCCTGCAGTCCGCCGTCAACGTGGCCGACGGCGAGTGGCATCATGTCGTGCTTTCCGCCTCGGGCAACAAGCAGCAGATGTACATCGACAATCGGAAGTCGGCCGAGCTGTCCGGGACCGTGCAGGACATGCGCGCGGCCTATTCGTACCTCGGGTTCGGCTACCTCGGCGGCGGCTACCCGAACCAGTCGCATGTCAACACGGTCAGCAACCTGGGCTTCCGGGACTATTTCGCCGGGTCGATCGGCGAGGTGGCGTTGTTCGACACGCCGGTCACCGAGCAGATGGTCCGGGACATCTATGCGGCCCGCGAACCGCGCCGGCTGCTCACCACGGTGGTGCGCCCGTCCGGGAACGCGAGCGTGGTCGTGGCGTACGACCAGGTCTCCGGTCGCGTCAGCCAGGTGACCGACGGCAACGGCAGTGTCTGGCGGCCCCAGGAGCCGAAGTCGATCAACAGCTCGAAGGTGCACGAGAGCGCGGTGCTGGGTGCGGCGCCCTCGAACTACTGGCGGCTGGCCGAGCCCGGCGGCGAGGTACCGGTGGACCAGGTCCGGTTGTCGGTGAACGACATCAACGGTGATGCCGCCTACAACAAGGTGAAGCTCGGCGGGGTACCCGGGCCGTTCGGGGACGCCGGCACCGCGGCCTCGTTCAAGGCGGCCGAAGGGTCGTACGCGGTCCTGCCGGCCGGCGCGTTCCCCGCGGGCAGCGGCTCGGTTTCGATGTGGTTCAACACGGCCAGCGCCAACGGCGTCCTGCTCGGCGAGGACACGGAGGACGGCGTCAACCCCGGCCGGCACGCCATGCCGACCATGTGGCTTTACGGAGGCGTGTTGCGGGCAGTGTCCCCGTCCGCGACGCCCACCGCCCCGCTGACCGACGGCGCCGGAAAATGTCTTGAGGTCACGAACGCGGCCACCGCCGACGGTACGCCGATCGCGAGGCGGACCTGCAACGCCACCGCTCAGCAGAACTGGTCCATCACCAACCCGAACGACCAGGGCTACAGCACGATCCGCGCGTTCGACAAGTGCATGACCGCCAACGCCCAGGAGAACGCGGTCCACCTCCGCACCTGCAGCCAACTCAACGCTCAGGCCTGGAAGCAGTACGACGGCATGCTCTACAACCTGGCGACCGGCCAGTGCCTGGGCACGAACCGGATCCTGTCGATGGAGGGGCTCCCAGCGAGTCTCGTGCCCTGCACCTCAGGCGGCCTCGAAGCGGCCATCGCACAGCGGAAATGGACCTTCGGACTGTCCGGCGGCAAGAACGTCGCCGACAACAAATGGCACCACGCGGTGCTCACCACCAACGGCACCACCCAGACGCTGTACCTGGACGGGGTCAGGGTGCAGTGTGCAGGTGGAACGGCCCTGAAGCCGCTGGCCACCCAGCCGCACTTCTACCTGGGCGCCGCGGAAACCAGCTCGAACTGGTCCATCATGGCGGCCGGCGTGAACTTCTACACGGGCAACCTCGCCGAAGTCGCCTTCTACCGCAGCGAAGTGCCCGACGCCCAGGTGTCGCAGCAGTACAAGACCCGCCTGATCGTCAACAACGGGATACAGAACAGGTCCGGACCCGCCGCGGAATACGCGGTGGTCGGCCCCCGCGACCCCTCCACCGACCGCGACACCGTCACCAAGGACGTGCACGACCTCACCTACGGCCGGAAGATCGCCGAGATAGCCGAGGTCGGCGGAATCGAGCGCACCACCCGGTACGGCTACAACGCCAAGGGTTACCTGCGGACACTGACCGATCCCAACGGCAACATGACCATCAACGAGTACGACGACCGCGGAAACATGGTTTCCACGACCACGTGCCAGGACCTGTCGGAGAACAACTGCACGACGTCCTATCTCACCTACTCGCCTGAGGACCGCCTCAAGGAACAACGCGGTCCCGGTTCGACCGCGAACAACGACAACAGATACCTCACCACCTACGCGTACGACGACATCGGCAACCGCATCAGCATGGTCGATCCGGTCGGCCGCAAGACGTACATCCAGTACACCGACGACAAGACGAACGCCGTAGGCGGCGGGGTTCCGCCGCGGGGACTGCCGTCGCGGATCACCAAACCCGGCGGCGGGGTACAGACGATCCGCTACTACGCCACCGGTGACATCGCCGAAGTGACCGATCCGGCCGGCCTGGTCACCCGGTACGAATACGACGGGCTCGGCCGCACCACCAAACAGATCGAGATGGCCGACGGCGTGGCCGGCGCGACCACCACCTTCGAGCACGACCGGCTGGACCGGGTCATCACGACGACCGAACCCGCGGTGACCAACCAGGTGACCGGCGCGGTGCACACGGCCGTCACGTCCACCTCGTACAACGTGGACGGCCTCAAGGTCGCCGAGACGGTGTGGGACGCGACCGGCGGGGACGCACCCCGCACGGTGAGCTACGCCTACGACGACCACGGCCGGCTGACCACCGAAACCGACGCCCAGGGCAACAAGCTCACCTACGGCTACGACGGATACGGCCGGGTGAACCGGCAGACCCACGCCGACGGTTCCACGGAGAGCACCGTGTTCGACGCCCTCGGCAACGAGCTGCGGACCGTCGTGGAGAAATTCACCGGACACCCGGATGAGCCCATCCCGGCCAAGGACCTCAAAGTGCGGTCGATGGAGTACGACCCGGCGGGGCGCCTGTCGTCGATGACCGACGCCGAGGGCTTCAAGACCACCTACACGTACACCGACAACGGCCTGCTGAGGACCGTCACCCGGCACGAGTTCCGGGACGGGCTCCCGGCGGACACCCCGCAGGGCAACCGGACGTACGTGCTGGAGGACAACACGTACGACGCCGCCGGCAACCTGGTCCGGCAGGTCACCAACAATGGCCTGACCAGGACCGACCGCGCGTACGACCGGGCCGGCCGCAACCTGTCCGCGACGCTGGACCCGGACGGGCTCAAGCGCACCACCGCGTACGAATACTCCGCCGAGGACGAGGTGGTCAGCACCATCCTCAGCCAGGGCGACTCCCGGCTGAGCCAGTCCGAGACCATGTACGACCGGATGGGCCGGGCGATGGCCCAGACCACGCTCATCCCCAATCTGTTGTCCCCGGTGGGCCGCTGGGACATGGACTCCAACACCGCCACCGCCACCGACGACACCGGCGCGAACAACGTCGGCACCCTGACCGGCAACGTCACCTGGTCCACCGAGCGGGGCGGCGCCGCGGCCTTCAACGGCACCGCCGGCGGCATCGTCTCGGGCTTCCCCATGGTGGACAGCAGCCGGCCGTACAGCCTCGCCGCCTGGGTCAAGCTGGACAGCAAGGGCGCCGACCGCGTCGTCGCGGCGATGCCCGGCGACTTCGGCAACTCGGCCATCCGGCTGCTGTACGACAAGGACACCGACAAGTGGCAGGCGGCCCTGGGGGTGCGCGACCCGGACGGCACGCAGTCCTGGGTCGACACCTACTCCTCGGCCGGGGCGGCGGTCACCGGGACGTGGACGCATCTGGCCGTCACCGTCGACCCGGAAAACAAGAAGATCAAGCTGTACGTCGGCGGTGCCCTCCAGGGCCAGACCACGACCACAAAGGACCTCAACAACCGGGCGACCGGTATGCAGGTGGGCTCGGACAACAATACCAACCCGTTCTCCGGGCTGATCGACGGTGTCCAGGCCTACCAGGCCGCGCTCAGCGACGCCGACGTGGCCGACATCGTCAACGGCCAGCGGCCGGCCAGCGGTTCCTACGTGCTCCGCACGAGTCACTGGCTGACCTCGGACGGGTCCGTCCGATGGGTGGTCGACCCCAGGTCGTACGCCACCTCCATCACCAACGACGAGCTGGGCCGCCCCGCGCGGACCAGGGCGCCGGCCGTCAACACCGTGGTCGGCGAGCAGAACCCGGTCTCGGCCGTCCCGGAAACCCGGGTGGGCTACAACACCTTCGGCGAGCCCACCGAGCAGCAGGACGCCAACGGCAACGTGACGATCACCCGGTACGACGCGGTCGGCCGGCCGGTGGAGACCCAGCTGCCCAAGTACACCCCGCCGGGCTCGACCACGGCCCTCGAACCGCGGACCACCAACACGTACAACGAGGTCGGGCAGGTCGTCTCCACGACCGACCCGTCCGGCGCCACCACATCGTTCCGCTACGACCAGCTCGGCCGGACCGTGCGGGTCACCGCGGCCGACTCGGGGGTGAGCCGCTACCGGTACGACCTCAACGGCGAACTGCTGTCGCAGACCGACCCGACCGGCGCGACCGTCGAGACCGAACTCGACTACCTGGGCCGCACCACGACCTCCGCCCAGGCGGTGCGCCAGACGTCGGAGCTGAACAAGACCAGGTACGAATACGGGACCGGGCCGTGGCCGTCGACGGTCACCTCACCGAGCGGCGTGTCCACGACGTTCGGCTACAACACGGCCGGCGAACAGGTCACCGTGACCAACGGGATCAACCAGACCACGACCACGCAGTACGACGGCCTGGGGCGCCCGGTCCGGGTGACCGCGCCGGATTCGACCTACACGACCACGACCCACGACGGTTTCGGCCGGCCCAACCGGGTGAAGGCCTACTCCGCGGCCGGTGAGTTGTTGCGCACCGAGGAGCAGTGGTACGACCGGGCGGGCAACGTGACGTCGACCGTCGACGCGCGCGGCACGACGAAGACGTTCTCGTACGACGCGCTCGGGCAGCTGACGCGGCAGTCCGAGCCGATCAGCGGCTCCGACTCGATCGTGTCCACGTTCGGCTACGACCTGGCCGGCAACCAGACCCGGTTCACCGACGGGCGTGGCAACAGGTTCGTCACCACGTACAACTCGTGGAACCTGCCGGCGTCGCAGATCGAGCCGGCCACGACGGCCCGCCCCGAGCCGGCCGGCCGGACGTTCACGATGTCGTACGACGCGGGCGGCCGGATGACCCGCCTCGACTCGCCCGGCGGCGTGGCCGTCAGCTCGGAGTACGACCAGATGGGCCGGCTGCGCCGCAGCGTGGGCAGCGGGGCGCAGGCCACGACCGTGGACCGGGAGTTCGGCTACGACCTGGTCGGCCGGATGACGTCGTTCACCGGATCGGCCGGCTCGACCGCGGTGGCGTACGACGACCGGGGCCTGCCCACCGCGATCAACGGAGTCTCCGGGGCGTCGTCCTACGCGTACAACCGCGATGGGGCCCTGACGACCCGGACGGATGCGGCGGGCACGACGTCGTACACCTATGACAAGGTGGGCCGCCTGGCCGGGTTGGCCAACCAGACCGCCGGGCTGAGTCTCACGTACGGCTACAACTCGATGTCGCAGGTGTCGTCGATCACCTACGGCGGCGGCAACACGCGCTCGTTCGGCTACAACGCGCTGCACCAGTTGGTGTCGGACGAGTTGAAGACCGGCGCCCAGGCCCGCATCGCGAAGATCGAGTACGGGTGGGATGTCAACGACAACCTGACGTCGAAGAAGACCATCGGATTCAACGGTGCGTCGTCCAACTCGTACAGCTACGACCTGGCGAACCGGCTGGTGGGCTGGGACAACGGCACCACGCCCGTGGTCTATGCCTATGACAAGTCGGGCAACCGCGTGCAGGCCGGTACGAAGACGTTCACCTACGACGAGCGTAACCAGTTGCTGTCCTCGTCGGACGGGACGACGTACGAGTACACGGCGCGGGGCACCCTGGCGGCGAGCACCACGAACGGCGAGCGGGTCGAGACGGCCACCGACGCGTTCAACCAGGTGGTGTCGCAGGGTGCGCGCGGCGGTGCGGTGTCCAGGTACAGCTACGACGGGTTGGGCCGGCTGATCCAGCCGAACCTGACCTACACCGGCCTGAGCAACACGGTCGCGAGCGACGGCACGGCAACGTACGTGCGGGACACCTCGGACGGGCTGGTCGGTGTCGGCTCGAGCGGTGGGAGCCGGTACGCGCTGACCGACATCCACAGCGACGTGGTGGGCGAGGTCGCGGGTACGGCCGCGGCCCTGGCCGGGTCGGTGACCTACGACCCCTGGGGCAAGATCCTGGCCAGTGGCGGGATGGCCGGCAAGCTCGGCTACCAGTCGGAGTGGACCGATCAGGGCACGGGCCGGGTCAACATGTGGTCGCGCTGGTATGACCCGGAGACCGGGGCGTTCGACACCCGCGACACGGCGTCGAACAAGCCGTCGCCGTCGTCGGGCGCGGCCAACCGGTTCGCGTACGCCGAGGGCAACCCGCTGACAAACACCGACACCAGCGGCAACGGGGTGGACGGCAAGTGCGGGGAGTACGACTACGACTGCGCGATGAAGGTCTATCAGGGCCAGCTGGCGCAGTACAACACCGACCTGGCGGCCAACGAGCGGGATGTGAAGTTCTACGGCGGGGAGATCGCCAAGCAGGAGGCGGAGTACACGCGGGCGGAGCGAGAGTCCAACACGTCGTTGCTCGACATCCTGATCCAGGTCGGTGTCGGGATGCTGCTCGACATGATCGGCTACAACTCGCTGGTCGGCTGCCTGGGCGGCAGCGTCTGGGATTGTGTCGACCTGGCGTCGAACTTCCTCGGCCCGATCAAGGCGCTGAAGATGGCGAAGTCGCTGTTCCGGGCGGCGGACCGGGCGTTCTCCGGCTATCGGATGTGGCAGCGGCTGGTGGAGGGCGCCCGGACGGTGATGCGCCGGGCGCAGGACTTGGTCAATCAGGCGCGCAAGTTCCTGAACGACGTGATGAAGAAGAAGCCGAAGAAGCCGAAGCCGCCGAAGAAGAAGGCCAAGCCACCGACAAGGAAGAAGCCGAAGCCGAAGCCCGAGCCGAAGCCGAAGCCGAAGCCGTCCAAGCCGGCCGCGCCCGCGAAGCCGAGGTCGGCCCCGAAGAAGGCGGACAAGCCGAAGGACACGAAACCGGCCAAGGAACAGCCGCAGAAGGACCGTGCGGACCGGGATCAGGACCGGGACCGGGCTCGGGACGAGGAACCGGACCAGCCGCAGACGTGCCCGCCCAAGCACAGTTTCGATCCGGCCACGCGGGTGTTGATGGCCGACGGCAGCACCAGGCCGATCTCCGAGGTCAACATCGACGACACGGTCGCGACCACGGACCCGGCGACGGGTGAGCACAGCGCCCAGAAGGTGACGGTG
>Ga0207668_10000505_pt1 | contig 24457 bp, 24 predicted proteins | sample KBSS43metaG_FD_184323 | JGI IMG/M metagenome (GOLD analysis project Ga0207668, IMG submission 184323) | Switchgrass rhizosphere microbial communities from Kellogg Biological Station, Michigan, USA - KBS S4-3 metaG (SPAdes) (version 2) | ecosystem: Host-associated > Plants > Roots > Rhizosphere...
CTCGCAGCCGCCGGTACGGCCTCGGTTCTGGCCGTGGCCGCCGCACCCGCCACGTTTGCCGCCATCAATACCGCCGCGATTATCGCCAGCGCGGTGACGCAGGACTGTATCAGCTGGCGCGTGAGTGGCGTCTGTTACTGGCTGATGTGTACGCCCTTTGGCTGCTCGGTTAAAACCTCGGTTAAGGTGACGCATTATATTCCTGAGGTGGTGGTATCAACTTACACAGGACCGGGCAGCAATCCCTGGCATGAAATGGCTTTTATGAGCGGAGCTGCGGGAGCCGTTGACGGCGGACTCACCAGCGGCGCTGCCGCCGGCGGAGGCAATGCCGCCGACATCAAGGACGCAGGGCGTCGTCAGTCAAACATCAAATTTAAATACGCAGACGCCATCGGGCATCCGGCGACCTCTCTGATTGGCGGCAGCATCGCCGGCTACTCCTGCGACACCGCTGCCCGGGCATTTAACCCCTACTTCCTCAGCACCCTCGATTCGCTTATGTGGCGAACGGGCCTGCCGGAATCGCTTTATCCGGAGGCGCTTATTCCCGGACAGCGCGAGCTGGGCAGCCAGGCCGCCGCCAACATGTGGGGCAACCTCTATCCACGATCGGGCTTCGTCAGCCAGACGGACGATGACAAGGCTTCCGCCGTCGTCGCCCAGCGCGTGGCCGACATCATCACCCGATCCGGGCAGATCCACGTTTATCAGCAGCTGAAGGGCACCCGTAAGCCGGGCTACTGGCCGCCGGGCGAGGTGAAAGAAAACACCGGCACGGCCAATCATAAATGGCAGCGTCTGTCGCCCACGCTCTCGGCTACCTGTGCCGTATTCCCCGACGGCGCCTATCCCACGGCGCAGGACGGCAACGAAGCCTATGCCCTGTGGCAGCCCTACAGCTGCTGCAAACGTCGCGGCCAGACCTTTCTGTATGCAACCAATTTTTAAGAGGCAACCATGAACACAACCACACTGAGGCCAGCGTTTCTTGCGGTCCTGGTCAGCATATCGATCGGCATGGCACAGGCTGATGACGATAACCGGTCCGGCGCATTTGGCATTTCACTGCCGTCGGTCAACGACAGTGCGTTCGGCTACGGCAAAAACGTCAGCGGCGCGGTATCTGACAAGCTCTATTACACCCTCGGCGGAGGCTCCGTAATTTCCCAGCCAGCCACGCGCAGCAGCATGCGCAAATTGGGAATGGATTTAGGCTGGAGCAGTGACCTGATGTGCGGCAATTTCGATCTTAAAACTACAGTGGGTAACCAGCTGAACGGCGTGACCAGCGGCTATAAAAACCTGATGAGCGACGTTATTCAGGGGGCCACCGGCGCGGTCGCCAGCCTGCCGGCCATGGTGATACAGCGCGCCAATCCGGGCCTGTACGACATGCTGACCAACGGTGTGCTACAGGGAAGCGTAGCATTTGATAAGGCCCAACTTAACTGTCAAAACATGTCTAAACGCATGATGAACTTTGCTGGCAACAACAAGTGGAACCAGAGCGCAGTCATGGATGAGTATAAATCGCTTGTCAACAGTGGCGATGCCGACGCGGTACGCGTTAACAACGCCTCTGAAAAGCTGCAGGGCAAGTCCGGACAGAACTGGATAGGTGGACAGAAGCGCGGCGGGCAAAATCAGCCTGCCATTCGTCCTACGCACGATCTGGCCGCCGCCGGCTACAACATGATGAACAGCCAGCCCGTGCTAAGCAACACGCCAGTCAGCAACAGCAGCTGCAACGGTGGTGCGTGCGCAAAATATGGCAGCGCAGAAGAGGCGGCTAAAGCCGTGGTGCAGGTGGTTGGTGACAGCTCGCTGCGTACGTGCGCCGATGCATCACAGTGTACCAGTGGCGATGACGAACAGCAGCCGGGAGCCACTCAGGCCGGCACCGGCTTTGCCCCCATTCTTGAGGAAACGACAAAAGAGAACACGGACCAGTTGGTTAAACTGGTTAACGGCAGCGAGCCGCCCAACGCCACCAACCTGGCGAAGCTTAAAACTGGCAGCCTGCCAATCACAGCCGGCGTTATCAGGGCGCTGCAGCGTGATCCTGACAATGCGGCACTCACAGCCCGGCTTGCGGGCGAGCTGGCAATGGCTGATACGGTAGAAACGGCGTTGATTATGCGCCGTATGATCGTCACCGGCATGTCAGAGCCGAACGCTGCCTCCCAGACAGCCGCCATTGAAGAAGGCGACCGCCGGGTAACTGCCATCGACAGGGAAATTACCGCGCTGCGTAACGAAATGGAGCTCAAACGCGAGCTGTCCCGTAACTCCGTGCTGACCATTATCGAGCGCGAAAATGGCCGCGTAAATAGCAACCCGCAGACCCAAAGCGATGACAACACTGACAGCCGCATGAACCGGCTGGCGGTCCCTGAGACTGAAAGCAAATGAGCGAGGCTCGCACCATGAAACCTGTAAAGGAGGCGCGCCGCGCCTCGTTTTTCCGTCGTCATCCTTTTCTGCAGCGCACGCTGATTATTGCCGGCACGCTGCTAATTTTGTTGCTCGCCGCGCTCGTTATTGCGGATAACGCAATCAAAAATCCTGACCAGACGGCCGCCTTCAGCAAATGGATGGAGCAGGCAAAATACGGCTGGCTGATGTGGCGGCTGGCGGTATACGGCGGCCTGACGTGGGGGTTTGTGAAGATCCTGCGCGCGCCCGGCTTCAGGTCGCAGTACAGGCAGCCGCTAATGCGGATTGCCGCCGTCAGCGTGGTTTTTGCCGTTGTGTGTGAACTGGTGCTGCTCAGCGGCACGGGAGCATCATAATGCTGACTAACAGCTACCTGGAGTATTTCCTGACCCTGCTCGGCTGGGTCGTTAATAACGGTTTGTGGAATATCCTGCTCAGTACCGGCCTTTTTGCCGCCCCGGTGGCCTTTCGCCTTATCGGCATCTGGCTGAAGGTCCGGGAGGAAGGTGAAGATGAGGGAAACAAGGGGGCGCTGTCCATTCCCCGGATGGAGCACGCCATTTACACCTCCTTTCTGGTCATAATTGCCTGCTGTATGCCGCTGATGAACGTGGACATGAGCACCATCAAATATGACGCCACGCGCGCACAGACGTGCGGGACCTGGACACCGAAGGCACCGGATGACACGGGCTATTCGCCCGTGATTTCCAGCCTTAATGACCAGACCGCCGCCGCACCTGTGTGGTGGTATCTGATGCACAAGCTGGCAAAGGGCATCACCCAGGCGTCCGTCGCCACCATCCCCTGCCGTCCTGATATGCGCCAGATCCGCTTTGAGGTGCAACACACGCGCATCAATAACAAGGGACTCGCCGAGGAGTTGCAGGACTTCACCAACGACTGCTATTCCCTGGCGCTGTACATGTGGAAGCGCGAGGACCAGGGGCAGACGAAGGATAAAGCCACCCTGCGCGACATTGAGTGGATTGGCAGTAAGACGTTCCTGGGCAGCTATTACGGCAGCCTGCAGTCAAAAACACCACGCGCCGCGTTTCCATGGAACGAAAGCCGGGACAGCGGGCGGCCGGACACCGGCCGGGGCGGCTATCCGACCTGCAGCGAATGGTGGAGCAAGGCCGAAACCGGCCTGCAGGCTCGCGTCGTGGACCAGGCTGACCCTGGCTTGTGGACCCGTCTTTCAGCAGCCATGACCATGATCGGAGGCAATGCGACCGACTACCGGGAGGCCGTAGTACGCCGTCTGGTAAGCCCTGAGAGCCTGACGGTTTCACAGGGCGGCCATGTTTATGCCGGCTACGGCGGCAATGCGGATTTCACCCTGGATAACTCAGTATCACGCGTCGCGGCGATCGGAGGAACGGCCCTTGGAAGCCTCGCGGCGTTTCCGGCATTTGACGCCATGCGACAGGCCTTACCAATGGTCCAGGCTGTAATGCTAATGGCCGTAGTGGTCATTCTGCCGCTTATCCTGGCGTTCTCTGCGTATGAGATTAAGACGGTTATCACACTGACGTTTGTTGTATTCGCCCTGCACTTCCTGACGTTTTGGTGGGAGCTGGCGCGCTGGCTGGACAGCTGGCTGCTGACGGCGCTCTACAGCTCGGACACACACAGCAGTTTCAACATGGCCGGCTTTCAGAACAGCTCGGATGATCTGATCATGAACTTCGTGATGGCATCGATGTTTCTGGTGCTGCCGGCGTTCTGGATGGGTGCGCTTTCATGGGCAGGTATCAGAGTGGGTGGAGCACTTGATGGTGCGCTTAAAAACGGAAGTTCTGATGTGCAAAAAGCAGGCGGTAGTGCTGTTGATACCGCTAAAAGAGCCGTGAAATTATAACGTCGGTGTAGATGGGGTGAGTTTAGATATAGAAAATTATTGTACGGTAAGCCTGTTTTTTAGACAGGCTTACCTATAGCAATCGGGTGCACTCCCGCGCCAGACCGAAACGGCTAGAGTGCCGCACTCGTCAATAATCGCCTTTCGTGCGCATTTCGTATGTTTCGCTTGTTTCGTTTGTTGCGTTTTTCGTTTGTTTCGACTAATCTATTTATTAACAGCTGCTGTAACACTAAAACTTAAATCGCACACTAAGACCATAAACTGAAATCACATACTAAAACCATACACTGAAATCACAAACATACGCATATACACATAAAATTATACATTCAAATCAACTAGATAACTGGAATACTAAAATGACAAACTCAATTCTTGATAGCCTTAGCCTTCCGGCTAAAGGGGAGATTGAGGCAGCTGTACGTGGACAAAGGGAGCTTGCCGCCTACCTCTCCACAAAAATGGAAACACAAAAAATTGCAATTCAGGACGCAGATAACATAACCCACCAGATCGAACTGCCAACGTCTTCACTGACGCTGCTTATGTCGATTTTAGGTGAACTGGCCCTCGGTAACGCGGTTCAAGTTGTTCCTGTACATGCAGAATTAACGACGCAGGAAGCAGCCAATATTCTGAATGTTTCACGCCCTCACATGGTGAAACTGCTGGAAGACGGGAAGCTGCCTTTTCATAAAACAGGTCGCCACCGCCGCGTGCTTTTCGCCGATTTGATGAAGTACAAAGATCAGCGAGATAGCGAAAGCAATAAAGCAATGCAGGAGTTGGCAGATCTAAGCCAGGAGCTTGGACTTTACTAATGAACCACACACCTTATCCCGTAGTTTTAGATGCTTGCGTACTTTACCCGTCATTTCTACGGGATTTACTGATCCGCTTAGGGCTGACTGGACTGTATCAGCCGAAATGGTCAGCCACTATTGAAGATGAATGGCAGCGGAATCTTTTGGCAAATAGGACTGATTTGACCCCGGAACAGATTCAACGCACCGCCGCACTGATGAATACAGCGGTTCCCGATGCGATGATTACAGGTTTTGAACCGCTAATTGATAGTGTTGATTTACCTGACGTTGACGATCGCCACGTCGTCGCAGCTTCTGTTCGTAGCAATTCTGAAATCATAGTGACGTTCAATCTTAAAGATTTTCCGGCACCGGCACTTAATGCTTTCGGTATAGAAGCGTTGCATCCTGATGATTTTGTGATGGATTTGTTCGATTTAAATCGCGCGCTCGTACTCTCGGCAGTAACTACGCAGCGTAGCAATCTGAGGAGGCCGCCAATGTCAGTTGATGAATACTTAGAAGCCTTACTACGGCAAGGCATGGCGCAAACCGTAAAAGAGTTAAGCATGTATCGCTTGCTGATCTAGTCCGCTTAGTGGCCGATAAGGCCACTGGCTACGGTTACGGCCTATAAAGTAAGTAGTGAACGACCTTCGGCAATAGCCCTAAAAATGTACAAAAAACAGGCTTACCGTACAATAATTTTCTATATCCAAACTGCCCCCAAGATTAGATGCATGAGACTTCTAATCTTCATCGTCATCATTATCTACACGATAAGAAGGTCCGGGGCCATGCTCCGGGCCAGTATAGATTCCAGTGCCCTCGCTACCATTACGCCACTCCGTGCCATAGGAGGGGTTATACTCACTGTTGTAACCGTCTTCATTACTGATAGTTATGTTGCAAAGCATATAAATGAACATAGCTGCCACAACAATTAAGCTACCTATTACTACCCCACAAAGCAGAGCTGTAATCAGCAAACAGAAAATTGCTATCGGAACGGGTAATCGTCCCAAAATGTTTGGTAGCCCATTTTTCTGGGCCCAGCTTATACAGGCATCATTCGATACCCTCATTGTTTTTGTTAATTTCTTATACAGACCCGCTGCCTGAGCTCCGCGCTCATATGCTGTGTGCTTCATCATCTACCCCTTTCCCTTCGGGATCACTGTTACTGAGATGGCGCTGCGTAATCCTAATCACTTGGCGCTCTGAGATGCCGCATATTGAAGCTGTCTCCCTGATACTCATCCCGTTTTGCAGGCGCAGCTTAATGACATTCTGATGCATCTGCAGATTCGGCTGACGACCTTTGAATTTTCCGCTCTCTACCGCCTTAACTATCCCTTCGCTCTGCCGGCGACGTCTGTCCTGATAGTCTTTGCGTGCAATGGCTGCAAGCATATCCAGCATCATGGCATTTATAGCCCGCAGCATGGCAGCTGTGAATTCGTCACCACGATGGTTCTCGAGCGCGACATAACTTGTAGGCAGGTCCAGGCTGATGATCGACAGGCTTTTGCTACTTATAAGCTCTTTAAGTGTTTTCCAGCCATCATCATCAAGGCGAGATAAGCGATCAACCTGTTCAATCAGTATCGCATCACCCGGAGCCGCGTTCTCAAGCAATCGCATCAGCTCAGGTCGCCTCAGTGACGCACCAGATACATTCTCTACGTACCAGCTGGCAATCCGATGTCCACGTTCTGAAACAAACTGCTGAAGACGATCTTTAGCGCGTTCAGCGTCCTGCTCTCGCGTGGAAGCACGCAGATAGGCAAAAATGTACATTTTTTACCCATAAATGACTTTTAGGTTATGACTAAGGATAGCATGACTTTTATATCATGACTTAAAGGTAAAAACGCATGATTTTAGGGGGTGACATTTGGGTATACGCAGCTGATTTTTTTCGCTATATAACATATTTGCTAAATTTCCGGCAAAATGGAACAGATACACACAAGTGGATGGGTAACTGTCAGCTAAGAGTGGTTTAGTGATAATTATTTATCAGGATATTTAGTTATAAGCCTTTTAGGTTAAGACGTTGTAAACAGGGAGAGAAAAGAGTGAAATGTGGATTTTGTGGAACGGATGTACCCGATGGATATACGGTTTGTACCGGTTGCCATGCAAAATACAGGGTATCTGGCATTTATGGCATCCCTGCCGTTCTGTCAATGTTTCTGGGGTTTATGATCTTCGTTATGTCATATGCGTTCTTCAATGAAGGTGGATTCAGATACGGTATGCCTGTACTGATTACCGGTATCCTCCTTTTTCTTCTCGGGAGAAAAGGCCTGAAACGCATCAGTAAAAATCCCCATCGTTACAGTGCGTGGTACAGGCAGTGAATAACCATGCACTGGTAATAGGCGCGGAGCAGCTGCGACAGCATCTATGTTCGTAACACACCGGCGTGAAATTAATTCCGAATGAAATGGCTCAGAAAAAAAGGACGCTCTGTCAGCCCGACGTACCGGGTGACAGCGTCACAGGTTCGGAAAGTGAAGCCGGCCTTAACCCGGACAAGATCAGGTTTGATCATGTACTTTCACTCGCGGCATCCCTGCCCTCTGCTGCGCGCCACAATCTTCTGCGTGCCCTGATAAGGCCCATACAATCTGATTATTTACTCGCAGTAGGAGCGGAAGGACAGGATGCTCGCCCGATCCTGGATGCAAGGCAGTTCTTTTTTCAGAGCCTGTTTGATTACATCAGTTTCGAGCAGCTGAGCCATCAGAAACTGATGATTGAAGAATACCCGCTGTCGCTGGCTGCCGACATGGTGCTGCCGTGGCCGTGGAGCATGAACAGTTATAAGGGAAGTCTGAGTATCGGAAGCTGGCAGGGAAATCCCTGGCGATATGACAACTTCAATCATCACGTTGAACTCTGGCTGCCCTGGCGCATTGGCTTCGTAAAGGGCGGCAATCACTCGCTGGCAGCAGGCATACTGGCAGGGGAAGGAACGCTGCTCCCTGACCGGGTTTTTGACATGCAGGATCTGCTTCGTCGCGTATCCACGGATGGTGTGTGGTGGTATGCCGGTGAGAAGCAGGTTGAGAAAGTGCGCGACTGGCGTACGGCTGCATTATTTGAGCTGGGAAGGCTGATCAACTGACCAGCCTGACGAATCAGTTTGTGTCCACTGATGACGCATTATATGCGCTGATATAGTTTTCCATCTCTTTTGTAGGTGGTGGAGCCATCGGAGACGTCATGACCAGCCATGGCAGATACCATACGAGCATATTGAGAGCCAATATGATAACCAGCTTATCTAAACCATAAATCTTCACGAATACATCACACATAAATCCGAGATACAGCGTGCTGAGCGGCAGATTGATGAATAAAAAAAAGCGCCATACAAACCGGTACCATCGGCCTGCAAAAACAATAACGCCATTTTTTTCCGACAGATAAGTACGCCAGCGGGTAAAGTAGCGGGACGGAAGATTATGACGAAGGCAGATGCGGGTTAGTTTTTCCTGAAGGTGCGGCTCCGAAAAGCCTGTCAGCTTTCTTCGCGACATCTGGTTAAGCTCAGCCCGGGCCAGATTACGAGTTTCCCGCGAAAGATAAGTCTGAGAGAGCATCTTTTCCAGGTGTTGGCGTCTTCTGTTGAAAAGTGCCCTGAAGAGGCCGGCAGCTTCATACCGGCTCAGCCAGTCAAAAACCAGATTGATAATACGGTACAGAACAAAAGCAACCACCACCGGCGAGCCTTGCCGTAGGAACAGTTCAATAAAATCCTTAGCTCCTGTCACTGATTTATCTCCCTTTATTTAAATTTAAAATCCGGGCAGCAATGATCGCAGCACGGCGGCCGCTTCCGCACCGTCCCCGCTGAACGGCACCGCCAGCGTTGCCGCCATATCCAGCGCGAATACCTGCGTATAAACTTCTATCTTCTGCGCATCCTTATGCCCGACCAGCGACTGAATCACCTTCGGGGGCTGCCGGTGATACTGGGGCAATAAATTCTCGTGAACTGAATGGGGACACGGCTGAAGGAATTTTCGATTCTAATGCGCGATGCCATTTCCGGGCGCACTGCGCCCGGGAGACTTCTTTTTGAGCAGGGTAAGACCGTTCATGCAGTCTTTAATGCGGAAACCTGTCCGGGCTCAGGTACCAGTAAATTCTGTCAATAAAACCGCTGTGGTCATTTTAACAGAAGCGTTCACCTGCCCCTTTCAGGGTACTCCGATTAGGGCGCTATATAGCTATATACGTTCTGGTCGTGAAAAACGCCGTTGAGTAACTCTGCCTTCCGCATTTTTCCCTCAAGGACAAAACCGCAGCGTTGGGCAACTTCATTACTTTTTAAGTTACTTACTGAGCATTTAATTACGAACCGGTTTATTAATTTTTGGTCCGAATACTCTTTCACCAACGCGTTCAGGGCTCTGGTTATGACACCCTGGCCCTGCACCCTCATATCGAGCCAGTATCCGATATATGCGGTTTTATTCGCGCTATCGATACTGTTGAATGAGAGTAGGCCCACTGCCGCATCATTAAACAAAATAACATAGGTTTTCCCTTCATTTTTCTGATGAGCTAACAGACAGGCGTCAAGAAAGCCGGACTCATCATCTGCCGTTTTAACAAACCGAGGCCATGCCATATATTGACTGAACTCCTCACGGTTTCTATCAACCACGCTGAAAAGCTCAGCGGCAAAGCGGGACGAGGCAGGCGCCAGCTGAATGTTTTCATCAACGCAAAGAGATTTTTCGGCATGCATTAGATCGAGCATGGCCGCAGGTAAAGCTGGCGAAGGGAGCCTTGCTGTGATGATTTCTTGGTTCAGCAGGGCATAAACCGGCGGTCTGGTCCGAGTCCACTCGTTAGCCGTCTGTAAATCATATGCGCCGCAGCCGCGGATGATAAATAACTGATTATTTTTAAGATGAAGCGGACCTTTTGGGAAAAGGCAGTCGTTTTCAAAGCAGTTAAAACCGGCGAGTATCTGAGCCGTATCATCCGGGGTGTGCTCATCATTACCTAATGGTAAAAGCGAGTGATGCCAGTTATGTATGGAAGGAATCCAGTTTATCCCAAGGTTTGTCTGAATAACCTCCGAGTCGTAGCGGTTTTTCACGCTGACCGTTTTTCCTACCGCATATCCGTGATCTTCACTGAGCGTTCTTCCGGGTTCGAAAATGAGTTTCCACTTTTGAGTTAAAGCAGGATCATACTCAGAGAGAACGCTGTAAATGTCCCTGAAAAACACGGCAGGCCCCATTGTCGGTATCGCCGAATCCGGTGAAAACGAGTCCGCCGGGAATCCGCTCCCCATATCAAGGTGGCCTCCATCAGGCATGTTTTTTACCAGAAATGGAAGCCAGTCCCGGAGACTGTCAATGACTTTAGAAGGGTTCTCAAGATTGGATCCGGTATGCAGGTGAAATCCTCTGAGGCTGATATCTGGACAGGAAGTCAGGAGAGGAACGATTTCATCACGAAACTCTTCAGCGGTAACACCGAATCGGGAACGCTGTGTGCCGCTATAGAGATGCGAAAGCCTTACGCCAACGCCAATTTTCTGGTTGTAACCGGACGTTAAACGAATGACTTCACTCAACTCATGAGCACTGTCAATATGAACCAGTGCTCCATTATTCAGTGCGAGGGAGAGATCCTCTGCGTTTTTATAGGGGCCGTCCAGGATAATCCGATCGCCGGTAAAGCCGGCCTTAAGGGCCAGCTTGAATTCGTCTGCTGAGCAGACCTCTGCATTTAATCCCTCTTCAGCAATCAGGCGCAGAAATATCCCCAGAGAGCAGGACTTAACCGAAACCGCAATAACGGAGTCCGGAAAATACTCCTTACAGGCTGCAGTAAGATGCTGGACTCGCTCCAGGGCTGCATCTGCATCAAAAATAAAAAAAGGCCTATCAGAGTGAGACGGGCGCGCAGCAATCGCTTCAGCCGCAGAAATGATGCTCGGGTGAATTATTTTTTGCGCCATAACTGTATGGTTACCCCCTGATAGTCGCGTTGATCGTTGAGAGGTTCCCGGATAGCAAGAAACCGCTCATAAAAAGCGTTCTGAGTTGTTTCATCCAGCTGACGTGTATATTCGTTCTCAGCGGTTATGTAGCTCAACAGATTCTTTTTAAGCTCATCCCCGGGCTGTGATGACAGCTCGTGGTTTTTTTCGTGATATAGCTCAAGACCCGCACTGGCAAAAAAATCCTGCCAGTACTGCAGAGTCCATTCAGGATCGGGCCTGAAACCTATCGCATTGTAAACTCCGTTGATGATTTCTTCGCCGGGAGTTTTCCTGTAATAAAAATTTGAAGTACAGATAATGCCTTGCGGTTTCAGAACACGGAAAACTTCAGTCAGCGCTTTTTCTCTATCCTGAATAAACGCGAAGTTGCATCCACCGAGAATATGCGTAAAGGTGTCATCGCCAAAAGGAAGGCTGCACGCATCAGACACCTGATAGCGTAATTTATCCTTAGCGCCCAGTGCAGCGGCTTTTTCACGCGCAGTGTTGATAGCTACTTCAGAAATATCAATTCCTTCTGCAGAAGAACCTGTTTTGCTGAAACAGTATCGGGAGCTATAACCGGTTGAACAGGCAAGGTCCAACAGAACCGAGCAATCGCTAATATTCGCATGTTGAATCCAGTAATCAACGGTATATGCACTACCTGGTGGCGTATTATCCTGCTTCATTAACGCCACGAAGTCCGGGTAGTTCATTGAGCGCAGATATTCAGGGGTAATGACTTTATCAGCATGTTCAATCATGTAACTTCCTCTTTATATTGTTTCTTTATCACGGATAACCAGCGAAGCACTACCAGACCACATAAAGAAAAGGCAATAGTCGGTAATATCAGGTAACTGACAGGGGGTATTTCTTCAGGCAGAAATGAAATGATACTCAGTACAATGACGGAAAAAATTCGGCCACTGAATGATACAGCGCCGACAATACCTGAAACATAGGCAGTCTGACGGTCATTCAACTCGGAAAAGAAGAGACTTTTTGCTCCAACTGGTACGGTACAGATAAAACCATGTATAAGGGAGAATGCGACGACCGCCAGGAAGGTTTGCCCGGCAGTGACAAGCCCATATAAAGCAATACACATAACCGAAGAAGCAAATGAAAAGTGTTTTATCAGTTTTGTATATTTCTGGTCAGATACATGATGCCGGGACATGAACGCATTAGCGATATACTGAGATGAGAATGCCCCGACATGACAAAACATTAGCACCAGTAATTGTACGTTATCCATGTGGCCGTGGCCCTGTCTGGAAAGTATGATTGGTTGCCAAAAATGAAAAATAATCTGGATGCCGGCGCTGAAGAAACAGGTCAGAAGAATAAACTGAGAACCGCCCAGTGTATTTTTAAAGATCCATAATGTTTCCTGCGCATTCTGAATGAAACTTTTCTTTTTATGCCCTTCGCTTAACACACTGTCTTTTTCAGGGATAATTAAAAAGATAAGTGTAATGACCATCATCATTAAGCCGGAAATTATATAGCCCGTAGCATAATTTCCCGAGAAATAAATCGTGGCAATGCCGGCTATGCCCGTAATTACGCTTCCAAAGGAGTTAACCTTCTGGCACAGGTGAGCATAATGCGAAAACCGGTCCTTCTCATTTTCAAGAGAGTGGTATACCCATCCATCAATTGCCCCGGTGATCAGGCAGATGCCTGCTGCATATACAATCTCAGAAAGGGCAAGATAAACCATGTCCGGCGACTGCAGGCAAAGAGGATAGAATAAAGCCGTGAGAACAACCCCCACCACGACAGAATATTTTCTGTGGTATTTGTCCGCCAGAACAGCACACGGAAAATCGAGAGCCAGAATTGTTACTGAAAATATAACCTGCAGTATGGCAAGCTGGGGCAGACTGACACCGGTAGATAAAAGAAATATAGCGTGATAAACTCCTATCAGCATACGAACGGCGTTATATGAGCCGTAAGTAACCGACAGCGTTTTCGGGATGTTCATGAAAGTTCACCGCAGACAATACACTTTTCATTTTTCGTAAGGGTTCTTTCTTCGGTAAAAAGTCGATCACTCCATATCCCAACGCGACGATTAACTGAAAGGGGCTGCCCGTAGCCACCCAGAAACTTCAAAACATCATTTGCGCACAGCGCAGATGAGAGAGCATTCACCGGCGGAAAAGTTGCTACCTTAAAATTGTTATTAATTGCCCTGCAGGCTTCTTCTATTTTATTGTCACTCATTTCAGGTAGATCGCCCACAGATGAATTACAGGCATAACAGCCAGTTTCTCCCGGTATATACAGAGGGCCGAAAACAGCGATGTCATTAACATAACCTGCATTGATGTATGCTTGGCCATTTTTGACGCACCACTCATTTAACCATGGCACAAGATAATAAGGCTCGTCAGCTGAAATGATCCAGATATCAGCTTTAGGCAGTCGCGATATGTCTGATTTGGTTCTGATAGTCATCGGTACTTCAGAAATAACCGTGCTGCTGTTTCTTTTTTTCAGTTCTCGCATAAGCACAGACGTTTTAGGACAGCCTATGTCATCCTCGGTAAATAAAATCTGACGGGTCAGGTTTGTCATTTCAACCTCATCATTATCAACTAAGATAATTTCACCTATCCCTGAGGTTGCCATTATTGCAGAAACATGATTGCCTATTCCTCCGCATCCTAAAATCAAGACTTTCTTTCCTGAGAGCCTGTTTTGTACAACTTCAGGTTCGACACCATAGCTCTGATAGTGCAGATGATTGCGGGAATACCGGTTCAGGAAAATATTATCCGAGGTTTCTGCAGGCATCAGAAAGTGATTTGATAAAAGGAAACTAACTACTCGATCAAAATCCTTTTTACTCATCCGCTCTGCAACGTGCTCGTATACCTCCGATACGGTTTTCTTTTCAGTCCACTGTGAGGCAGCCAGGACCAAGTTTTCCCAGTAGATTCTGTCAGTGATGACATGCTGTTTTGAGCCGGCACCAAATATTGCATCATTCTGACGTAAAAGTACCCGTGTATATTTTCCTAATAAATATTTTTGCTCCATGCGTCCCTCTTAATCAAAGAATTAGGACGCCCTCCGCAATTATGTCAGAGGGCGGTTGTATCACTGATTAGTTATTCATTGAATGATCCATGGAATCCTCCTTAATAATCGTGATTTATAAAATTGCCACCTAGGTGACCCGGTAATAATTGAATGTCTTTCAGCAAGTGTAAACAAGCAAGTGATCAATTCTGCGAGCTGTATCTCAAAATAAATTTAACTGTTACTTGTGTTATTTTCATTCTGGAATGAATGTTAAAATTTATTGGAATCATCGGTTTTTTATAAAAAACTATATTTATCAATATGGTAGAAATTAATTTATTTCAGATATCATTACTTTTTATTATTTTTTTGGAAGTTATGATCCTGTAATTAATGATTTATTCTAATGCTTTGGTGGGAGTCTATGCTTTTATGTGTTTTAAGAGGCGGGCCTTTAACCGGATGCAAACTCCGGGATAGGTCAGTGTTTTCAGAGCGTTAAGTTAAGCTGAAGTTGCCTGGCAGTGTAAAGAGGGAGCATTATGAAAATGTGTCTAAGTGAAGTCACTCCCGCGTTAGTCTTGAAGCCATCAATAAAGGATTTTCAAATGTACTTTTATGTGGATGAAACCGGTCATACTGGCCCGAATCTGTTTGATCCGACTCAGCCCATACTTTCATATGGCGTATTATCTTCTTCTGATAACCTCGATAAACAAGCCGAGAAAGAGCTTGCCGTGCTGAGAAAAACGCTGCGCGTGCCGCGCCTTCATGCCGCCGAGCTGGGCATACACCGGCTGGCAGACGTGATTGATACCCTGCTGATGCTGCAGAAGAAATACCGTATACGCTTCGACATCTATCAGGTCGTTAAGCGGGACCACGCTATTATCTCGTTCTTTGACCAGGTCTTCGACCAGGGGATGAACCCGGCAGTAGGCTGGACGGCTTACTGGACCCCGCTGCGTTATCCTCTGCTGCTAAGTCTGGCAAACTTATTTGATGAAGAGCTGGCCGAGAAAGCGTGGCGTGCCAGGCTCGAAGCGCACGATATCCGCTCGGAGTTAATGTTCCGCGAGGTATGCAATACGCTGCTGCAGCGATGTGCCCTGCTGTACGACGCGCGTACGCGGGAGCTTATTACCGACGGCCTCAACTGGGCGGCAAACAATTTTGCCCGGCTGGGATTTAACTGTAAAACCAATAAAGACAGGCTGCGGATTATGCCCAACATGGTTGGGTTTCAGTCGGTTCTGCACGGCATCTGCTATCGTCTGGGAAGACCCAACCGGCGGGCTGAGATCATCGTTGACCAGCAGTCACAGTTTAATACCACACAACGCGAGTTGAGTGAGTTTTACAGGCAGATCCGCGAACAGCCTTTCGCTATTGGCCCCGGACTGCCGGTTATGGATATGTCCAACATGCCGGAACAGCCGCTTGTGTTTCAGTCAGGGCACGCGAGCGCTGGACTGGAGCTGGTTGACATTTACCTGTGGGTTTACAAGCGGCTTATGGAGGGCAAAGATTTGACAAAGCCTCTGCTACGCCTCGTGTACACAAACCGTAATACAGCACTTACATCAAGCGTGTCGCTAAACTCAATTAGCCAGCAGTTTCAGGTAGTCATGGAAACACTGCCTGAGCCATCAGTGGAGGAGTTGGCCAAGGCCCGTGATATTTTTGCACCAGACGAAGCCAGGCGCCTTAAGCATCGAATGCCGGGATTAAACCGGCCGTAATGTGTATGGCATTGTGTCAATTCAACCATGCGCAGGCCGTAATAATGCCGCCTGCGGCCAGTGCAGCAGCAGGCGTTTTGAAAGGACAAATCGCTTGTCTTTTGTCCTGTTTTAGGTTAGGGTTTGCATCCGGTATTTGAAGCACCCTTTCGGCTGATAGCTTGAACTATTTTGCCGAATCCCCAGCGCAAAGCGCGTTTGATTCCCCAGCAGATCGCATGAGCTACAGGTGGTGAAAGTGCAAATTTCGCCACCAACATGGCTTTAAGCGCAGGGAAAAGCCACCAGACAAGTACCGCAATGCCTGTCACGTACGCGGTACCTGCGAATAAGCATAGGCATGACGTCCAGTATTTTTGAGACTGATAGCTTTTCCAGGCTTCAGCAAAAATTTTACGGACTGGTGAGGAAGTGACAGTCAGTAACATTGAAGCCTCCTCCTGGAATGGAAGGTTTAGCCCTTCCAGTGCGTTTAAAAATTGATTCATTCGAATCTCCATAGAGTGAAGTGTTCTTTCCGGTTAAGTTGCGCATCGCAACCTCCTGAATTGATTTCGTGCATGTATGGGACACCCTGCGTTCCCGTCGTGGGCCGCATAGTCCGCCTTCTGTCTTCGTCGTGATTCCTGTGGTTATCAGCTACTGTTCATAGTCAGCCCTCCTGTTGCGTTATTTCTATTTTAAGCTTGTCGATCCTGAAAACGGCAGCAGAAAGCCGGCCTGCAGAAAAAATTCTGCACGTCGCTATTAGGCGCTTACTCAGGGATTTATTTGATGAAGAGATGCATCAGGTCATAATTTATCATGGATAAATTACTTATGCAATTTTAGATGTATGTCTTTCGTTAGAATAACCCGAAAATCAACTCCTAGTCATTAGCATAAAGTGCTATCACCTTCTCTGATATCTATTTTCCCTCGCAAGAGAGCAATCAGGCAAATGCGATTTTCCAGTAGCTGACCCTTTACCCCCCCCAATATCTACAGTACGGTAACCCAGAGGTACGTGGCCGCGCCGGCCCTGCGTGTCATAAAGGCTGCGTCACCGTCGCCAGATTTTATACAGCACTTCCGCTTTGCCCGTGAGAACGCGGCTTTGAGCGACTTCGACACTTCCTGACGTGCATCTTCTTCCTTCATATTAAGCTGCAGTGCGATCACGCTACCGGACGGACGGCGCGCGATCTCAGAGAAGGACTCCTCTGTCATCAGGTAACGGCTGTTTCTTTCTTTCATTCATCTTTCTCCTGGAATGGTTCCAGTGGGTCAGAGCATATGCGATTCAACGCCTTCGCAGATGAGTTCGGCGGCGGCGGATGCGGAAACTGGATTATCTTCTTCTGAGATGCTACTGGTATAAAGATGAAGCTCACAGCGGCCACTGATGAAGCGCATTGCCGGCAGTGGACTGCCATCTTTCATCTTGACGATCCCGTTATAGCCGGGGTCGGCAATCAGCAGGAGATGCGAAAGGGGATGCAGGGGAAGAAGGCCGTTCAGCCCCGGATTGGCGTCATTGAGGCTGATTTTCACCCGCCAGATGCCGTTGTCAGCCCCGTAAGTCTGCCTGATTTTCACCGTTGCCCCCTGCCCATGGTGAACAATGCTCCCTACGAATGGCGGCAGCTTTTTCAGCTCCCTGATCGCATCGATGTCGTCCAGATACTTTTCGTATGCGTCGGGCCGGGGAGTGAAGAAGATTCGCTGCCACGCCTCGTCCACGACATGCTTCTCCCGACCCGCCAGCTCGCAGAACAGGGCCAGCCTCATGGAGATACCGCGCTGCACAGTTTTACTGAGCATCAGCTCCTTTGCGGCCTGAAAGTGCAGGTACGCGGCGTTATCGAACAGTACGCGTTTCAGATCCGCGTTAGAATTTATGTCCAGCAGGGCGCGGTACTGCTGCGCCTCCTGCACGCTGAGGCAGATTTCAAAACTTTCCTTGCTAAGCAGCGCACTGCAGCTCTGCGCCAGGTCCTCGTCCATCGAAGCGACCAGCCCGTTCGAGCGGATCCAGCTGGTGACGGGGTCGCCAAGCTGCTCCTCAATGAACTCTCTGGTGTAAGTGCCTTTCGGCTTCCCGGCAGCCCGGGCCTCCTCCGTCACGTTTGCGTCCGTGACCGGTGAAATGGAGCGCAGCGTGTACGTTGCGCTGCCTTCATCGATATTTTTTTCAGACAGGTTGTGAAAGTTCATACTGCTGACCTCTGGAGAAAATTAACATCAGGTTGTAACAATCATCATACCCTGGAATTTAATAATCAAAATACTGCAATGTAATCATTTTCTAAAAAGATATACATTGCGTATGTTTTTTGACCGCCCTCCTTCCGTAGATCCGGAAAAAGGCAGAAGCGGAAGTTGGCACTGATGCACGCAACACCGGGAATGTGTACGTAAGGTGCTGCGTCATTGGAGAAAGTTGAGCTGCTGGTCTCGTCTGCAGGCAGAGGGTAGCTAATCCCGATAGACGTATTTCAGATTGTCTAACCGAAAGATAATTAATATTAAAATTTTGAATAGTTAAACTAGATATGATGTAAAAGACGTGAAGCTGAAGGACAAATATGACAGCATATTCAAACTCTGATGCAGCAAGGGATTTACGCTCGGCCTTAGATAAGGCACCTGCTGGCTCTGTGAACGGAGAGTGATTCTTTATCACCGAACAGGCTGGAGTCTCCTCACAAACCGGTGGCTACATGTATGCAGACGGGAGTCACGTTACAGGAGATAACCACTCCTTTCAGAAGGTCCGGGAGGTTGTAGATAAAATCGAAGCATCACAGATGCAACGCTTTAACAAGGTTACCGTTCAATGGACAAGGTCTAAAACACCGTTCATACGGGGGCGCGTAACAGTTGACACACTTTTCGATGAAACAATGGTGCCGCGCGGTCCTCAAGACCCGATTTATGAGGCAGCTTCTGTAGCAAGGCGAGCTTTTTGGGGAAAGTATGACAGCATCTCAGATGGCTTTATGGCTCAAGAAAATGACGCAAACGTACACAACCAGATGAAACGGTTGGGCCGCATCGTCGAGTTTTCAATATTAAGAGCAACGCCAAATTAATACTGACCACTGATGGCCTTTCGACGCCTTGGACTGGCATTGCAGACCCGGAAAATGGCGTAGGATGCGAACTTTTCATCGAATTTGACGCTTCCAATATCATAAGCCACCAGATTAATGACTGGACTCTTCTCTTGATTAGCCCGGCCGACCTCGTTGCCAATGGGTATCGGGTTGCCGCCGATGTTGAAAAATATGACGCAATCCTGTTTTGCCCCCTTACAGCCAAATATAACCGAATGACCAGAATCATCCTCAGTCGTGACGGCCCTAGAATTGATAATTTGCCTTTCGGTTCCGTTCCGCTGCTACGTGTAACTCCGATAGCAGAGTCAGAGATTGAACACCTTGATCAATCTGATGAATGGTCATCAAGCGCAGCCAGACATGTTCTCGCGGAACGGCAGATAGAAACATAGACAATTATCACGAAGTTACTCACATCTCCTGCTCATAAAGCTGAAAACATGGCCGGTGTTCACTTTGGTCGAAATTTACCCTATGATATGAAGCGGCAACTAAGGAGGTATCTATGACATGGTATTTAGTAGTTCTAGTAGCCGAGTGCGTAGTAGGTTTTATGGCATACAGCTACATGTCGAAAGGCAAATCTTAAGGCGTTGAAGAGAACTAAGGGCTCATGGATTAAAGAGCCCTTTTCTACTTCATTCCATTCTGTGCTAATCAGCCAACAGACACATGAAATCTGGCACTGAGGGACCTAAATATTATCTTTGTCTCTCCAGGCTGATTGGAAACCAGTGGCATTATTTATCGAATGGTGACTTGTCCCCCATATTTTCCATAAAATGTTCAGCAGAACGTATCTGTTAAAGTCAGAAGGTAGATCATATGTTTCTATTAAATTTATTATGCCGGCATTAATCAATACGCCAGGGCCGCTGATGTAAAGGGTTTTAAGTGAATTATTAAGGAAACCGTCAAAGAAGTACTCAGTAAACTCTTCGCTCAGCATGTCATTCATACCTGCAGGGCTTATCAGGTTAAACAGGCCCAGTTTCTGATAATTTCTTTCGAGTAAGAAAAGTGCATTTTTTGTAAATTCATTTTGAGGTGAGGAAAAGATAAAGTTGCTAAAAAAAACAGTTTCCCTTATGGGATCTCTGGCAATGAGAAAGTTTCCGTCAGGGATTTTCAAGTTTTCGAGTTTATTAAATAAAGGGTAGCAACCTATATCACTGCATTGAATGTACTTGTCTTTTATCGAAATAAAAGAAGTGTAAGCAGTATCTTTAAAATCGGTATGAGCAAAATCACCACAACTTTTTAACAAAGAAAGCGATTCATTTGTCATGCCGACATCTAACTTTTCCCTGCAGTCATAGTCTTCATGAGGGATGTGTGATAACACTACCTCCCTGAATTTTTTGCTGTAATGCAGCAGGCCGGGAAGTGTATCTGTATCGATATAAAATCCGCCCCGATGATAAAGAAGAAGGAGTCTGAATACATCAGAAGCTGCAGCAAAGTTTTTGCGACAAAAAACTTCAAACGTATATATTTTTAAAAAATGGCGTGCAAAAAACCGGTTAAACACCTCACTGACATCATGGGTTATAATTCCGTCAGTGGGCTCAGGAGTAGCTGATTTTGCGGATAATAAAACAGGGTGAAAAGCAGAGTGAATAAAACTGGTGCGCAATGGTTTTTTTCGTCTGTATGGTGGTGGCAGATAAAGATAAGAGGCTGTCCTGAATGCAGTTTGTAACTCTGAAACGCTGATGGTATTAATGTGTTTTTTACGCATGCGGCCATTAATACCTGATTTCAGAATTTTTTTATCGATCCACAAATGGACTGTGTAATCAGGATTAACTTTCTTCCAGAACTTCAGAAAATCGCATGTGTTGGGGTTGAGAGGGCCAAGCCAGACAAAATGAATATCTTTCATAACCGGGTCAATGTACTTCTGGCATAAAGACTCATTTAAAAGCATTTCCAGTATTTTTATGCATTTTTTAGCATTCACAGCAGGAAGGCTGCATTTTAAATTATGTATAAATTCATAAGTCAGAAAAATATCTTTTACTGCCGGCCGCCCATGAGATGCACCTGTAAAAAAGTCATGAAGATTGATGTATAGTGATTTAAGATTTTGATATCTTACTTTTTTTTTGGAAGCTTTTCTGACACTATCGAAAAGCGAAGAAAAAGGGATAACCATAAAACCAGGCAGGATTATATTATCTTTAATGAGAGATTTCATCAGGAATGAATTCATCGTCGACCTGAAACAGGATAAAGGTGAAGCAGGAATGAGGAGGATGCAGCCCTAAAAATAAGGGCTGCATTTCTTAATATATCAGTTAGTGGTTATCACCACTCTGTCTGCCTCCTCCGCGGGATCCGCCGCTAGATGAACTGCCGCCGGCTTTATTTCCCTGAGTCTGGCGACCGGATACCACGCCTTGTGCAATGGAGCCACCGCTTTTGTTTGTCAGGCCAGAACCTGCCGCAGCAAGGCCACTATTGCCACCGGAGATTTTATCTAAATGTACACCCTCGATTTCTTTCATAAATAACTCCTTCATTGGATAAATTTATTGAAACGGGACTAAATCCACTCAGATAAGTCTTTTTAAAAAGAAAACCACTGAGTGGTTGATTAAATATATATCAGTTAGCGCAATAAAAACAATGCTTTTTAAATGTTATATTTTATTTAAATTCGGCATGGATAAATAAAATAAAATGAAGCATGATATATCTTGGGGCATATCCATATCGCATGACTTTAGAAAGAATGCAGATATGGCTGAATACCAGCTTCGACAGCCGTTTCAATTAAGTCAAACGCAAGACATAAATATGTTCTACCCGAGCATAATAACCCTGTCAGCCATAGATATTGTTGTATCCCGGTGAGCGATGATGACTCTGGTTATTTTCATTTTTTTTATAGCCTGACTTACTTTTTTTTCGCTATCATTGTCTAGCGCACTTGTGGCCTCGTCCATAAAAAGAATGCCTGGTTTCCGGTAAAGTGCCCTGGCAATGAATATTCTTTGTTTCTGACCGCCGGAGAGTCCTTCTCCCAGTTCTCCTATCAGCGTTTCATAGCCCATAGGGGTTGTGATGATAAAATCGTGAATATAACTGGCCCTGGCACAATCAATCATCCACTCTTCGTCTATGACGGCGCTGAAACCGCAGATGTTTTCACGAATTGAACCGGAGAATAATTTGTCTTCCTGCATGACGCAGCCTATCAATTTCTGATAGTTGTTTACACCAAGTTGTCTGATATCAAGACCGTCAACAATCACCCTGCCATTGTCTGGCTTGAGCAGACCGCAAAGGACTTTCATCAAGGTTGATTTACCGGTACCTGACGGACCAGTTATAGCCACATTCTCTCCAGGTAAAACTGAAATGTTTAAGTTACTGAAAACCGGTAAGGACTGCGTATCATAACTGTATGAGAGGTTGCAGGTTTCCAGCGCGAGCGGTCTTATTTCAGCATCCGTCTGGACATCCGGCTTGACGGCTTCCTGTTCATGCAGAGCTATGTCTGCAACCCGTTCGCTTTGCAGACTCAACATACGCAGTCTGAAAGTAAAATTGATGAGAGTATGGATCCTGCTGGAAAACTGCTCTCTGAATGCGCCAAAAGCGATAAACATACCAATAGTTAATTCATGATCGATAATCATGTTGATGCCCAGCCACAGAATCAATATCTGTTCACAGGAAGTAATTAAAGTATTTAAGCCTTCAAAAATAAAATCCAGCTTACTCAGCTTTATTTCTGAGTTTATGGTGTCTATCTCAAGGTTTAGCCAGTTGTTTTTTCGCTGACAGATCATACCCTGGATCTTTACGCTAGCAATACCATACAGAGTCTCCATGAAATAAGACTTTGCACGGGCATCTTTGATAAGCATTTCCTCAGAAAGATTTCGGTAACTGTTGTAAATGGAAAACCTTATAGCAATGTATGCCAGAGTAAATGCCTGCACCGCCCAAAAAAGCCAGTTTCCGTATACATACATCATTATCGCGACACTTACTACCATTATGCTGTCAATCAGAGCGCCAACAAGGCTGGTAGTGAACGTTTCTTTTATAATATTTATAGAATCGAAGCGGGATTGAATATCTCCCATTCTTCTGCGTTCAAAGTAAGTCATGGGCAGCTGCAGAAGATGCGTAAAAAGACCCGCCTGCCACTGCACATTTATAAGGGTGCTCATGACGAGAGTAGACCAGGAGCGAATAAAGGTAATCAATGACCGTAAAAAAATAAACAGCATCAGTCCGGTACATATCAGAGTGAGAAGCCCGTAGTCTCCTGCAGGAATTACATGATCCATAATCAGCTGGGTGCCAATGGGAATTAACAGGCTGATAGCTTCAATCACGAGCGAAAAGCAGAAGATTTTAGCAAGACTTCCTTTGAGTCCGTTTATCCCTTTAGCTAGTTTACTTATGCTCAGATGGTGCCGGACTGTATCTTTTTCAAACACGCTTCCGGGCCAGATTTCAAGCGCTACACCCGTAAATGATTTTGAAAACTCAGCCAGGCTCAGCGTTCTCCGGCCTCGGGCAGGATCATGTAATATAAACTTACTTCCCTTTATTTCAGTCAGGACCACAAAATGGTTGAAATCCCAGTGTAATATGCACGGTTTCTTGAGCTCCTTCACCTCATCAAGCTCAAGTGACAGTGGCCGGGTGATTAATCCCAGCTGTTCTGCCATACCTTTGATATGGGCTAAAGTTGCTCCTCTTGTGGAAATATTGAATCGCCTGCGTAAAGCGATAAGGTCGATATTTTTACCAAAAGAACCGCAAACCATAGCCAGACATGCTAGGCCGCACTCAGACGATTCCGTCTGATGTATTACAGGCGTTTTCCGCCGGAAGCTGAAATTCAGCTGATTAAGGATAGTATTAAAGAGTGCACTATTCATTTACAGGGCCTACTGCACTATTCTTTATGTCGTATAGTGGTGACAGCATCCATTGATAAATTTTCCGTCTCTCAAGAAATAATGTGCTTTCTGCTTTCATACCATTCTGTAATAACAGGCTTCTTTCTCCGTATTTAACAGCGTTTTTTTCTGGTCTCACAATAACTTTATAATATGTCATATTACTAGAGGGAGTATGTGCGGGAGCCCCCTGGTATGTCATCATTTCCTGCGTGGAAGCTGGGGTGGTGGATATTACAGAAATTTCCCCAGAAAACTGGCCGAATTTTTCCATCGGAAATGCATCATATCTTATGTTTACTTTATCCCCTTTTTTTATATACGGTATTGCTTCATTTGGGACCCATACGACAAAGTTATAATGCCTGATGTTGACGGGCAGGATTTGAAAAAGGCTGTCACCGACATTAACCATTTGACCAACAGTAACGCTGAGGGAGTCAATACGGCCATCTTTCAGTGCCCGAATAATCACGACCCCGTTTGCCTCCGTGTTAACAAGTTCCTTCT
>Ga0207668_10000508_pt1 | contig 24387 bp, 29 predicted proteins | sample KBSS43metaG_FD_184323 | JGI IMG/M metagenome (GOLD analysis project Ga0207668, IMG submission 184323) | Switchgrass rhizosphere microbial communities from Kellogg Biological Station, Michigan, USA - KBS S4-3 metaG (SPAdes) (version 2) | ecosystem: Host-associated > Plants > Roots > Rhizosphere...
AACGACGTGCCCCAGCCGGCGCTCTGGATCCGGAACCAGGCGGCCGGATCGCCCACCCGCAGGCCCACCCAGCCCAGGTAGAGCGGCACGCCGGCGAGCGACACCCCGGCCGCGACGAGCGGCTGCCACACCCCCGCGGTGTCCGGCTTCGCCGTGCCGTCCTTCGCCGCGGCGCGGGACTCCCGGACGGCCAGCGCCGCGGCGACCGCGAGGGCCAGCGCGGCGGCGGCACCGGTCGGCCGGGTCAGCGCGGCAGCCAGCCCGAGCAGGCCGGCCGCCCACCACACCCGCCGGTGTGCGGCCGCCAGCATCCCGGCCACCAGGGCGAGGAACAGGGCCTCGGTGTACGCCATGGAGAACACCACGGACAGCGGTGCCGAGCAGCAGATCGCGACCAGCGCCCAGCCGGCCCGTTTCCCGTACAGCGTCGTGCCGAGCAGGTGCAGCGCGATCGCCAGGCCGATCGAGGCCAGCCAGCTCACCCCGATCAGGGCGGAGCCGCGGTCCACGCCGAGCGCCCCGACGGCCCGGGCCAGCATCGGGTACAGCGGAAAGAAGGCCAGCTCGTTGCCCTGCAGCTGGCCGGCGGCGTCGTACGAGTACCCGTGCGGGTAACCGTCGAACGCGACCTTCCAGAACCAACCGCCGTCCCAGATCAGCAGCCTGCCCCGCAGGCCCATCGCCGGCCCGGCGGACCCGTCCAGCCAGGCCAGCATGATCAACTGGGCGACCCGGGTGAGCGCGAAGATCCCCAGCGCGGTGCCCACCCCGCGCCACGCCCCGGCGGCCTGCCAGAGGCCGCCGCGCTCGGTCGGCGGCGTCTCGGCCCGCTCCTCCACTGTCGTGCTCACTGGCCGAGTTCGTCCCCGTCGGCGGCGGCCTTTTTCTCCGGATCGTCCGAGTTCGCGCTCTCGTTGAGGGTGCGCCACGCGGCCGCCGCCGCCCGTTGCTCGGCCTGCTTCTTGCTGCGCCCCTCGGAGCCGCCGTACCGCTCGCCCGCCACGATCACCCAGGCGGTGAAGGTCTTGGCGTGGTCCGGGCCGGAGTCCTCGATCATGTAGTCCGGCACGCCCAGGCCCTGCGCCGCGGTCAGCTCCTGCAGGCTGGTCTTCCAGTCGAGGGCGGCGCCCCGGTTCGCGGACTCGAGCATCAGCGGGTCGAACAGCCGGTGGACCACTTCGCCGGCCACATCGAGCCCGTGCTCCAGGTAGATCGCGCCGAGCAGCGCCTCCAGCGTGTCGGCCAGGATGCTGGCCTTGTCCCGGCCGCCGGTCGTCTCCTCGCCCTTGCCGAGCAGCAGGTGCGGGCCGAGACCCTGCGGGCCGAGACCGCGGGCCACCTCGGCCAGCGCGTGCATGTTGACCACGCTTGCCCGCAGCTTGGCGAGCTGCCCCTCGGGCAGGTCGGGATGGTTGTGGAACAGCGCCGAGGTGATCACCACCCCGAGCACCGAGTCGCCCAGGAACTCCAGGCGCTCGTTGGTCGGCAGGCCGCCGTTCTCGTACGCGTACGACCGGTGGGTGAGCGCACGTTCCAGCAGGCCCGGCTCGAACGGGACGCCGAACGCCTCCTCCAGTGGCAGGGTCGGCGGCCGGCGACGTTTGTCACTCATGAGACACCTCGTTGGCAGTGATCATCTCGGCCATCGCCGCGACCGCGGCGCGGCGATGCAACTGGGCGGCGAAAGCTATGCCGGCGGCCACGTCGGAGCCGGACGCGGCGCCGTGGCAGACGACGACGGTGCCGGACACCCCGAGCAGTACCGCCGCTCGGCTCAGGCCGGCGCCTGGTCCTGCCTGGTTGGGGAGGCCGAGCCGGGCGTACGCCGTCTCCAGGCCCTTGAGCAGGACGTTTCCGGTGAAACCGTCGGTCACGACGACGTCGGCCACACTCCCGGAGACGACGTCGTTGCCCTCCACGAGGCCCGCGTACCGGGCACCGGCGGGCAGGTCGAGGGCGGCGAAGCGGGGCGGCAGGGCGCGGCGCAGCCGGTCGCCTTTGCCGTGTTCGGTGCCGATGGTGAGCAGGCCCACCCGCGGCTGCGGCACGTCGTGCACCGCCGCGGCGTAGGCGGCGCCCAGGCGGGCGTGGGTCAGCAGGGTCCGCTCGTCGGCATCGACCGAGGAACCGACGTCGAGCAGGACGAGCCGCCCCTCCGCGGTGGGCAGCACGGCGGCCAGCGGCGGGCGGCGCACGCCCGGCCAGCGGCCCAGGCCCAGCGCGGCGGACAGGACGGTGGCGCGAGTGTCGCCGGCGGAGAGGACGGCGTCGGCGCGCGCCTGCACGACCGCGAGCACGGCCGCGCGTACGGCCGGTTCGGCGCCGGACTCGCCCTCGGCCGCCGCGACCGGCAGCGAGCTGACCCGGGCGTGATCGGCCGGGTCGAGGGCGTCAAGAACCGCGCCGGCGGCTTCCAGCGGGCCGACGAGAAGCAGGTGAAGGGCCGGATCGGCCTGGCAGGCTCGCAGAGCGCCGTCAACCACGACGGCGGGAGCATGGTCCCCGCCGAGGAGGTCGACGGCGATCCGCGCGGTGCCCGGCTCCCCGACAGCGATCTGTCCGGAAGCCGCGGCACCGATCGGTCGCCGTTGCCCAGGTGCGACCCGCCCAGCGATCGGGCGTGCCACTTAAGCGATGCTCAGACCTCGAGGACCTGGCGGCCGTTGTAAGTGCCGCAGACCGAGCAGGCGGCGTGCGGCAGCTTCGGCGACTTGCACTGGGGGCACGCCACGGTCGAGACCGCGGTCGCCTTCCAGTTCGCCCGGCGGGACCGGGTGTTGCTGCGCGACATCTTGCGCTTGGGGACGGCCACGGTACTTACTCCTCGATCCGGTTTTGCTTGTTATGCGGCGTAGCCGCCGTTGACGGCTCGGTCGACAGGTTGCGCAAAGCAGCCCAACGGGGGTCGACGTCCTCGTGGCTGTGCTCGGCCGGAAGGTCGTCGAAATGCACCCCGCACTCGGGGCACAAGCCTGGGCAGTCGGGCCGGCAGAGCGGGTTGGTCGGCAGCGTCAGCACCACCGCGTCCCGAACGGCCGGCTCCAGGTCGATCAAGTCGCCCTGCATCCGGCCCACCTCGTCCTCGTCGGTCGTCTCCTCGGTGGTGCTGTCCTCGTAGGCGAACAGCTCCGCGATCGGAACGTCGAAGGACTCGCTGATCTCGTTGAGGCAGCGCCCGCACTCGCCGGTGAGCGAGCCGCGCACGTTACCGCTGACATAGACCCCCTCGGAGACCGACGTGAGCACGAGATCGAGCTCGACATCCGACCCGGCGGGGACCGAGATCAGCTCCAGACCGAGACCTTCCGGTGCCTGGATCACCCGTTGCAGGGCACGCGTCGCACCAGGCTGGCGCGGGAGCTTCGTCGTGTCGACGACCAGCGGCTGCCTGGGATCGAGGTGGTTCTGCGGTGACTTGGGCATCATTAGCTCTCAGCCATGGGTAGGCCGACAGGAAAGGTTACCTGAGCTGCCGACGTACCGTCGAATCCGGGGTTGTGCTCATGCCCGGTCCTTACGACGGCGGCTTCAGAACGGCAGCGGCCGCTCGCTGTCCTCGCCCTGGAAGGTGCCGATCTCGCGAAGGGCGTGCATCTTGTCGCGGCCACGCTCGATCGAGGCCAGCGCCCGGGTGAGGAACTGCTCGAAGTTGGCCAGCGCGGTGTCGACGTAGTCGTCGACCTCCTCGCGCAGCCGCTGCGCCTCGGTCCGCGCCTCGGCGACGATCCGGGCGCCCTCGTGCTCGGCCGACACGGTGATCTCATTCACCGAGACCAGCCGGGCGTGTTCCGTCTCACCCTCGCTGATGATCCGGTCGGCCTCGCGCCGGCCGGCCTCGATGATCCGGTCACGCTCGTCCAGCACGGCGGCCGCCTTGCGCAGTTCCGACGGCAGCTCGGAGCGAAGGAGGTCGAGATTGTCGATCATCTCGCCACGATCGAACATGAAATTCGTCCGCGACATCGGGACGGAACGCGCTTCCTGGACGAGTTCGATGATCTCGTCGATGCGGTCGAGCGGATCCACCGGTGCCTCACTCCTGTCATCTCGCCCATCCAACCGCCCTGCCCGCCATCCCCAACCGGAGTGCGGGCAGACCCCACGCAGCGTGGTGCGATCACGTTACTGCGTCACCGACGCGCCCGTTTCCGGCGCGCCGGAAATGCTCAGTCCTGCTTGAGACGGGTGACCAACCGCTCGCCGACGAAGTCCGGGACGTACGCCGACGCGTCGCCACCCCACTTGACCACGTCTTTGACCAGGCTGGACGACAGGAACGAATAGAGCGGGTTGGTCGGCATGAACAATGTCTCCACGCCGGACAGCCCGATGTTCATCTGCGCCATCTGCAACTCGTAGTCGAAGTCGCTCACCGCCCGCAGGCCCTTGACCACCACCGCGGCGCCCTGCGACCGGCAGAAGTCGACCAGCAGGCCTCGGAACGCGGCGACCCGGACGTTGTCGTACTTCTGGGTCGCCTCGCCGAGCATGTCGAGGCGCTCCTCCACCGTGAACAGGCCGGTCTTCGACTGGTTGATCAGCACGCCGATGATCACCTCGTCGAACAGCCGGCTGGCCCGTCCGATGATGTCGAGGTGGCCGTTGGTGACCGGGTCGAAGGAGCCGGGACACACCGCTCGTCTCATGATCGGCGACCGTACCAAAGTGTGGTCTCGCCGTAGCGCCGGCTGCGGTCGGCGACGATTCCGTCGGCCCACTCGACCGTCCCGCCGCGGGTCGACCGCTCCAGGATCACCACCGCGCCCTCGGCCAGCCAGCCGAAGTCCACCAGAGCCTGCTGCACCTCGGCGATCTCCGGGTCGGTCACCGCGTACGGCGGGTCGGCGAAGACCACGTCGTACGGGCCCCCGTCCGGCGGCGCCGCGAGCACCTGGGCCACCTTGCCGGTGACCAGGCGCGCGGCGGAGCCGACCCGCAACGCGACGATGTTGTCGCGGATGCTCCGGGCCGCCCGAGCGTCCGATTCGACCAGCAGAGCATGGCTCGCGCCGCGGGAGATCGCCTCCAGGCCGACCGCACCCGACCCGGCGTAGAGGTCGGCGAACCTCGCACCGGAGAGGTCGATCATCGAGTCCAGGGCGCTGAAGAACGCCTCCCGCACACGGTCCGAAGTGGGCCGGGTCAGCACACCGGCCGGAGCGGACAGCCTCCGGCCACCGTGCGCGCCGGCGATGATCCTGGTCATGGGGCCTCACGCGGGTCTGCGGCGAATACGCCTAGAAGCTACTTCACTCCTTACGCACCGCAACCGCAGAGTGAACTATTCCCCATCACACCGCCACGCCCGCAGGCGAACATCACGGATCGGCATCAATGCGCGCCTAGATCCCGGCCGGCCGGGAGAACGAACCGTCCGCGTCGGGCCGGTAGTCGTGCACCTCGACCACCGCGCCGATGGGCAGCGCCGCGTAGAGGTGCGGGAACTGCTTGCCGTCGGGGTGGGGCGGATCGCCGTCCTCCCAGGTCACCGGGACCGGCAGCCGGCTCTCGTCGATCTCCAGCAGGACCAGATCGGTACGCCCGCGGAACCGGGCCGTCGCCGGCAGGTGCACCAGTTCGGGCGTGGAGCAGTGGATGTAGCCCTGGCTCGCCAGGGTGTCGGCCTCGTACCGGCCCGCGGCAACCGCCTCGTCCCAGACCGCCTGCGGGCAGATGTGCAGGATCAACCCTTCTCCAAATACTCGGCGCGTTCCTCGTCCACCAGCGCCGCGACCGAGGCCGCCAGCGCCGGGTATTTCGACAGGTCCGGATCGTCGCCGACCAGCGCGGTCGCCTCGGCCCGGGCGTCGGTGATCAGCTTGGCGTCGTGCAGCAGCGAGAGCAACCGCAGGTGGGAATGCCGCCCGGACTGGGACGCGCCCAGCACATCACCCTCCCGGCGCTGCTCCAGGTCGATCTCGGAGAGCTTGAACCCGTCCGTCGTGGAGGCCACCGCGTCGAGCCGTTCCCGGGCGGCCGTCCCCTCGACCGACTCGGTGACCAGCAGGCAGACCCCGGGCGCCGAGCCCCGGCCGACCCGGCCGCGCAGCTGGTGCAGCTGGGAGACGCCGAACCGGTCGGCATCCATGATGATCATCACGGTGGCGTTCGGCACATCCACCCCGACCTCGATCACCGTGGTGGCCACCAGCACATCGAGATCGCCGGCGGCGAACGAACGCATCACCGCGTCCTTTTCGTCGGCCGGCAGCTTGCCGTGCAGCACGCCGATCCGCAGGCCGTGCAGCGGGCCCTCGGCCAGCTGCGGGGCGACCTCGGTCACCGCCAGCGGCGGGCGCCGCGCCGACTCGGAGTCGCCCGGCGGCTGCTCGTCCTCGTCGGCCCCGCCCGTGCCGATCCGCGGGCACACCACGTACGCCTGGTGGCCGGCCTGGACCTCCTCGCGCAACCGGCGCCAGGCCCGGTCGAGGAAGGCCGGCTTCTCCGGCGGCACCACGTGCGAGGCGATCGGCGAGCGGCCGCGCGGCAACTGCGACAGGGTGGACGTCTCCAGGTCGCCGTAGACGGTCATCGCGACCGTGCGCGGGATCGGGGTCGCGGTCATCACCAGCACGTGCGGCGGCCGGGCCGCCTTGGCCCGCAGCGCGTCCCGCTGCTCCACGCCGAACCGGTGCTGCTCGTCCACCACGACCAGCCCGAGATCGCGGAAGTCGACCCCTTCGTAGAGCAGGGCGTGCGTGCCGACCACGATGCCCGCCGTGCCGTCCGCGACCTTGGCCAGCGCCTGCCGCCGGGCCACCGCCCCGAGCGAGCCGGTGACCAGGGTCAGCTGGGTGCCGGCCGGGTCGCCGTCGAGCTCGCCGGCCCGGCCGAGCGCGCCCAGTTGCGCGCTGATCCCGCGGAAGTGCTGGGTGGCGAGCACCTCGGTGGGCGCGAGCAGGGCGGCCTGCCCGCCGGCGTCGACGACCTGCAGCATCGCGCGCACCGACACCAGCGTCTTGCCGGAACCCACCTCGCCCTGCAGCAACCGGTGCATGGGATGCGGCTGGGCCAGATCGGCGGCGATCTCCTCGCCCACCTGCCGCTGGCCCTCGGTCAGCTCGTAGGGCAGGCTCGCGTCGAATTTCGCGAGGAGCCCGGCCTCCGCGCGGGGCCGGGCCGTGGCGGGCGTCTCGGCCGCCCGGGCCCGGCGTTGCACGAGCGTCAGCTGTACGGCGAACGCCTCGTCCCACTTGAGCCGGTATTTCGACGCGTACAGCGCCTCCTTGGAACTCGGCCGGTGGATCTCGCGGAGCGCGGTGCCGATGCCGACCAGGTTGCGGTTGGCCCGCACCGCCGGCGGCAACGGATCATCCGGCGGCTGGAACGTGTCCAGCAGCGTCCGTACGCACTTGGCGATCACCCAGGTCGGCACGGCCTGCGCGGCCGGGTAGACCGGGATCATCGCGCCCGCGAACTCCTCGATCTCCTCGGCCGCCTCGTCCTGCGTCGCGTCCGCGCGCAGCAGCTGATAGGCCGGGCCGTTCAGCTGGCGCTTGCCGCGGAAGTCGGTGACCTTGCCGGCGAACAGGCCCCACCGCCCCCGCTTGAGGTCTCGCTCGCGCCACGCCTGGTTGAAGAAGGTGCAGGTCAGCGTCGCCCCGGAGCCGTCACCGACGACGATCTCAAGCATGTTGCCCTTGCGGGCCCGCATCGGTTTCACGCTCACCGACTGCACCTGGGCGAGGAGGGTGACCTGCTCGCCGACCTGCAGGCCGCGCATGTCGGTGTGTTCGCCGCGCTCGTCGTAGCGCCGCGGGAAGTGATAGATCAGGTCGCCGGCGGTGTGCAGGTCGAGGTGGGCGGCGAGGGCCTTGGCGGTGCGGTCGCCGAGCACCTTTTTGAGCGGGGTGTCGGTGGTGGTCTCGTTCATTCGACTCCTACCAACAGGTGATAGCGGGGCTGGCCACCCGCATACGACTGCAACTCCACGAACGGCCAGGCCTGGCCGGCGTGGCTGCGCAGTGCCTCGTCGAGCGCCGGCGGGGCGTCCGCGCCGAGCACGAGGGTGGCCAGCTCACCACCGCCGCCCAGCATCCGGTCGAGCAGCCGCCGGCTGACCTCGGTCAGGTCGGTGCCGATCACGTGCACCTCGCCGTCGACCAGCCCGAGCAGGTCGCCGGCCCGGCACGGCCCGGCCACGGTGAGCGAGTCGCGCTGCGCCGTGCAGACCTCGCCATACCGGCAGGCACCGGCCGCCTCGGCCATCGCGATCACGTCATCCTCGAACGCCCGCACCGGGTCCCGCACGGCGAGCGCGGCGAGCGCCTGCACCGGCGACCGGGTCGGCACGACGCTGACCCGGAACCCGGCGGCCTCGGCCTCGCGCGCGGTCGAACTGGCCACCGCGTGCGTGTTGGCGTCGTTGGGCAGCAGCACGACGCACCCGGCGCCGCTGGCCTCGATCGCGGCCAGCATCTCGCGGGTCGACGGGTTGCGCCCCACGACGGTCGCCCCCTCGGCCTCGAAGAGCGCGGTAAGCCCGTCGCCCGCGGCCACCACCACGGCCCCGCGCCGCCCCGGATCGGCCCGGCCACCCTCGGCCGGGCGCTCGCTGCCCGGGCCTGCGCCGTCCCACCTGGGCGAGCCCCGGCCCACCCGGCCCGGGCCGGCGACCGCCGGCTCGGGCTGCCCATGCACGTGCTCAGCCTCGTCGAGCGGGGTCACCGTGATCCGGTGCGGCCGGCCGGCGACGACACCCGCCTCGACCGCCGGCCCGATCTGCCCGGCGTCGACGTGGACATGCACATTCCAGGTGGCGAGCCCCGCCTCCCCGGTGCCGACCACGACGAGTGAGTCGCCCAGCGCGGCCAGCGCCCGCCGGAGCACCTCGACCGCCCCCGCCTCGGCGTCGAGCAGGTATTGCACCTCAAACCCGAAGGCGGCGGCCGAACCGGATTTTTCCGGCGCCGCGACGACGGCCGGCGGATGAGCCGCCGCACCGGACACAACGGCACCGGAGTCGCCGCCGGCGAGCGGGCCGGCCGCCGCCAACCGCCCGGCGCCGTCGAGCCGCAGCCCGGCGCCGGCCGGCGTGAGCGCCTCGACCAGCGCGTCCAGCAGCAGGCAGAGGCCGCGGCCGCCGGCGTCGACGACGCCGGCCCGGGCCAGCACCGGAAGTTGCTGCGGGGTGCGGGCCAGCGCCTCGGTCGCCGCCCGGGCCGCGACCCGGGCGACCGCGAGCAGATCATCCGACTTCGCCCGGCCGGCGGCCTCGGCGGCCGCCGCGACGACCGAGAGCACCGTGCCCTCCACCGGGCGGGCCACCGCCGCATAGGCCGCCTCGGAGGCCGAGCGCAAGGCCCGGGCCAGCTCGCCGCCGCGCACCGCGACCGCGACGGCCAGGCTGTCGGCCATGCCGCGCAGGATCTGCGAAACGATCACGCCGGAATTGCCCCGGGCGCCGAGCAGCGCACCGCGGGCCATCCGCCGCATGGCCCGGCCGAGCGGCGTCGTCGCGGCCTCGACGTCGGCCTGGGCCTCGATCGCTTCCAGGGCCTCCAGCGCGGAGGCGAGGGTGAGCACCAGATTGGTGCCGGTGTCGCCGTCGGGGACCGGATAGACATTCAGCTCGTCGATCTCGCGCTGGTGTGCCCGAAGCGCTTGCAGCCCACCACCGCACCAGCGGCGTACCGCGGCGGCGTCCAGGGTGTCCAGCACGCGAAAATCGTACTAACCGCCCCTGACATTCTCTCGGGACCGCACCTGGGCGGGGGCGATTGGCTGTCCGGCGGCACGATCGGGTAACCTTGCCGGGTTGCCTGCGGCGATGTTCGCTGGGCGCCCTCAGTTTCGTTTCAAACCCAGGAGTTATCCCGTGGCTAGCGTGTGCGACGTCTGTGGCAAGGGACCGGGCTTCGGCCACAACGTGTCCCACTCGCACCGGCGGACCAACCGCCGCTGGAACCCGAACATCCAGTCGGTGCGCACCCCGGCCGGTGGCGGCACGACCAAGAAGCTCAAGGTCTGCACCTCGTGCATCAAGGCCGGCAAGGTCGTCCGCGCCTGAGCTGAGCTCCTCCGCATCCAGCCGCCGGGCCTGAGGCCCGGCGGCTATCTGCGTTTGCCGGTGGTGAAGGATCAGAGCGGCTTCGCGAAAGACAGGACGCCCGGTTCGTCCTTGTAGTAGCCGAAATCCTCGATCCGCGTGTAGCCCGCCGACTCGTACAGGGCGATCGCCTCCGGCTGGCGGTCGCCGGTCTCCAGGATCACCCGCCGGCAGCCGGCCGCCCGCGCCGACTCCTCGACCGTCGCCAGCAGCCGCCGGGCCAGTCCGCGCCCGCGCGCGGCCTTCGCCGTATACATCCGTTTGAGCTCGGCGTCGTCGCCGTGCCGCCGCCAGCCGGCGCAGCCGATCAGCCGCTCGCCGTCGTCGGCCACGAAGAAGGCACCGTTGGGCGGGGTGAAGTCGTCGTCGCGGACCGGGGTGTCGTCGCCGCTGCCGCCGTAGCGCTGGGACAACTCGTCCAGCACGTCGGCGAGCAACTGCCGCACGGCGGGTTCGGTGACGTCCGCCCGCCTCGTCTTGATCTCTTGCACGCCTACGACCCTAGGGCCTGTCAGCGGAAGTGGTCCCAGCCCCCGCCCCCGGTCCACGGCTTGCGATCGACCGTCACGCCGGTGCCCTCGTGCACCGTCCCGATCTCCCGCCACCCGGGCGGCAACGGCACGCCGGGCGGGAACGTCGCGGCGAGCGCATGGTCGTCGCCGCCGGCCAGGATCCACTGGTACGGGTCGACGCCGAGCGCCGCCGCCGCGTCGCGCATCTGGCCGGGGACCTCGAAGGCGTCGGTACGCACGTCGATCCCGACCACGCTGGCCGTGGCGACGTGGCCGGCGTCCTGGAGCAGCCCGTCCGAGACGTCGATCATCGAGGTCGCGCCGTGCCGGGCCGCCTCGGGGCCGGCCGAGTAGGGCACCTCCGGCCGGCGATACGCCTCGACCAGCGCCTTCGGCGTACGGAAGCCGCGGGACAGCACCGTGTAGCCGGCCGCCGCATACCCCGTACGGCCCGCCAGGGCCAGCACGTCGCCGGGCTGGGCACCGCTGCGCACGACCGGCGGCCGACCGCCGAGATCGCCGAGCGCGGTCACCGCAATGGTCAGCGTCGGGCTGGCCGAGATGTCGCCGCCGACCACCCCGGCGCCCACCAGTGCCGCCTCCGCGGACAGCCCGGCGGCCAGCTCCTCCGCCCAGGTGACGTCGAGATCCGGCGGCACGCAGAGCGCCACCAGCAGGGCGGTCGGCACCGCGCCCATGGCCGCGACGTCGGCCAGGTTGGCGGCGGCCGCGCGGTGGCCGACGTCGGCGGCGGAGGACCAGTCGCGGCGGAAGTGCCGGCCCTCGACCAGCACGTCGGTGGTGGCCACGACCCGCCCGTCGGCGGCCGTCACCACCGCGCTGTCGTCGCCCGGACCGAGCAGGGTCGAGCGCCCGCCCGCCAGCTGGGCGACGACCTTGGCGATGAGTCCGAACTCGCCGGCCTGGGCAATGCTCACGGGTACGGCCTTTCGTTCGGCGGTGGCGTGCCGCTGTCGTGCGGATTCTTACGGTAGTTTCACGTTCGGGTTACGGCGGAGGCGGATTGGAGTCGGATCGTGGTCCAGGCATACATCCTGATCCAAACAGAGGTCGGAAAGGCCCATGACGTGGCCGCCGCGATCGGTAAAATCCCCGGCGTCGTGCGGGTGGACGCGGTGACCGGGCCGTACGACGTGGTCGTGCTGGCCGAGGCGCACACGGTGGACGACCTCGGCGGCCTCATTGTGAGCAAGGTCCAGTTCGTCCCGGGCATCATGCGGACGTTGACCTGCTCCGTGGTAAACCTCTGACATGGTCGATCTGGAGACTCCGCCGGTGAAGCGACCGGACCCGGCAACCCGCGGCGCCGCCCTCTGGGCCACCGCGATCGCCGTTCCGGTGGCGATCCTCGCGGGCCTCCTGATCTTTTGGCGGATCGCCCCGCACGACCGGCCGGCCGCCGCTCCCCAGGCATCCGCGCCGGCCCCGGTTCCGTCCACTCCGGTGCTGATGGATGCACCGAAACTGTCCCCAAGCACGGCGCAGGTCTGCCTCGCGGTGACCTCGCAACTGCCCACCACGCTGCGCGGGCTGCCGGCCCGCAAGGTGAGCGCCGGCCCCGAGCAGAACGCGGCGTGGGGCCAGCCGCCGGTCACCGTGGCCTGTGGGGTTCCGCAGCCGACGATGTGCGAGCGGGTGGACGGCGGGCACCCGGGGTGCGTACCGCTGGATGCCGTGATGTTCACGATGAACGGCGTGTGCTGGTGGGGTCAGGACGGCCCGGCCACCGACGTGTTCACCACGATGGACCGGGCGGTCGCCGTGCGGGTCTCGGTGCCCGGCAGCTTCCAGCAGACCGCCCAGTGGGCCAACGAGTTCTCCGACCCGGTGGTCAAGACCGTGAAATCGGTCACAACCGGGGTGCCGACCGGCTGCGGCAAATAGCCCCCGCGGGGGCTCAGTGCAGCCCGGTGCCGCGGCGCAGAGCCGTCCGGATCAGCCGGTCGACCACCTTGGGGTATTCGAGCCCGGTCGCCGCCCACATCAGCGGAAACATCGACGTCGGCGTCATCCCGGGCATCGTGTTGATCTCGTTGAGGTAGACCTGGTGATCGGCCGTGACGAAGAAGTCGACCCGGGCCAGGCCGGCGCAGTCGAGCGCGGTGAAGGTGCGCCGGGCGTAGTCCTGGACCTGGCGGGTGACCTCGGCGGGCAGGTCGGCCGGGATGTCATAACGGCCCTCGTCGAGGTATTTCGACGCGAAGTCGTACCAGTCGTTGCCGTCCACGTGGATCTCGGCGAGCAGGGACGCCTCGGGCGCGCCGCCGGCCTCGCCCTCGAGCACGCCGCACTCGATCTCGCGGCCCACGACGGCGGCCTCCACCAGCACCTTGGGGTCGATCTGCCGGGCGTGCGAGATCGCCGCGTCGAGGTCAGCCCAGTCGGTCACCTTGGTGATGCCGGTCGACGAGCCGGCCCGCGACGGCTTGACGAAGACCGGCAGGCCGAGGCGCTCCTTGTCGGCCTCGGTGAGCGAGACGCCGGCCCGCAACACCGCGTACGGCCCGACCGGGATCCCCTCGACCGCGGCGAGCTTCTTGGTGAACTCCTTGTCCATGGCGGCCGCCGAGGCGAAGACGTTGGCCCCCACATACGGGATGCCGGCCATCTCCAGCAGGCCCTGGATGGTGCCGTCCTCGCCGTACGCGCCGTGCAGCACCGGGAAGACCACGTCGACGCCGGCCAGCGAGGAGACGCCCTCGGCCGGATCCCGCACGATCAGCTCGGTCGCCGTCGGGTCGGCGGCGAACACGACGGCGTTGCCGCTGGCCGCGGTGATCTCCGGGAGGCGGCGTTCGTTGATCGCCAGCGTTGCCGGGTCGGCCCCGGCCAGCACCCACCGGCCCTCGCGCGTGATGCCGACCGGCAGCACCTCGTAGGCGTCCGGGTCGAGGGCGCGCAGGATGCTCCCGGCGCTCACGCAGGAGATGGCGTGCTCGGTGCTGCGACCGCCGAACACGATCGCCACGCGGGTTTTCCGAGGGGACGTCACTTTCTTGAGCCTCTCGCTAGCGGGCATGCCGGGGGTGACCCTACTCTGCGTGAGCCACATGCGCCGATCACCCGGCCGCCGCCACGGTGAGGGGGACAGCTAGTTCATGAACGCGGTACTGAACGTGATTACCGGCCCGATGCCGGGGCAATTGGCGACGATCGCGCACCCCCGGGCGGACGCCTGGCCGGCCGGACGGCTGAGCGCGCTCGCGCGTACCGGGGTCGATGTGCTCGTGTCCGCCCTGACCGCCGCCGAGCAGCACCGGCTGGGCTTCGACCTCACCGCGGCGGCGACCGCGGCCGGCCTGGCCTTCCTGCCGTTCCCGGCCGGCGAGGGCCGCGAGGAGGCGGCTCAGGTGATCGGGCTGGCCGGCCGGCTGGCCGCCCAGGTGCGGGGCGGCCGCTTCGTGGCGATCCAGTGCTTCGGCGGGATCGGCCGCTCGACCCTGCTGGCCTGCACCACGCTGGTACTCCTGGGCATCCCGCCCGGCGAGGCGCTGCGCCGGGCGAGCAACGGCGCCGAGATGCCGATCACCCGGGACTGGCTGGCCGACTTCGCGAACCACCACGTCTCGGTCTAACCCGCCGCGCGGCGCACCGGCACGTCCCACATCAAGGCCCAGATGGCCGCCGCTGCCGCCGCGGTCACCACCAGCGAGATCGCCAGCGCCGGCAGGTACGCCAGCCGGTCGGCCTGCTCGCCCCTCTCGTTGAAGCCGAGCAGCCCGTCGGCCACCGCGACCGGCACCGCCCCCGGGATGATCAGTGCCACCCCGATCCACGGCCGGAACCGATGGAACCCGGCCGCGATCAGCACTCCGGACGTGAAGTAGCCCAGCGAGACGGGAAAGACCCGGCCGAGATCCCCGTCGACGACCGACGGATAGCCGGGGCCTCGCTGATCGGTCAGGCCGAGCACGGCGCTCTCCAGGGCGTGCCCGGCCGTCACCGCGATCGCGAACCCGGCCGCGATCATCAGGCCGGCTCCGGCCACCGCCACCAGGAACTCGCGGCGGGTCACCCCGTTCCCCACGAAGGTCCGGAAATGCATGCTGATCATCATGATGCCGACGGTGAGCGTCCAGTACTTCGCTATCGAGCCGGCGATCACCAGCCAGAAGCTGTACCGCATGGGCCCGGCCTGGGTGACCAGCACGAGGCCGACCGACGCGATCACAACGGCGATGGCGGCGATCCAGAGGGCGATCTTGCGGTGCACGCGGAGCAGGGTGCGGGTGACGTTCATCGCGACGCCTCCAGTGGCTGCGAGGTGAGGAGGACGAAGAGGTCCTGCAGGCCGATCGGGCCGAAGGCCAGGCCGGCCGCCTCGCCGCGGGCGACCTCGGCCGGGTCGAGCCGGCCGTCCACGGTGACCGCGCGGACCCCGCCGAGCCGTTGCTCGCCGAGGACGGCGTGGCCGGTCGCGAACGCGTCGACCGCGGCCGCCGGGCCGCTCACCGTGTAGCCGCGGCCGCGCAGCGTCTCGGTCTCCTCGTGCAGCAGCACCCGGCCGCGGTCGAGCACGACGACCTGCTCGAAGAGGTCGGCCACCTCGTCGATGAGGTGGGTGGACAGGATGATCGTGCGCGGGTGGGCCAGGTAGTCGGCGAGCACCTCGCGGTAGAAGAGCGTGCGCGCCACCGCGTCCATGCCGAGGTAGGACTCGTCCAGGACGGTCAGCGGTGCGCGGGCGGCCAGGCCGAGCACGACGCCGAGCGCGGACTTCTGCCCGCGGGACAGCGCCGACACGCGCTTGCCGGGGTCGAGTTGGAAGAGGTCGAGCAGCCGGTCCGCATACGCACCGTCCCAACTGGGCCGCAGCCGGCCGGCCAGGCGGAACGCGCAGGAGATCCGGTCGGTCTCGGACAGGTCGAGGGTGTCCCGGATGAAGGCGGTGCGCCGGGCGATCGCGGGGTTCTCGAACGCCTCGACGCCATCGATAAGCACCGTGCCGGCGGCCGGCTTACGGTACGACGTGAGGGCGCCGAGCAGGCTGGTCTTGCCCGAGCCGTTGCGCCCGAGCAGCCCGTAGATCTTGTCGGCCGGCAGCCGGAGGGTGACGTCGTGGACCGCCACGGCGTTGCCGTACCGGACGGTGACCCCGCGCAGCTCGATCATCGCCGCGTCCCGAGGTGTTTGATGATCTCGTCGAGGTCGATGCCGATCCGCCGGGCCTCGGCGAGCATCGGCTCGACCACGTCGGCGAAGAACCGCTCCCGCCGCTCGGCGCGCAGCCGCGCCCGGGCGTCCGGGCTGACGAACATGCCGATCCCGCGCTTCTTGTAGAGCACGCCCTCGTCGACCAGCTGAGCGAAGCCCTTGGCCGCGGTGGCGGGATTGATCCGGTAGAACGCCGCGTACTGGTTGGTGGACATGACCTGTTCGTCCTCCTTGAGGGCGCCGCTCAAGACGTCGTTCTTGATGCCGGCGGCGATCTGCAGATAGATCGGGCTCCGGTCGTCGAACACCGAGCCTCCCTAGTTCTGCGGTTCATTACTCATGTAACGAACCATAGAGCCGCCGCGCCCATGGACGCAAGAGGGCGTTGATCAGGCGGCGAACGACTGGGGCAGGACGCCGTCGTCCCAGAGCCGGTCGAGGTGCGCCAGGAAGCCGACCAGGCTGCGCTCCAGCTCGCGCCGCTCGGTGGCGGAGAGCGTCGCGAGCGGATCCGAGAAGACCAGGCCGGACGGATGCCGGGCCCGGGTGCCGACGAACTTGCGGCAGGCCGCACACCACACGTAGCTGACCAGGGTCGGCCGGCGGGCGTTCGCCGGCGCGTTCACGTACGCCCGGAGGCGGCGCTCGCCGCACGCCGGGCAGGCCCGTTCGCGCGGGTCGGCGAAGAAGCTCTCGCCCTGGGTCAGTGCCGCGACCTCGTCGCCGGAGAAACTCTGCCAGCTCATCGAGCCGCGTCCAGGGCCGCACTCAGGTCGGCCAGCAGGTCGGCCGTGTCCTCGATGCCGCAGGACAGCCGTACGAAGCCCGGCGCGGTGTCGTCGCCCCACTGCGCCCGCCGGTCGGCGTTGGTGTGCAGCCCGCCGAACGAGGTGGCGGCGAACACCAGCCGGGCCGCCGCCAGGAACCGCGCCACCCGCCCCGCGTCGCCGAGGTCGAACGAGATCACCCCGGGGATCCGCCGCATCTGCCGGCTCGCCACCGGATGCGACGGGTCGGACGCCAGTCCCGGCCAGCGCACCCCGGTCACGTCGGCGCGGCCGGCGAGGAGCTCGGCGACCGCCGCGGCGTTCTGGCTCTGCCGGGCCAGCCGCAGATCGAGCGTGGCGATCGAGCGGTGCGCCAGCCAGCAGTCGAACGCGCCGGGCACCGCCCCGGTCTGCTTGCGCCACGTCTCGACCCGGGTGAACACGGCGTCGTCGCGCGTCGCCAGATAGCCGAGCAGCATGTCGGAATGGCCGGTCAGGGCCTTGGTGCCGGAGGCGACCACCACGTCGGCGCCGAGCGCGAGCGGATTTTGCCCGAGCGGCGTGGCGGTGGTGTTGTCGACCGCCACCAGCGCGCCGGCCGCGTGCGCCGCGTCGGCGACGGCCCGGATGTCACAAACGTCGAGACCCGGATTGGCGGGTGATTCGAGCAGCACGAGCCGCATGCCGGCGAAATCGGGGTAGGGCCCGGCGGTGGGCACCTGAACCGTGTGCACCCCCAGCTCGCGCAGCGTGCCCTCGGCGAAGGCCCGGACGGTGAAGTAGCCGTCGGCCGGCACCGCCACCGTGTCGCCGGTGCGCAGCACCCCGAGCAGCAGCGCGGTGATCGCCGCCTGGCCGGTGGCGAAGACCAGCGCCGGCCCGCCCTCCAGCTCCCCGATCGCCGCCTCCAGCCGCCGCCGGGTCGGATGCTCGGTGCGGCCGTAACCGTTCTCCCCGGGCCCGTCCACCGGATCGAGATGGTAGGACGCCGCGAAGACCGGCCCCGGCAGGAACGGCTCGCCGACCACGGGCTCGGGCAGGCCGGCGTGCACCGCTCGGGTGCCGTCGGAGTAGCTCATGCCGCTTCTCCGGTTCGCTGCCTCATTCGGGCTTCATCTCCCGGCTCATCAACAGCTTCACCGCGACCCGCGGATCCACGCCCTCGTGGCAGACCCGCTCGACCTGCTCGGTGATCGGCATCTCCACCCGGTGCGCCCGGGCCAGGTCGCGGATGGCCAGGCAGCTCTTCACGCCCTCGGCGGTCTGCCGCGCGGCGGCCTGCGCCTGTTCGAGGGTCTTGCCGAGGCCGAGCTGCTCGCCGAAGGTGCGGTTCCGGGACAGCGGCGAGGAGCAGGTGGCCACCAGGTCGCCGAGGCCGGCCAGGCCCGCGAAGGTCAGCGGGTCGGCGCCCAGCGCGACGCCGAGCCGCGCGGTCTCGGCCAGCCCTCGGGTGATCAGCGACGCCCGGGTGTTGTCGCCCATGCCCATCGCCGCGGCCATGCCGTAGGCGAGCGCGATCACGTTCTTGACCGCCCCGCCCATCTCGCAGCCGATCACGTCCTCGCTCGTGTACGGCCGCAGGTAGGGCAGCGCGAGCGCCTGCTGGACGGCCCGGCAGCGGTGCGGGTCGGTACCGGCCACGACGGTCGCGGCGGGCTGCTCGGCGGCGATCTCCGGGGCCAGGTTGGGCCCGGACACCACCACCACGCGGTCCTGGTGCACGCGCGCGGTCTCGACGATGACCTCACTCATCCGCTTGGTGGTGCCCAGCTCGATGCCCTTCATCAGGGAGATCAGCGTGGCGTCCGGGGCGAACGCACCGGCCCACTCGGCGAGGTTGCCGCGCAACGTCTGGGACGGCACGGCGATGGCGACCAGTTCGGCGCCGGCCACCGCCTCGGCGAGGTCGCCGGTCGCGGTGATCCGCTCGGGCAGCTTGACGCCCGGCAACGCCCCCTCGTTGACCCGGGACTCGCGGATCGAGGCGGCCACCGACTCCCGCCGGGCCCACATCGTCACCTCCGAGCCGGCCTCGGCCAGCATCTTGGCGAAGGCGGTGCCCCAGGCGCCGGCACCGATCACAGCAGCCCGGTTCATCCGGCGTCCTCCGTGGTCGTGGCCCGCCCCGCGGCCGGCCGGTCGTAGAGTTCGGCCGGCGGCTGCTCGGCCCGCAGTCCGCCGAGCAGGCTGCTGATCTCCAGCATGATGGTGTCGGTCATCTGGTCGAGCACGGCACGCGTCGGCGTGGCGTCCTGCCAGCGGCTCAGGTCGACCGGCTTGCCGGCGGTGACCGTCACCGGGACCCGCGGCCGGAAGCGCAACCTGTTGCTGCGCGGGTCGAAGATCCGCTGGGCGCCCCAGTTGGCCACCGGGACCACCGGCGCACCGGTGATCAGGGCCAGCCGGGCGGCGCCGGTCTTGCCCCGCATCGGCCACAGATCGGGTGACCGGGTGGTGGTGCCCTCCGGGTAGACCACCACGATGCCGCCCTGCTCCAGGGCCTCGATCAGCGCGTCCAGCGACCTCACCGCATCCACACTGCCGCGTTCCACCGGAATCTGCCGGAGCTTGCGCAGGAACGGCCCGAGCACCGGGACCTTCCAGATGCTGGCCTTGCCGAGGAAGCGCGGCCACCGGCCGGCGCCGAAGATGAAGTGCCCCACGACCAGCGGGTCGAAATGCGACACGTGGTTCGGCACGATGATCACACCGCCGGTCCGCGGGATGTTCTCCCGGCCGATCCAGGTGTGCCTGGTCCAGACGGTCAGCACCGGGATCGCCAGCGCCGCCGCGAGGCGCTGCCAGAATCCGATCTCGCGCTGCGTCACGGCCCCTCCTGCCCGTCACCGCCGGCGTGTCCCCGCCGCCGGTCCCCCATACCTCGGACGAATCATGCCTGTTCGGGGCCGCCGGTACCAGGCAGGGCCCGGTGTGGTGGGCGCTGGCAGACTTGGCGGGATGTGGGACTGGACGGCGGTTATCCCGGTCAAGCCGCTGAGCGTGGCGAAGAGCCGGCTGCGCGGTGCCGTGCCCGCCGCGCGGCACGCCGACCTCGCGTTGGCCATGGTTCTGGACACGGCCGGCGCGGTGCTGGCCGGCGCGTCGGTGGCCGAGCTGGTGGTGGTGACCGACGACCCGGTGACCGCGGCTGAGGTGGGCAAGCTGGGTGCCCGGGTGGTGCCGGACCGGCCGGCCGCCGACCTCAACGCGGCGATGCGCTACGGCGCCGACGAGGTGGCCGGGCTGGCCCGGTTCCGGGTGGTGCTCGCCGGCGACCTGCCCGCGTTGCGCCCCGATCAGCTGGACGCCGCGCTGGCCGGGGCCGATCGGCGCAGCTTCGTGGCGGACGCGGCCGGCACCGGCACGGTGTTGCTGACCACACCGCCCGGCACGCCGCTGGATCCGCGGTTCGGCATCGGCTCGGCCGCCGCCCATGCGGCGTCCGGCGCGCGGCCGCTGACCGGCGACTGGCCGGGCCTGCGGCAGGACGTCGACACCCCGGCCGACCTGGCCGCCGTGCTGGCCCTCGGCGCCGGCCCGCACACCTGCGCGCTGCTGCGTGATCTGGGCCTCACGGTGGCTTGCGTCTCGGCCGCCGGCACCCGGTAACGTGCCATCCATGCAGGGCACCGTCGCGACCTTCGACCCCGACTCACGCAGCGGCACGTTACTCCTGGACAACGGCGCTGAACTGGTCTTCGAGGCCGCCGCCTTCGACGGCTCGGGGCTGCGGCGGCTGCGCCCCGGCCAGCGGGTCGACATCGACTCCGATTCCTCGGGCGCTGTCCAGAGAGTGAGAATCCCGGGAATAGCCTGAGTTGATCTATCCGGTGTTCGTTTCACGTTCCGGGGGAAGAGGCAATGATGGAGCGATGCACACCCCGCCCCGGATCCCCGAAACCCGCCGGCGTGGCCCGAACGGCCGTTTCCTTCCCCGAGGCGCCCAGAACGAGCTCACCGAATTCCCGCCCGAGCAAACCGCCACGGAGCCGGCCATGAGCATTGTCACCGTGATCGACGAGGCGCCGGCCGATCGGCCTGAGCTGCCCGAGGACCGTTTCCTCAACCGCGAGCTCTCCTGGCTCGACTTCAACGCCCGGGTGCTGGCGCTCGCCGAGGACCCGGAGACGCCGCTGCTGGAGCGGGCCAAGTTCCTCGCCATCTTCGCGGGCAACCTCGACGAGTTCTACATGGTCCGGGTGGCCGGCCTGAAACGCCGGCTCAGCGCCGGCCTGCCGAGGCGCGGCGGCGACCGGGTCTCCCTGCGCCACCAGCTCGAAATGATCAGCGAACGCACCGCCGACCTGGTCACCCGGCATGCTGCCTGCTTCGCCGAGGAGGTACGGCCCAAGCTGGCCGCCGAGGGCATCGAGCTGGTCCGCTGGGACGACCTGGACGCGCCGGAGCGGGAACGGCTGCGCACCTTCTTCCGCGAGCAGGTCTTCCCGGTGCTGACCCCGCTCGCGGTCGACCCGGCCCACCCGTTCCCGTACATCTCGAGCCGGTCGCTCAACCTCGCGGTGGCACTGCGCGACCCGGACAGCGCCGGCTCCGAGCTGTTCGCCCGGATCAAGGTGCCGAACAACGTGCCGCGCTTCGTCACCGTGCAGAACGACAGCCGCGGCGTGCGTTTCCTGCCCGTCGAGGAGCTCATCGCGGTCCACCTCGACCAGCTCTTCTCCGGCATGCAGATCCTCGAGTGGCACCTGTTCCGGGTGACCCGCAACGCCGAGCTGGAGGTCGACGAGGACCGCGACGAGGACCTGCTGCAGGCGCTCGAACGCGAACTGGCGCAGCGCCGGTTCGGCCCGCCGGTGCGGCTCGAGGTGGCCGCGTCGATCAGCGACCACGTCCTCGACCTGCTGGTCCGCGAGCTCGACATGGACAGCCAGGACGTGTTGCGGGTGCCCGGCCTGCTCGACCTGTCCGCGCTGTGGCAGGTGTTCGGCGAGTGCGACCGCGACGACCTCAAGGACCGCCCGTTCGTGCCGTTGACCCATCCGCAGCTGGCCGACGGCGAGGTGCCGCGCAGCGTCTTCAACCGCCTGCGCGAGTGCGACATCCTCGTGCACCACCCGTACCACTCGTTCTCCACCAGTGTGCAGCGGTTCATCGAGCAGGCCGCGGCCGATCCGCAGGTGCTGGCCATCAAGCAGACGCTGTACCGCACCTCGGGCGACTCGCCGATCGTCGACGCCCTGGTCGACGCGGCCGCCGCCGGCAAGCAGGTGGTGGTGCTGGTCGAGGTGAAGGCCCGCTTCGACGAGGTGGCGAACATCGCCTGGGCGCGCACCCTGGAACGGGCCGGCTGCCACGTCGTCTACGGCCTGGTCGGCCTCAAGACACACTGCAAGACCTCGCTCGTGGTACGCCAGGAGGGCAACCAGATCCGGCGCTACTGCCACATCGGTACGGGCAACTACCACCCGAAGACGGCCCGGCTCTACGAGGACTTCGGCATGCTGACCGCCGACCCCGAGGTGGGCGCCGACGTCACCGACCTGTTCAACGTGCTCACCGGGTACAGCCGGCAGCGGTCGTACCGCCGGCTTCTGGTCGCCCCGCACGGCGTCCGGTCCGGCCTGATCGAACGCATCGAGCAGCAGGTCAAGATCGCCCGGGCCGGCGGCGACGGCCTGGTCCAGTTCAAGGTCAACTCGCTGGTCGACGAGGAGACCATCGACGCCCTCTACCGCGCCTCCCAGGAGGGGGTGCGGATCGACCTGGTCATCCGGGGCATGTGCGCGCTGCGCCCCGGCGTACCAGGCCTGTCGGACAACATCCGGGTGCGCTCGATCGTGGGGCGCTTCCTGGAGCACTCCCGGGTGTTCCGGTTCGGCGTCGGCGACGACGCGGAATACTGGATCGGCTCGGCCGACCTGATGCACCGCAACCTCGACCGGCGGGTCGAGGCGCTGGTCCGGGTGACGCTCCCGTCCGCCCAGGACAACCTGCGCGCCGTGCTGGAACTGTCGATGAGCGACGAGACCGAGGGCTGGGACCTGGCCGGCGACGGCACCTGGCACCGCCGCGGGACCACCCCGTCGCAACCCCACGTGCACCTGCAGGAGGCGCTGCTGCGCCGGATCATCGGCAAGGCGGGCTGATGACCGATCCGGTTCGTGCCGCGGGCGGGGTGCTTTACCGCTCGATGGGCGACGAGCGCGAGGTCTGCCTGGTGCACCGCCCACGGTACGACGACTGGAGCCTGCCCAAGGGCAAGCTCGACGACGGCGAGCACACGCTGGCCGGGGCGGTCCGTGAGGTGCACGAGGAGACCGGGTCGCGGGCCCGGCCCGAGATGGAGCTCGCGCCGGTGCATTACACCCTGCCCGACGGCCGGGCCAAGACGGTGCACTACTGGCTGATGCGCGCCACGGCCGAGGGCGCGGTGCAGGACACCGACGAGGTGGACCGGCTGGAGTGGCTGCCGTTGCCCGCCGCGACCGAGCGGGCCAGCTATCCGGCCGACCGCACCGTGCTGGGCTGGGTTGCCGAGCTGCCGCCGGTCACCTCGCTGGCGGCCGCCGTCCGGCACGCCCACGCCGGCGAGCGCAAGAAATGGAGCGGCAACGACGCGCTGCGCCCGCTCGACCCGATGGGCCAGGCACAGGCCGAGCGGCTGGCCGGATTGCTCGTGCATCTCGCGCCCGAGCAGTTGGTCGCGGCCACCCCGTTGCGCTGCAAGCAGACCATCGAGCCGCTCGCCGCCGCACTCGGCGGGATGCCGATCGTGATGGACAGCGCCTTCGCCGAGCCGCCGGACCCCGAGGACGCGCCGGCCAAGGCGAAACTCGCCGCGCAACGGCTGCTCGACCTGCGCACCGGCGGTCTGCCGGTGATCTGCAGTCAGGGCAAGGTCATGCCGGCCATGCTGGCCGCCGTCTGCGACCACGCCGACCCGGCCCCGTTCAAGACCCCCAAGGGCAGCGGCTGGCTGCTCACCTGGTCCGGGGACCGGCTCCTGGGCCTGTCCCGGCTCTAGGCCGGCCCGGCGCCGGTGCCGGGTCGGCACGCCACAATCCGAGCTGGTCGCCGGTGAGCCAGCGGGCCCGCCACAGCTCGTCCCGGCGCGGTTCCCAGTCCCGGTACGGCAACAACGCCACCCGCCAGCACAGGACGCAGGTGAGATACCAGCCGTAGAGCGGGATCAGGCCGAACCAGCCGTCCCGTGGCCGGTACGACGCCCACGGCGCCAGCAGCCGGACGGCGAGCCCGCACCAGGCGCCGGTGACCAGCCAGTCGAGCAGCCCGGAACCGGTCCAGCGCTCGGTCTGGTCGCCGAGCGCCCAGCCCGGCACCACCGCGGCGGCGAACAGCAGCGCGGCGATCAGCGACCGGCTGACCAGCCCGCGCGGCAACGCTCTGCGCTCCATGCCCGGACGGTAGGCAGATCACCGGTTTTCGCGCCGGGACACACGAAAGGCGTCCACCGTACGGGTGGACGCCTGTCGTCGGCCGTACCGGCCGGGCGGAGCAGATGACGTCAGCGGGTCTTGCGCGCCGTTCCGCGCGCCGCGCCGGTGGCACGGGCCCGGGCCGGCGTCTCCGCCGCAGCCGCAGTCGTCGTCTTGCGAGCCGTCGTCTTCTTGGCCGCCGCGGTCTTTGTCGCGGCGGTCGTCTTGGCCGGCGCCGCCTTGGCCGCGGCGGTCGTCGTCTTGGCCGGCGCCGCCTTGGTCGCGGCGGTCGTCGTCTTCTTCGCCGGCGCCGCCTTGGTCGCCGTCGTCTTCTTTGCCGCGGTCGTCTTGGTGGCCGCGGTCTTGGCCGGCGCCGCCTTGGTCGCCGTCGTCTTCTTGGCGGCGGCGGTCTTGGTCGCCGTCGCGGTCTTGGCCGGCGCCGCCTTGGTCGCCGTCGTCTTCTTTGCCGCGGCCGCCTTCGTCGCCGT
>Ga0207668_10000509_pt1 | contig 24371 bp, 28 predicted proteins | sample KBSS43metaG_FD_184323 | JGI IMG/M metagenome (GOLD analysis project Ga0207668, IMG submission 184323) | Switchgrass rhizosphere microbial communities from Kellogg Biological Station, Michigan, USA - KBS S4-3 metaG (SPAdes) (version 2) | ecosystem: Host-associated > Plants > Roots > Rhizosphere...
GATCGAAGTCAGGTCGCCGTAGCTTGACGGCGCTCAAGGTGAATTCCTTGGACGGCCTTCAAGCTCCAGCGCATGCAGACGCCGCCCGCATTGCAACGACCCCGACCGGAACGCCAGCGCGAGATACTGCTGGTCGCTAGTCTCATTGTGCTGGGACTACTGGCGATCCGGCTTGCGGACGTCTTGCTGATGGCGTTCGCCGCCGTCCTGGTGGCCGTGTTGCTGCAGGCGGTCGCCGAGCCGTTGCAGAGCAAGGCCGGCCTAAATCGCACGCTTGCGCTCGTTCTGTCCGTGCTGACCATCACAGGCGCGATCGCGTGCGCCCTGTGGGTGTTTGGCCGCGAGGCGGAGCGCCAGTTCGCAAGCCTGACGGATCTGCTTCCGCGGGCCTGGAACGAGCTTCAACTCAGACTCAACAGCTCCCCCATCGGCGCGGCGTTGCTGCGCGATCTTCAGGGATGGAGCGGGATGGCTTGGTTTCTTGAGCTCGGCCCCAGGTTCGCCGCCCAGGCCGCCGGCGCGCTGACGGGGTCGGTCATCGTCCTGTTCGCTGGCCTTTACCTGGCCTTCCATCCCCGATCCTACGTTGAAGGCGGTCTGCTGCTCTTTCCGCAGCGGATGCGGCCGCGGGCGCGCGAGGTGTTGGCCGCCGTCTTCGACGCGCTGAAACGCTGGCTGCTCGGCCAGCTGTTCTCGATGCTCCTTGTAGGCCTCACCACCGGCGCAGGGCTTGCGCTGATCGGCGCACCGTCGGCCGTGGCGCTGGGCGTGATCGCGGGAATCGCCCAGTTCGTTCCGGTGATCGGTCCGATGGCGGCGGTGGTCCCGGGCCTGCTCGTCAGTCTGGAAGCGGGACCGCGCACCTTCTTCGAGGCGGCCCTGGTCTATCTGGCCGCCTCGCAGCTGGAGGCCAATGTCATCACGCCGCTCGTGCTGCGGCGGCTGGCCCAGTTGCCGATGGCGGTGACGCTGTTCGCGGTGCTGGCGATGGGCGTGCTGCTCGGACCCTTGGGCGTGCTCTTCGCGACGCCGCTGGCGGTGGTCTGCTACGTGCTGGTGAAAATGGTCTATATCGAAGGGGTGCTGGGCGAACAGTCGACGGCAGGCCCGACGATCTGTTCCGCCCGCAGTCCCGAGTAGCGCAGACGGCGCCTAGAGGTCGCGGGCGCAAGGAGAGCCAAGCCGCTGCTGGCGAGCGCCGCGCTCAAAGCCCAGGCCAGCCCGGACCGGCCTGCGGCGGCTCCACTCAGGACCGCCATGGCGAGCCCGCTGGCCATGGCCGAGGCGATCAGCCAGCGCCATACACGCAACGGCCGCAGGTCGAGTGCGAGGGCGAGCTCCAGCGCGCCATCAACGATGAGCACGGCGGCGACGAGGAGAGACACCGCCAGCGCGCCGGCGGTCGGATGAAGCAGCAGGAAACCGCCACCGGCGACGGCGACAAGGCTCGCCAGCAGGGAAATCCGGATCGAGCGACGGGCGCCGACGAGCAGGGACACGCCGATCATGAGCGCGCCGGCCAGCCACAGCAGCCAGCCCGCCGCCGCGCCGATCACCATAGGCGAGACCAAGGGAGACGCGGCGGTCGCCGCGGCCGCAGCGATGAGGCCGCCGCCCAGACGAGCCAGCAGGGCGCGGCGCGCGTGAACGCGCCAGCCGAGGCGGATTACCTCAGGGCGGTTTGAGCGCGTGGACTGCATGGTCTGCTCTCTCAGCCAGCGGAACCGCTCATCCAGCGACGCCTCTATTCCGGCAAACCTGCGCATGGGTCATGCATCGGCGCGCTCGGCATGTTGACGCCGCGCTGCTTCGCGCGCTCGACCATCAGGCGATGGTGCTGATCGACGTAGTCGCGGCACGCCTTGGCGCTCGTGAAGGACGTCATCTTCGCATGGTGCTGGCGACGCTCGTCGGGGCTCATCATGGACCAGCCAGCGGTGTCGCCGGGCCCGCCCCGCATCCCCGGCCCCATCGCGCCGCGAGCCATGTGCGGTCCCATGCCCGCTCCGCCGTGCATTCCCGGCCCCATCGCACCACTCGCAGGCGGCGTCGCCGTGGTTGCGTTTCCGGATTGCTGGGCGTGGGCGGCCGCCACCCAGGCCAGTGAGAGAGCGGCGCTCAAGGCGAGAGTTCCAAGGCTGCGCATGTGCATCCTCCATACAAGGATCGCCAGACTAGCGCCGGAGCCACATTCGACCTTTGACCGACCGCAAACCGCGCCCGTCACCAGGCGGCTTGAGGCTCGATCCATCGACTGGGCCCGCCGACCTACAATCCTTGATGCGCGTCAACGCCGCTCTTGCTGCTCAGGGGCATCAAGCGATCGAACGAGGAGCTGTCGGGGTGGCCATGCTGAGATCGATGTCGCGGTGGGGAGCCGCAGCAGCCGCAGCCGTGCTGGCGGCGCACCCGGCCACGAGCTTGGCCGAAGCCACCGCTGTCTCTGCCGGCCGCATGGTTGCGCAACGCCATTGCGCCACTTGCCATGCGATCGCCGACGGCAGGAGCCCCCTACCGGACGCCCCGCCCTTCGCCCGCCTGCGCTATCGATATGGCCCCGGAGGACTGGCGGAACTCTTGAAGAGGGGAATGATCAAGGATTGGCCAAGTCCGCTTGAAGAGGGATCCCGCCAGCTTCACCCGCGCATGCCGGCGTTCCCTCTCAGTGTGGACGAGATCGCGGCGCTCACGGTGTATCTTGAGACGTTAGACCCAGGCTCCGCGAAGGACCGGTCTCTCGAGCGCAAGTGAAAGCATCAGCCTGCGGACGTCCGGCTGGCGAGTCCGGCGGTCGCGGCGGCGGTGAACATCATGCTCGGCATGCGTCTCCAGACACCTCGCAAGCTCCTGGCGCCGATGCGTTGCGAGGATCCAGACCCAGGACCAGGCGAGTTGCGTTTGAGGGTGCGCGCGTGCGGCGTCTGTCGCACGGACCTCCATGTCGTGGACGGCGAACTCCCACCTCAACGCGCCGATCGAGATGCGGGGATCGTGCTTGATGTTCGCCGATTTCTGGCTGTCTCGGGAAACGACGAAATAAAGCGTCAGCTCCTCATGCACGAAACCAACGATGGTGGCTTGCGGCCACCCTCCAGGGCGGATTGATGATCACGCCCTGGATGCGCGAGGTGAACATCGGCGTGCTGTGCCGCGGATCGCCCACGATGACACGCATGACGAGAGCAGGCTGCCCCATGCGGAACAGCGTCGCCTCTGCTCCCCCAACATCGACCTCCAGACGTTCGGACGGCAGGTCGCGCGGCAGCCAACGCCAACGCTCGAGGTTCGCGTCGATTTGCGCCAGACGATCCTTCGCCGACACGTTGAGTGCGGCGAGCGTGACGGGGCCGAGGACGCCGTCGGTCTCCAGCGCATGCGCATCCTGAAATGATGCGAGCGCCCTCGTGACCTCGCGATCGAAGAGGTCGCCGTCAGGCGTTCTCAGAAAACCTTCAGCCGTGAGGCGCATCCGGAGATGCGCGACCGCAATCCGCGGTCGCCTTCGCGTAGCGCCGTTCCCTTCTCCAGCGATGGCCACCCGCCCGCTTCCGCATATTGTGCGTAGCGGCTCCGTACCGCCTGGAGCGCACGGTATCCGGCGAAGGGGGGCGAGAGTCCTGCCAGCCACTTGGCGATGCGTCCCTGCTCGCGGGCCGTCGCCAATTCGGCGCGGATGTCTCGCCGCGGCGGTTGAATGGACCAGCGCCGATCGACCTGCTGCGGTCGAATGCGCTGGCCGAGTTCTCTGGCGGCGTAGGATTCGGCGGCCGCCAGCAGCATCTGATCGTCAGCGCCCGCCCATGCAGGTCCGACCGCGGCCACGATGGCCTGCCGGTCGGTCGCGGTAAGCGACGCAGATGGCGCCGCTCCGGCCAACATCAGGGACATGAAAAGAGCCATTCCCGCAGTGCGGAAGGGCGCTTTTCCATCCGCGCAAACACTGGTCCGCCGTCGGGCTCTCTGCTGTGGCAACCTCTCAATGCGCAGTGTAGCCGCCATCGATGACGAGCTCTGCGCCGGTGACGAACTTGGATTCCTCAGACGCGAGATAGACGCAGCCCCAGGCGATGTCGTCCGGCTCGCCCATGTGGCCCAGAGGGTGGAGCGCGCCCACCGCTTCGCGGCCGCCCGGCGGATCCCCTTGGTCCTTGAGATAGCCCTCGACCATCGGCGTCCAGATGAACCCGGGATGTATGGAGTTCACCCGGATCTTCTCCGGCGCATAGAGCAAGGCGTCGGTCTTGGTCATCAGCCGCACGGCGCCCTTCGAGGCGTGATAGGGCGGCAAGTCCGGCGCGCTCACCAGGCCGTAGATCGACGATAGGTTGATAATCGAACCGCCGCCGGCGCGCCGCAGGTGCGGGATCACGTGCTTGGTGCAGAAGAAGACGCCCTTGACGTTAATCGCCTGGACGAAGTCCCACTCCGCTTCGGTGAGCTGGTCGGTGGGCTTGTTCGCGCCGGCGACGCCCGCATTGTTCACCAGCACATTGATCCCGCCGAAATGGTCAGCGACTCCCCCGAACACGCTGGCGGTCTCGTTTTCTTTGGACACGTCATGGCGCCAGAAGCGCGCCTTTAACCCGCGACCTTCAAGCTCGCGAACAATGGCGAGCCCCTCTTCCTCGCGGACGTCGGTGAGGGCGACCGCTGCGCCCTCCTCGGCCATCCGTATCGCGGTGGCACGGCCAAGCCCGAACGATGCGCCCGTCACCACCGCGACCTTCCCAGCCAAGCGGTTCATATCGCGATCCTTCGGCTTTAGTGACTGAGGAGAACGAAACGCTCCGGGTGATGCAGCAGGTCATAGGTGACCCCGCCGAAGACCCATTCGCCGAGCCGCGAATGGCCGTAGCCGCCGGCCACGATCAGGTCCGCGCCGATCGCCTGCGCGGCGATGTTGAGTTCAGTAGCGACGCGATGGGCGGGCGCGGTGACGACCCTGGCGTGCGCGGCCACGTCGTGCCGAGCCAGGCCCGCCACCACCGCCGCCGTCCCCGTCTCTGCGGCCATGACTTCGTTGTCGTCGCAGACATCCAGGACCGCCACGGTCTCGGCCGCCTGCAGAAACGGCAGGGCGTCGGAGAGAGCGCGTCTGGCTTCCCGCGTATCCTTCCACGCCACCACCACCGATCTGGCCTCGAGTTCACCACCCGTCGGCGGAACCACCAGCACCGGGCGGCCTGAACGCAAGGTGAGCTCGCCGGTGTCGGCCGAGCGGTACCGCTCCCCTCTCCCTGAGGCGCGGCCGCCGGCGACGATCAGGTCGGCGCCGCGCGACAGGCGCGCGATGCCGTCGGAGGGCTCTGCCTGCGCGGCGATCCAGTCGGTGTGGAGGCCGTGGGCCTGGTCGAGGAAGAGCTGACGGGCGCGTTCCAGATTGCTGCGCACCACCTCCTCCATCGCCTCAAACCACTGGCTCTGCATCAGACCGGTAGGATCGGTCGCCGCCATCGGCGGCGTCATCTCGCATCCCACGCCGAAGAGCGTCGCATCGAGGCTGCGCGCCAGAGCGACCGCGGCTTCCACGCGCGGAGCCTCCTCCGCGTCGCTGCTCACGTGCGTGAGGATCGTGCGGAAGGCCCGCGAAGCTGAGGAGGCGAGCTTTTCGTCCCGGGTCTTAGGCGTGTCCTGCAGGAGAGTGGCCATCGTGCTGTCCTTGCTCCGGTTCAGCTGTTGCGAGCGGCGCGCGAACAGGTCCGCCGCAAACCCGATGCAACTGGGAGACGCCGGGGTGGTCCTGACGTCCTTGTGACGCAAGGTGATCCAGGCCTGCGGGCGTGTGTATCCGGGAACGTTCCCTACGTATTATGCCGGAGGGTGGACCGCAGCTGCCGCTCAAGCCGCACCCTGCCGGGCTCAGCGTCGGCGAAGATGCGGAACCCGAGCTTTTGGGCCAGATGCACCATGGCGACGTTCTCCCGCTCCGCATCGCCCCAGACCTGCTCGATTCCGCGACCCTCCGCGGCGTCCAGCAAGGCCGCAAGGAGGAGCTGGCCCAGGCCCCGGCCCTGATTGTCGCTGCGGACGAGCAGGGCGAACTCCGCGCAGCGACCTTTCGGATCCGAGGCGAGATGGGCGATCCCGAGCAGGGCGCCGCCTTGGGTCTCCGCGATGAGGGCCAGCTGCCTATCATAGTCGAGCTGCGTCAGGCTGGCCGCGAGCTCAGGGGACAGACGCCGAAGCGCCCCGCCGAACCGAAAGCGTATGTCGATCGGCGAGCAGTCGGCGACCATGCGGGAGAGCGCGCGGGCGTCCTCAGGGCGAACCGGCCGGAGAAGGAGCGGCGCGTCCTCGAACTCGACCCTGCGCTCGAGCGCGGCCGGATACGGCAGGATCGCGGGAGGGGCCGCCGCGGAGACCGGCTGCAGACGGATCCGCGCGTCCACCGCCATGACGCCCTCGGCGTCGCAGAGCAACGGGTTGATGTCCAGCTCCGCCACCTCCGGCAGGTCGGCGGCCAGACGGCTGACCGAGATGAGAACGTCGCTCAGGGCGGCAAAGTCAGCGGGGCGGCGGCCGCGGTATCCGGCCAGGAGGCGCGCGACCCGCGTCCTGGCGATCATGTCGCGCGCCAGATCGTCGTTCAGCGGCGGTAGGCCGAGGGCGCGGTCGGCGAGCACCTCGACGGCGACGCCGCCGTGACCGACCATGACGACGGAGCCGAACGCCGGATCCTGGACCAGGCCGACGAGCACCTCCTGCGCCTCGGCCCTGTGGACCATGGGCTCGACGACGAAGCCTTTGATGACGGCGTCCGGTCGCTTCTGCGCCACCGTCGCCAGCATCCGGCCTGCGGCGCTCGCGACCGCGTCGCGACCGACCAGGTCGAGGGCGACGCCGCCCACATCGGTCTTGTGGCTGAGCTGGGGTGAGAGAATCTTCACCGCCACCGGGCCGCCCAGGCGCTCGGCCGCGGCTCCGGCCTCGTCCGGCGTGCGAGCCTCGCGGCTTTCGAGGACCGGAACCCCGTAGGCGCGCAGCACCGCCCTGGCCTCCGGATCGCCGAGCGCGCGGCCCCCCTTGGCCAGGGCGGCGGCGACGATGCGCCGCGCCGCGCCGGGATCCGGCGGCGGGGGCGCATGCGCCGGTGCATGCGCCAGCATCGCCCGGTTTCGCCGCGCCTTGGCGAGCAGCGCGTAGGCTTCGGCCGCGTCCTCCGGGACGGCGTAGGCCGGCAGCCCCGCCGCGACCAGCCTGCGCCGCCCCTCTTCCATGTGCGCGCCGCCGAGCCAGGCGGCGAGCACCGGCTTCCGGCCGCGCGCCTTCGCGGCCGCGGCGACGGAGCTGGCGACCTCGTCGCTGTCCGCCACCGCGGTGGGGCAGTTCAGCACCATCACCGCATCGACCTCCGAACTCGCGAGCAAGATCTCGAGCGCGGCCGCATAGGTCGCCGGGGCCGCATCGCCGAGAATGTCCACCGGATTGCCGCGCGACCAGTTCGGAGGGGCGATCTGGTCCAGGGCGCAGATCGTCTCCGCCGACAGCGGCGCCAGGCGCTCGCCCAGGCGGTCCAGAGCGTCGGCGGCCAGGACGCCGGCGCCGCCGCCGTTCGTCAGCACCGCCACGCGTTCGCCCGCACCGTCCAATCCGGTGGCGAACGCCGCGCCCGCCTCCAGCAGATCGCTCAAGTCGTCGACCTGCAGCAGCCCGGCCCGCCGGAACGCGGTCTCATAGACGGCGAAGGCGCCCGCGAGCGCGCCGGTGTGCGAGAAGGCAGCCTTGGCTCCCGATGCGCTCCGGCCGGCCTTGAGCACGGCGACCGCCTTGGACCGCGATGCGACGCGGGCGGCGCTCATGAACTTGCGCGCGTCGGTCACGCCTTCGAGGTAGAGAAGGATCGCGTCCGTCCCGCAATCGAGCGCGAGCCAGTCCAGCAGGTCGCCGACATCGACGTCCGCACAGTCCCCGACCGTGACGACGTGAGAAAAGCCGAAGCCTCGCTCCGCGGCCGAATCCATCGCCGCCGCCGCGACAGCGCCGGATTGCGCCACGAGCGCGATGCGGCCGGCCGGCGGCAGGCGGCTTGCGAAGCTCGCGTTCACGCGCGCGGCGGGCGAGATGACGCCCAGGCAGTTTGGGCCGATGACGCGCAGCAGGTGCGGACGGGCGGCGTCCAGCATCGCCTGGCGGAGTTCCGCCGGCCTTCCCTCGCCTTCGAAGCCGGCGCTGATGACAACGGCGGCGCGGCAACCCCGCTCGCCCAGTTCCGCGATCAGGCCGGGGACGGTTTCCGCGGGCGTGGCGATCACCGCCAGATCCGGCGGTTCCGGCAGGGATGCGACCGCCCGGAAGACCGGGCGGCCGGCGATCTCGCCTCCGCTCGGATTGACCCACATCAGCGGGCCAGGAAACCCAGCCTCCGCCAGGTTGCGCGCCACGACGGCGCCCACGGATCCCTCCCGGCGGCTCGCGCCGATCAAGGCGACGGTGCGGGGCGCGAAGACAGCTTCGAGGTTGCGGATGGTCATGACGGGGTGAGGCCGGCGCCCGGCCCAAAGCACGCGGCGACGACCTCGCGGACGTGGTCGAGCACCTGCTCCACCGCGTCGTCCCGCATGTTGGGCGCGATGCCGCCCGTGTGGACGTGATCCACCAGCTGCAGGCCGCACATGCGGGCGAGATGGCGGTCGAACATCGACACCAAGCCTGTCAGCGCCCCGGTGTCCTGCACCCAGTAGTCCGGCGCGCCTGAGAAGCTGAAGCTGATCAGCTTACGGCCATCGAGCAACGGCTCGGTGCCGCCGACGGCCGGAGCGAAGCCAAAGCCCGTGCTGAAGACGCGATCGACGTAGCCCTTCAGGATCGCCGGGGGCGCGTTGAACCAGAACGGATACACGAAGGCGAAGACATCGACGTGCTGCAGCAGCGCGCGCTCCTGGACCACGTCGGTTCGAAAGTTCGGCATCTTGAGATGCGGAATTTCCTCAGCGTGAAGGCACGGATCGAATTCCATGGCGTAGAGGTCGCGGACCACCGCCTCGTGGCCGAAGCCGCGGACCGCCTCGGCGTAGGCCGCCCCGGCCGATCGGGTGAGGCTGCCGTGGATAGGATGAGCGATGATCACTGCGTGCTTCATGTCAGAGCCTCCGGGCCGAAATATTGAACTCGGACTAATCCGATCGCTTTGACGCCGATCACGGAACTGTAGTGGGCTTCAATCCAGCTTGGAGCGCAATCGAGGGGAAGGCGAATGGGCTTGAAGCTTACGTTCCATGGCGCCGCGGCTTGCGTCACCGGCTTCGGCGCGCGGCTCGAAACCGGGCGCGCGACGGTGCTTGTCGACTGCGGCATGTTCCAGGGCTCGAAGACCCTGAAGGCCCTGAACTACGACGATTTTCCCTTCGATCCCGATAGCATCGACGTGGTGCTGCTGACGCATGCGCACATCGACCACTCCGGCCTGCTGCCAAAGCTGATGCGGGCCGGTTATTCGGGACCGATCTACGTCACGGCCGGGACGCGCGACTTGTGCGCCGTCATGCTGCCCGACGCCGGCGACATCCAGGAAGGCGAAGTCCGCCACCTCAATCGGCGCAACCAGCGGCGGGGTCGCCCCCGAGGTCGAGCCGATCTACACGGCGAGGGACGCGGAGCGCACTCTTCCCTTGTTCCGCAAGGTGAAACTCGGAGAGGCGGTCGAGGCGGCCCCGGGGGTGACAGCGACCTACTGGGAGGCCGGGCACATTCTGGGCTCCGCTTCCATTCAGCTCAGCGTCGACAGCGAGGACGGCCCGATCACGCTTCTGTTCTCCGGTGATCTGGGCGCCGGCAATCGTGACTACGCGCCCGATCCCGAAGGGCCGAGCGGCATCGACCACCTCATCATCGAATCAACATACGGTGCCCGTGAGCGGCCCGGCGATCGACGGGGACGCGCGTCGGGCGCTCCTCGCAAATGAATTCAACTCAGCCTACGCCGCGGGCGATCCGCTGCTGATCCCGAGCTTCGCGGTCGAGAGGGCTCAGGAGCTTCTGGCCGACATTCTCGCGCTCATGGACGCCGGCCAGGTCCCGGAGGGCGACATCTTCCTGGACTCGCCCTTGGCCATCGAAGCCACCGAAGTGTTCCGACAGCGCGGCTGGAACCGGGCGACGGGCCGCAATCCCTTCCAGGGACTTCATGCTGGATCCCGCCTGAAGTTCACGCGCGATCCGGCGGAGAGCGATGCGCTCGAACGGTTGCGGGGCTGGCATGTGATCCTGGCCGCGAGCGGCATGTGTGATGCGGGTCGGGTTCGCAAGCACCTGAAGCGCCTCTTTTGGAGGCGGGACGCCATGGTCCTGATCTGCGGCTATCAGGCCCAGGGCACGCTTGGCCGCTTCCTGGTCGATGGTGCGCGACGCGTGTCCATTCAGGGCGAGGACATCCAGGTGCGCGCGCGGGTCCGCTCGCTCGACGTCTACTCCGGTCATGCCGACGCGACGGCTCTGACTCTGTGGGCCATGGCCAGGCGGCCCGTGGCTGGCCAAGTGTTCATGGTGCATGGCGAACCGGAAGGCGTGGCGGGCCTTCGCGAGCGGCTCGTGGCGGCCGGCTTTCGCGAAGACCAGCTCGTTGCGCCCGAGCTCGACGAGAGCTTCGAGTTGCAGAGGACCGCCGCCGAGCCGCTCCCTGGCAAGGGCCGGATCGCGCCTGCCGCTGCAGCGCGCGCCGACTGGCACAATGCACGGGTCAGACTGCTGGCGACATTGAATGACCGGCTGGAGGCCGCGGCCGACGACGCCGAACGTGAACGCCTCGTGGCCGCCTTCCAGCGAGCGCTGGAGGGGCAAATCCCTGCGCAAACGCGGGGTTGACCAATCGAGCGCTGAGAGGCCGGCGCTTGGGACGCAGCCCCGAGGCGAGGCGCCGGGCAGCTTGCCGCCCAAACCCCGGTGGCCGAGCTTGAGCCCTAGACGGACTTTCTTCGGGCGGCGCTGAGCAGCTGTATCAGCGCCGCGGCGGCGGCAAGAGCGGCCACCGAGGCGATGAGCGGATGCTCTTTGGCCTCGCGCCCTGCCTTTGCGGCCAGTCCTCGCGCAGCATCGACGGCCTCTCGCCCCTCAGCCTTGATTTGGGGCACAGTCGAGGCGGCGAACGACTCCATCGCATCGCGAAGTGTCGCTGCAGCTTCAGCGACAGCCTTCTCAGCATCAGCGCTCATATCTTCCGCCGAATGCTTCAAGGTTCGGACGACGTCGTCGACGGTGTCCTCGATGTCATGGCGAACTCGTCTGGAGAGATGTTTTGTCATCATATTTCCGATCGTTCTCGAGCTTCGCCATGAAGGTGATGCGCGCGGCATGGGCGAGCCTTGACGATGATCAAGCTGGCAGCCCGGGCGCACAGTCAGCCTCCGCACGACTACGTAGGGGAACCTCCCAAATATTCAGCCGAGCTGGTCGCGCCTATTCCTGAACCATCGGAACGGAGACCAGCCATGAGCCTCGCCTACCCGCTCAGCAATCATCGGCGTCAGCGACCGGCTGGCGTCTTGACCGACGCCCTGGAACGCCTTGGCACGCGGATGACCTACGACCGCAATGAGGAAATCTACGCTCAGGATGACGAGGTGCAGCTCCTGTTCCAGGTCGTGCGCGGCGTCGTTCGGACCAGCCGCGTCACGTCCGACGGACGGCGCCAGGTCGGCGACTTCTACTATCCGGGCGATCTCTTCGGTCTCGAGCCGGGCCCGCTGCACCGCTTCGGAGCCGAAGCCCTTGCCGACTGCGAGGTGCTGGTCGTGCGGCGCGGCGCGGTGCGGGCGTTCGCTGGCGACGTCGAGCTCGACCGGGCCATTCTCGCGGCCACGAACCAGGAGATGGAGCGGCTGCAGGATCACGTCGTCATGCTCGGCCGGAGGTCCGCGCGCGAACGGGTCGGTGCCTTCCTCATGGCCGTGGCGCAACGGCAATCCGGCGCCTGCAATCTGCCGATGGGCCGTCAGGACATGGCGGACTACCTGGGACTGACGATCGAAACCGTTTCCCGCATGCTCACGCAGCTGCAGGGCGAAGCAATCGTCGAGTTTCCCTCGACGCGCAGCTTCCAGATCCGCAAGCCGATGGTGCTGGAGGAACTCGCGGCCTGAACGGTCGCAAGTCGCCCTCATTCTTCTTGCAAAGTGGCACGCCTTGTCGCCATTCGGGCGGAAGCCTACTCATTCCCTCATGGCGACGGCGAGAACATCCGGTGACCGCGCGACCGGCCAGGCGGGTTGGGCCGTGGGCTGCGCCGTCGCGGTGGCCGCCACCGCGACCTGTGGCGGATTGGCGATACTCGCCCGCCCGATGTTCAATGGCGAATTGCGCCTGCTGCTCTTCGTGCCCGCTCTTCTCGTCAGCGCCGCCTTCGGCAGCGCCCGCGCAGCCCTGCTCGCCGGAGCGCTGTCGATAACGCTATCCGCCATAGCCTGGCGGTTTGAATTTGGGCCGGGATCGTTGCTCCTGCTGACGACCTTCACGGCGATAACGGCCGCCACCGCCTTCATCGGTTGGCGCACGGAACAGAGCCGAAGAGCGGTGCAACGCTACGTCGACGATCTACGGGCCGACGAGGCGCACCTGCAATCGATCCTCGACACCGTTCCCGACGCGATGATCGTGATCGATGAACGCGGCATCATGCAGTCATTCTCGAGCGCGGCCGAACGTCAGTTCGGCTGGCGAGCTGAAGACGTCGTGGGCCGCAACGTCTCGGTGCTGATGCCCGAGCCCTATCGCAAGCAGCACGACGCGTATCTGGAACGATATCTCCAGACCGGCGAAAAGCGGATTATCGGCATCGGCCGGGTCGTGGTCGGCGAGCGCAAGGACGGTTCCACCTTCCCGATGGAGCTGTCCGTGGGCGAGATGATCTCGGGCCAGCGACGGTTCTTCACCGGGTTTGTTCGCGATCTGACCGAACGGCAGGCGGCGGAGCGACGGCTCCAGGATGTGCAGGGCGAACTCGTTCACGTCTCCCGCCTGACCGCGCTCGGCGAGATGGCCTCCGCCCTGGCCCACGAACTCAATCAGCCGCTGACCGCCGCCACCAACTTCATGCAGGGCTGCCTGGTGCTGTTGAAACGACAGCCACCCGACCTGCCGCGGCTCGAGAAGATGATCTCTCAAGGCGCCGATCAGGCATTGCGCGCCGGCCAGATCATCCGCCGGCTTCGGGATTTCGTCTCCAAGGGTGAGGCCGAGCGGAGGATCGAGAACCTTCCTCAGATCCTGGAAGAGACCGGCGCGCTCGCCATGGTCGGCGCCAAGGAGCGAAGCGTTCGCCTGCGTTTCGATTTCGACCCGAAGGCGAAGCTCGTCCTCGCCGACAAGGTGCAGATCCAGCAGGTCGCGCTTAACCTCATCCGCAATGGCATCGAGGCCATGGAGGGTTGCGCAAGCAGGGAACTCGTCATCGGCACCAAGTTGGTGGCGGATGAGATCGTCGAGGTGCGGGTGAGCGACACGGGTCACGGCATCAGCGAAGAAGCCGCCGAACGACTGTTTCAACCATTCATGACGACGAAATCGCACGGCATGGGCATCGGCCTCTCGATTTCACGCACTATAATCGAGGCGCACGGCGGTCGGATCTGGGTTGAACCAAATCCAGAGGGTGGCGCAATCTTCCACTTCACCCTACGCGCCGTGTCCGAGAAGGAGTTGACCGAGCATGGATGACGCGGAGGTCCATCTCATCGACGACGACGAGGCTGTTCGAGAGTCCCTTGGCTTCGTTCTCGAGATGAATGATCTGCCAGCGAAGACCTACGCGTCCGCCGCCCAGTTCCTCAAGGTTGTCGGGTCCCATACACGCGGTTGCATCGTCACTGATGTGCGCATGCCCGACGTGAGCGGCCTGGAGCTCGTGCGCATGCTCCGGGAGCGTCAGATCGAGCTCCCGGTCGTGATGATCACCGGGCATGGTGACGTCCCGCTTGCGGTGGAGGCCATGCGCGCCGGGGTCGTCGACTTCATCGAGAAGCCTTTCGAGAATGACGTGTTGCTCAGGTCCATCCGTACGGCGCTGGACGTCCAGGCCGAGCGTGTCGGGCGGGACGAGGAAAGCCGGCGCTTCGAGCGGATGCTCGCCACCCTTTCGCCGCGCGAGATGGACGTCCTCCGCGGCGTTATCGCGGGCAAGATGAACAAGGTCATCGCACACGAGTTGGGGATCAGCCCGAGGACCGTCGAAGTCTACCGGGCCAATGTGATGAACAAGACGCAGGCCAACAGCCTTTCGGAACTGGTCCGGATCGCGATGCTCGCCGGCTTCTGACGCCTTGCGGAAGATCAAGGCCGATAAGCGCCAGATCGGCCACGATGTGCGCATGGACCTTGTCTCTTCACCGCCGTCCCGCTGGGTTTTCGTCATCGATGATGACGAAGCCGTTCGGCAGAGTCTCGAGTTCGCGCTCGACGTGGCCGGTTTCGTGGTCGAGACCTTCGCCTCCGGTGAAGCCGTGCTCAAGCGCGCTCCTCCGGATGGCCCGCTCTGTGTTCTGATCGACGAACGGCTGCCGGGAATCTCCGGCCTGGAGACGCTTCATCGCCTGCGCGCGCTCCATGGACAAGTCCCCGCCCTGCTCGTGACGACCCATCCCCCGCTGAGCCTGCGTCACGCTGCGGCGAAGGAAGGAACGCCGATCCTCGAGAAGCCCCTGCTCGCCGAGCACCTAATCGCGGCGATCAATGCGCAGCTCGGCGATGTCGGCTGATCGCGCTTTCGCCGCGTTGGCCACAAGCGTGGCCCGCATCGCCGGGAGCGCGCCCGCGTTCGGCGTCTGCCTCGGCGTCGTCGTGCTATGGGCCGCCACAGGGCCGCTGTTCGGCTTCTCGGAGGCATGGCAGCTCGTGGTCAACACCGCGACCACCATCGTCACCTTCCTCATGGTGTTCCTGATCCAGAACACCCAGAACCGCGACAGCCTCGGCCTGCAGACCAAGCTGGACGAGTTGATCCTCACCTCCGAGGCCGAAAACGCGTTCATCGGCATCGAACGCCTGACGGATGCGGAATTGGAGGCGCTGCATGAGCGTTGCGCGCTGGCGGCCTTGCGCCACGACCGCCTGGCCGTGCGGACGCGGGCGGAAATGTCGACGCGAAAATTCTCCGGGACACCATCATCGAGGATCGGGTGAGACAGGGGCGCTAGCGCGACGGCTCAGCTCCGTATCTGTACTTAGGGAGCTGACCCGAATTGCTTCGCCTTCGCCTGGAATGAATGATCTCCGAAAAGGAGATCGCCGATGTTGACCCCCTACCTCGTGTTGGTCCTCGCCGCCTTCGCAACATTCATGATCGTGTTGCTGGTCGTGAGCTTGCGATGCTGGCGTCTTGAGGCGGCGAAACCGAGCGCGCAGGCGGAAAGTCGTCCGGAGAGGAAGGCGGCGTAACCGCTCTTGTGTCCGGCGGCGGCCGAACCAAGATTCCAGATGACACTATGTCCGGCGAGGACAGGCGATGCGTCTTGCTTTTGTGCTCTTGTCCGTCGTGCTGCTTGCCGCAACGGTCGATGTCCCCGAGGCCGTGAGCCGCTCCAAGGAACTGACCGCCGCGGAGCGCGGCCACCTGATCGCGCAGCAGCGCTGCGCCAGCTGCCACGCCGTTGAGCCCGGGGCCGAGCGCCCCCGGCCCCGCGCACCTGGCTTCGCCACGCGTGAAATGCGGCACACCGCAGGCCTGGAAGGTCGGCTGGACCAGCTCACCCGTAAGGGGCACTACGACATGCCGCCCATGAGCCTGCAGCCTTCCGAGGTTTCCGATCTCCTCGCCTACATCGATAGCTTGGGTGGGCGCTGATAGCGCGGCCTCAGCAGACGACGAGGTCGGTGTGGCCGAAACCCTTCGAGTAGTCGAGGAGCGAAATCACGGTCGGGGTGACGCGGAAGATCCTGAGGTCTTCCGGTCGCGGCGTCCTGTCCAGGGGCAGGGTGTTCTGCGGCGCGTAGCGCGCCATGATCATGCTCAAGGCGTGGGCCGCCTCGCCAGGATCTTCCACGAGCTGCGCTCTCGCGGCCATGGACAATCCGGTGATCTCCATGACCTGCGGCGTGTCATGATCGATCGTCAGCGAGACGCGATCGTCGCGCGACAGATTGGCCGCCTTCTGGCTTTCGGGCGCGCAAAGGAAATAGAGCGTGAGCCCATCATGGGCGTAGCCGACCGTCGTCGCCTGCGGCCATCCGTCTGGACGCACCGTCGCCAGACTCATGTCGCGGTGCTCGTCCAGCAGGGAGAGGATCTTGCGCCGGATCGTCTCATCCATCTCGCGGCTCCGTTCGCTTGGCGTGCGTGTGGGACATGCGAAGAGCTTGAGCCCCCCGCCTCGCGCCGCTTTGAGCAAACGCAACCCATCCGCCCGCAGCGGACAAGATCGGGGTTAATGAACGCTCGTCCACAAGCTAGCCTGGGCCTTTGCCGGCCGGGATCGGGCGCCCCCCTTTCGCTTCAGGATAGTGGTGTAGGAAGCGCCGCAGCGTCAGCAACAGCTCGGCGGCATGGCGGCGGTCACCTCGCGCCAGCGCGGCGCGGACATCATCAACGATCAGCTCCCGGATTGCAGTCACACCACCGGGATGATGCAACAGGTCATAGGCGATCTCCGTAGCGATCATCTCGGGCACGTGTTCATGTTCCGCCACCGCCGCGACTTCGTCCGGGTCGAGTCCGCAGAGCGCCATGCAGTCGTCGAGCGTGATCATTTCAAGCCTCCTCCCTGCGCACCTCCCTACCGAACGGTCGCTCAGAGGCGCTCGTGCGCATTGACCCCGATCAACGGTCGGCCAACGCCGCGCGACCGGCTTAGCTGCGTCGAGGATCGTGGCGCCTTCGGGACCTCCACAGCCTGCCCGTCGATAAACGAAACGCAGAACGCGTCGCTCAAGAGGAGGAGCCGTATCCTCCCGCTCGGACTTCACGAAGATGATCGGGGTGAGAGACGTCTGCCATCGATCGACCGCAAACCGCAATGGCGGTGCCTTTCAACCGTACGTATTGCGTCTACGGTCCCGAGCGCCAGGCCACGTAGACTGCGGCCGCGACCACCATCAGCGCGAAGATGCGTCGCGCCCAAGCGGCATGGCCTTGAAGCGCCTTGGCCATGGGGCACCGGCAACCGCCCCGAGGGCGCCGCCGGCGACGAGCGCAACAAATACCGGCCAGTTCACCAAGCCCGACACCGCATAGCTCGCGCTGGTGGCCGCGCCGAACAAGGCGACCGACACCAGCGAGGACGCCGCCGCATGGGCGAGCGTCATGCCGGTCGCCGCCATCAACCCCGGCACGATGAGGAAACCGCCGCCGATTCCGAACAAGCCAGCGGCGAGGCCCGTGATCAGGCCGACCGGCGCAAGGCGCGCCACCAAACGAGGATTTAGCCGCACCGTCGGATCACCTTCGTCTCTCTTCGGCGCCAGCATGGAGGCGCCGATCAGCGCCATCGCGCCTGCACGCGGCTTTCGTCGGCGACACCCTGTTCATGCCAGACTATGGAACTGCTCGCGCGGACTTCCCCGGCGGGGATGCAGTCGCACTGTACCGCTCCATCCGAAAGATCCTGTCCCTGCCGCCGGATACGCGGATCTTCGTCGGTCACGACTACCTGCCCGAGCAGGGTCGCACCGGGAACCGCTGGGAAACCACCGTGGCGGAGGAGGCGGCCACGTCCAGGCGCACGTGGGCGTCAGCGAGGCCGAGTTCGTGGCCCGCCGTAGGGCGCGCGACGCAACCCTCGCGTCCCCGACCCTGCTACTCCCCTCGCTGCAAGTGAACATTCGCGCCGGCGCCCTGCCGCCGCCCTCGTCGGAAGGCCGTGTGTTCCTACGATTGCCGTTGACGTTGGACTCAGGCCGCTAAGCGTAAGGGCGTCGCCCCAGCAGCGCTGGAGCTGGCGCCCGACATGACCTGACCGTCGCCATTCTCTGCGTGGCCAGTCAGAAGCGGAGTGTCGCCAGTCGCTGTCGGCTGGACGATCGCCGAGCTGGTCATCCCTTCTGCCCCGCCACGCACTGTCGCCGCAAGCGACCTGTGCTGGCGTCGCGCCCGGCATTTTGGGGCGCTGGCACGTCTGGAGACAAGTTGCCGCCCGACTGGCTGCACGACCATTCAGTCCGCCACTAACTGGCAGCGACTGTCTCCCCGCGAATAGTCCCCTGGGTGCTGTCAGTCCAACGCTAACTTGTCTCCACCTGGGCGCACCTCACCCAATCCCGCGGCTCGCCCTAGCTCGCGACCTCCCGCCACTCAGCCAGGGCGGCTGAGCGTCGTTCCTTGTAGATGTCCCGGCTGACGAGGTGGCGCTCCTGGTTGAAGTGGTTGTGGAAGCTGGTGTGGACCGAGGCGAACTGCTGCAGCGTCTTCATTCGCCTTAACCGCAGCATCGCCCGCTCTCGTCGTCGGAACGGCTGGTGTGAGTTCTCCACCCTGTTGTTGGCCCAGCGGCCGACCTCCTGGCGATCGGCGATGTTCAGCTCTTTCATTGCCGCTCGGTAGGAGCGCAGGCCGTCGGTGGTGACGACCTTGGCGCAGCCGTGCCGCTTCATCAGCTTCTTCATGAACTTGAGCGCGGCGGCCTTGTCCCGCTCCTTGGTGACGAAGCTCTCGAGCACCTCGCCCTCGTGATCGACCGCCCGCCAGAGGTAGCGCATCTCGCCCTGGACGCGCACATAGACCTCGTCCAGGCGCCACCGCCAATGGGTGTGCTGGCGCATGCCCTGGACCCGCCGCTTGCGAATGCTCGAGGCGAACATCGGCCCGAACCGCTTCACCCACGTCCGCACCGTCTCATGGCAAATGTCGATGCCGCGCTCGAAGGCGAGATCCTCGACGTTGCGCAGCGACAGCGGGAAGCGGACGTACAGCATCACCACCAGCTGGATCACCTCGGGCGAGCTGTCGAACCAGCGGAACGGGTCATGCGCCTTGGATTTGCGGGCCATGCATCCCGCGTAGGCGCTCCGCCTTACCAGGCGGTCACTTGCGCTGACAGCTCCCTGTCCAGCCACGCCGCTATCTGCAATACCTTCAACCTCCAAACCCATCTGGTCAGCCGAGCGACACTTCGGGTGTTCCGCGCGGCTGCTCATCGTGTCTGGGTCGAGGCGACGGCGCGGCCTGAGCGCCCGTCGGCGGAGGCGCTCTGCGCTCGCTCAAGTTGACCTGCCAGTTCCGGCGTGGCCATGATCTCGCTAGACACTGCAATGTGAACTCGGATGATGCACAGAGGACGGCCGACGCGACCCTGGCCAGCAAGGCTTCCTGCGGCCTTGCCCATCCGCACCGGCGCAGGCGGAGGCGGGGTGTTCGATGCGGGTCGGCGTGACGGAGCCGCCGCGGCGGGGCGCTCGGTCCATGATTGCTGAACGTCCCTGCTGGGCGCCAGATCACGTCCCCGTTGACCTCGTCTGGGACCATGACATCCGCGATTATGCGCGTGAGCTCGACGACCCCTTTGTCGCAGCGGCGCGGCTGCATGATGGGCCCAAGCTGATCTGGGCCCGCGCCATGGCTCGGGATCGCCAGGGCTGGGCGCCGGTAAGCTCAATGCTGATCGAGGAGGTGCTGCGGGATTACCAGACCTTCTCCAGCGCCGATGCGATCGGCCTCGGTCGGCTGCTGGGAGTGCCGTGGCGGCTGAACCCGCTGGAGTACGATCCACCGGAGCATCGCGCCTATCGACGAATCCTGCAGCCCTGGTTCCAGCCAAACGCGATTGCGAACCTGGAAGGCGCCATCCGGCGCATCGCATGCGAATTGATCGCCCAATTCGAGAACGACGACGGATGCGAGTTCATCGCCCAGTTCGCACGCCTGTTCCCGTCCCGCGTCTTCCTTCATCTGATGGGACTGCCGCGAGCGCGCCTCGAACGCTTTCTCGAGTGGGAAGACCTTTTCATCCGGTCGCCGGTGGCGGCCGAGCGGTTGCGGGCGGGCCACGAGATCATCAACCTGCTGGAGGAGCACATAGAGGATCGGCGGCGGCGGCCGATCGGCGACCTGACCTCGGCGCTTCTTTCGGCGGAGGTGGGAGGGCGGCCGCTCAACGCCGACGAGCTGATGGGAATGGCTTACCTGCTCTACATCGCTGGCCTCGACACCGTTCTGGCGAGCAGCGGGTGGCACATGAAACACCTCGCCGGCGATCCGGAGCTGCAGGACCGACTGCAGAGAAATCCCTCCGAAATACCAGCAGCCGTCGAGGAGCTGCTGAGGGCCTTCGGCGTATTGGGGTCGTTTCGGCGCGTGACAAAGGACACGGTGTTCCACGGTGTGGAGATGAAGCGGAACGACACGGTCGTGATCGCGCCGTTCCTCGCGAGCCGAGATCCAGAGCGCTACGAAGATCCTCACCTCATCCGCCTCGGGCGGGAGACGCAGCACGTGACCTTGTCGAGCGGCGCTCACAATTGCTTGGGCGCGCATCTTGCGCGACGCGAGCTGACCCTAGTGCTGGAGGAGTTCTTGTCGCGCTTCTCGAAAATCCGGATTCCAGAGGGTGAACAGGCCGCCTGGCAGGTGGACGGCGCATGGTCGGTCACCCGCTTGCCGCTGGAATGGCGGCGGCGCGCGTAAGCAGCTTAGGACCGGGCGGGGCGGCGCGATGACGGCGCCGACCACCCCTCACGTCGTCAAAGGGAAGGGCTTGCTATGCCGGTGAAGACACGCGCTGCAATTGCATTCGCGCCGAACGCCCCCCTCGAAATTGTCGAGGTGGATCTCGCCGAGCCGGGCCCCGGACAGGTCATGATCAAGCACTTGGCCACCGGCCTCTGTCACACCGACCTCCACTACATCGAGGCCAAGCTCGCCCATAGATTCCCGGTGATACTCGGGCACGAGGGCATGGGCGAGGTGATTTCGCTCGGCCCAGGGGTCGACAACTTCAAGGTGGGAGACAGGGTGCTCCCGTTTTCGGTCCCCCACTGTGGGAAATGCGGCTACTGCAATTCCGGCCGGACCAACCTGTGCACGGAGTTCATGAAGCGGAGCAATTCCGACCGCACGCCATTTTCCCTGAACGGCGAGCCCGTCTACTACTTCATGCAATTGGGCGCCTTCGCGGAAAGAAGCGTCGTGTCGACCGATTGCCTGGTGAAGGCGCCGCGGGAGGCGCGGCCCGACCATGTCTGCTGCATCACCTGTGGCGTCACGACCGGCCTGGGCTCGGCGCTCTTGCGCGCGAAGGTCGCCCCCGGCTCCCAAGTGGCGGTGATCGGCGCGGGCGGCGTCGGGCTCGGCGCAATCCAGGGGGCCCGGATCGCTGGCGCTTCGCGGATCATCGCAATCGACGTCAACCCGTCCAAGGAAGGGGTGGCGCGAAGGAGCGGCGCCACCGACTTCGTCAATCCATCGCAACTCGATCTCGTGCCGCACGTCTGCGCCATGACGGGCGGCGGCGTGGACTACGCCTTCGACTGCGTCGGCAGCACGCTGCTATCCGAGCAAGCGCTCGACATGTGCCATCCCGCCTGGGGCGTGGCCATGTGCGTCGGCATGGCGCCTTCCGGATCAATGGTCTCCACCGCCCCGATCAAGTTGATGCTCGGGCGCACGTGGATGGGATCCATCATGGGCGGCGCGACGGTGAGCGATGTCGCCGATTTTGTTCGCATGTACATGGCCGGGCAGGTGGTTCTCGATGATGTGGTGACGCACAGGCTGCCGCTGGAGGACATCAACAAGGGCATCGAGATGGTGCGGAACGGCGAGACCGTCCGCTCCGTGGTGGTGTTCTGACCGAACCTGTGCTGCAATTTGGATGGATCCGCGTGACATACGTTGAGACGAATTCGGACCTGCTCCGGTGGTCGATCGGCAAGGTGTCGATCAGCGCCATTCCCGAAATCGACGTGCATCTCGGCGCTAGCTTCTTCTTTCCCGGCGTGACCGATCCCGAGGTGAGTTCGATTGACTGGCTGCACCCCCGCTTCGTCAGCCCGCAGGGCGAGATCATGATGCGCATGCAGGCGTTCATCGTCAGGACGCCCACGCAGCTGATCGTCGTCGACACCTGCTTCGGCAACGACAAGAAGCGGTTGGGCGGCTCCAACATGCTCAAGACGCCGTTCCTGGAACGGTTCAAGGCATCCGGTTGCGATCCCGGCGAAGTGGACGTCGTCCTGTGCACCCATCTGCACGTGGACCACGTCGGTTGGAACACCAGGCTGGAGGAGGGCCGCTGGGTTCCGACATTTCCGAACGCGCGCTATCTGATCGCACGGATCGAGCACGAGAACTGGCGCGCCGAGCCGGGAAGTTCCGAGGCCGACCTGTTCGCCGATTCCATTCAGCCCATTTTCGACGCTGGCCTCGTGGACCTCGTGGAGACCGACCATCAGGTCTGCCCTGAAGTGAACCTCGTTCCGACGCCGGGCCATACCAGGGGGCACGTCAGCGTCCAAATAGGGTCGGACGGCGAGTCGGCGCTGATCACCGGCGATTTCGTGCATCACCCCCTGCAAATCGCCAGGCCTGATCTGGCGAGCTTCATCGACGAGGACCCCGCCACCGGCGCTGAAACGCGCCGAAGGTGGTGGAGTTCGTTATCCACGGGCGAGACCCTGCTCATCGGCAGCCACTTCATGCCGCCGGTCGCGGGGAAGGTCAGGCCGGACCGCGACACCTTTAAGCTGAGCGATTGAATGTCGTCGCCGTCGACGCAGCGGAGCCGATGGGACGCCCTTCCAGATAGGACGGGCGGCGGAAAGCCGAGGCGTCACAATACGGGTGAGGAAGGCGCTTCATTTTTCTCCACACAAATCCCGCTCAAAACATTGAACAAACAGGCCGATATTGCCGGATGCTCGCGCTTCGGATTGCTTGAACGAGCAACGATGATGCCGGACTCTATGATCATGGAAAAGACGATCTTCGACAAATGATCTAAATCTAGCCGCTTTACGACGCCCTGGTCCATATATGATCCTAGAAGCTCCTTGAGTCGGCCAAGGCTATAACCTTCCTCAAGATCCCGCCATCTATCCCAGCCAAATACTTTTGGGCCTTCGATCAGTACGATGCGTTGGAATTCAACATTTGTTGCGCAGGTGAGGAAGTAACCGATACCTGACCATAGACCGGTCAACGAGCATGCATCAGTTCTTGCGGCATGACTGTGAGCGCTATGAAGCATCTCTGTTTCAAGTTGATCGAAGACCGCGAGGAAGAGTTGCTCCTTCGTCCTAAAGTGATGAATGAGGGCGCCTGATGTGACATTTGCTCGCTCTGCTATGTCTCTGACCGCTGTCGAGTAATAACCATTCTCCACGAACATGTCTGTCGCCGCTTTGATGATCGCGGCGCGGGTGTTCGACGCTTGGGCGTCGCGGATGGGTTGGCGGCGCTTCAGCGCCTTGTCAGGATCGGCGGCGCCGCTGAGGGGCTTGTTCATCGCTTGTGAAGCCGTTGAGCACATCCGCCTCCGGCCCGGCCAACAATCTATTCGCCGCGGCAGGACCCAGGTCCGTTACACCTGCACCGCGCTTTGTGAAAGCCCGTGGGCGCGCAATGGGCGCTGGCGGCTCTCTTGCCAATTTCTACATTGCGTTGTCATGTCAACAAGAGCCCAGCCGCGCGTGGCAGTCAGGTCGACATGACAGCGTTAGGTGGGCGGCGGGTCGGGGCGACATCAACCAAGGCCGGGGCGACACCTTGCATTCCGAGATTGTTCCCTTCCGGCTCGACATCCCTCAAGCCGAGATTGACAGACTGCATCGCAAACTTGACGACGCTCGCTGGCCGCAAGCGGCGACTGTCGACGATTGGTCGCAAGGGGCGCCTCTCGAAAGGGTGCTGGCAGGCAAACGCTAAAAGGTCTCCAGTTTGGCCTAAGGAGGGCCCGAACCGGGGTGGGCCGTGCAACCGATCTCGTTTAAACGTCACCGGTTTCCGCCGGACGTGATCCGCTATGCGGTTTGGCTCTATTTCCGCTTCACCCTGAGCATCCGCGATGTCGAGGAGTTGCTGGCGCGGCGCGGAATCGAAGTGAGCCGGGAGGCGGTGCGTTGCTGGGTGATCAAGTTTGGCCCGCTGATCGCCGCTAACCTGCGCCGCGGTCGTTCGCCGCCGTCCAGCCAGTAGCATTTGGATGAGATGGTGGTGAAGATCGGCGGGAAGCGGATGTTCCTCTGGCGCGCGGTGGATGACGAGGGCCAGGTGCTCGACGTTCTCGTCCAGAAGTGGCGCAACAAGGCCGCCGCGCTGAAACTGCTGAGGAAGCTGCTCAAGAGCCAGGGCGTCCATCCTGAGACGATCGTCACGGATAAGCTGGCATCGTATGGCCGCGGCGCGGGACCTCGGGCTCGCCGACCGCCACCGACCAGGCGGCATGCGGGCCAACAATCGCGCAGAGAACTCGCATCTCGCGATACGACGACGAGAACGAAAACAGCAGAAGTTCAAATCG
>Ga0207668_10000510_pt1 | contig 24298 bp, 26 predicted proteins | sample KBSS43metaG_FD_184323 | JGI IMG/M metagenome (GOLD analysis project Ga0207668, IMG submission 184323) | Switchgrass rhizosphere microbial communities from Kellogg Biological Station, Michigan, USA - KBS S4-3 metaG (SPAdes) (version 2) | ecosystem: Host-associated > Plants > Roots > Rhizosphere...
TCACCGCGTACTACTTCTGAGCGTGCCGCGGTGCCACACCTCGGCGCCAGCTACCTTGGAGTCATGACCGCAGGTGACGGCGCCACGCTGGCGAAGCCACGCACCAACACCCTTGCCGTCGTCGCGCTCGTCGCGTCGGCGGTGTCGTTGTTCGGCATCGGCTCGCTCGTCGGCGTCGCCCTCGGCGTCGTCGCGCTCAACCAGATCAGCCTCAGCGGGGAGCGCGGCCGCGGGCTGGCGTTCGCGTCGATATTCGTTGGCGCCGTCACCCTGTTGATCAGCATGATCCTCGTCGTGATGGGACTGACCACGTGGTGAACGAGGAACGCGACGAGCCGTCCCACGGTCGCGAGTTCGCGCCGCTGGAGAGCACCCCGCCCTTCGACCCCTACGCGCCGGTGGACTACCCCGCCGACGCACCACCACCGGGCGCAGGTGTTCCCTACCCACATCCCGGCTATCCGCCACCGAACCCGTACCCGCCAACCGGTGGCTATCCACCGCCCGGCTACCCCCCGTATCCGATGCCCTACCCGCCTCCCGGCGGCTATTCGCCCTACGCGCCGTACGACCCCTACGCGCCGGGGCGGCCGAGCCGCACCAACGGAAAGGCCATCGGGGCGCTCGTCACGTCGCTGGTCAGCGTGTCGCTGTGCGGATGCTTCATCCCGTCCCTGGTCGGGGTGGTCCTCGGCTTCATCGCGATGGCGGAGACCAAGCGCACCGGCCAGGAGGGCCACGGCATGGCGCTCGCCGCGGTGATCGTCGGAATCATCACCCTGATCGGCGGAGTGTTCGTCATCGTCTTGGCATTCCTCGACCCCAGCCTCTACGACGACAGCTACTCGAGCTACTAACTCGGCGGCTCGAACCGCCCAGGGCTGCGTGTCATCCCGGCCGCCCGTCCCTTGCCGGCGATCACCAACGCCATCTTGCGGCTCGCTTCGTCGATCATCTCGTCACCGAGCATCACGGCGCCCCGTGCGCCACCGGCTCGCGAGGTGTGCCATTCGTACGCCTCGAGAATCAGTTCGGCGTGGTCGTAGTCGGCCTGACGGGGGCTGAAGAGTTCGTTGCCCGCCGCGATCTGATCCGGATGCAGCACCCACTTGCCGTCGTAGCCCAGCGCCGCCGAGCGACCCGCGACCCGACGGAACGCCTCGACGTCGCGGACCTTGAGGAACGGCCCGTCGATCGCGGCGATGCCGCGCGTACGGGCGGCGATGAGGATCTTCATCAACACGTGGTGGTACGCGTCGCCGACGTCGTAGCCCTCGGGTTGCTCCCCGACGACGAGCGTGCGCACGTTGAGGCTCGCCATCAGATCGGCGGGCCCGAGCACCAGCGCGGCCACCCGGGGGCCGGCCGCGATGGCGTCGACGTTGGTCAAGCCCTGAGCGGTTTCGATCTGCGCCTCGATGGCGATGCGTCCTGGCGGCAACCCGTGCGTGATCTCCAGCTGTGTCAGCAGCAGATCCAACGCCTGCACGTGCGAGACGTCGACCACCTTGGGCAGCACGATGAGGTCGAGGTGCGCGCCAGCGGCGGCGACCACCTCGATGACGTCGGCATGCGTCCACGGCGTGGTCCAGTCGTTGACCCGCACGCCGCGCAGCTGGCCCGCCCACCCCGGCTCCGCCAACGCCGCCCCGACGCGAGTGCGAGCCTCGGCCTTGGCATCCGGAGCGACGGCGTCCTCGAGATCCAGGAAGACCTCGTCCGCGGCAAGGCCCTTCGCCTTGTCAATCATCTTGGCGCTGCTGCCTGGAACCGACAGACACGTTCGACGGGGGCGATAGCGGTTGTCCACGGATTCAGTCTCTACTCTTTGAGACATGGTCGCGGTCAACAGGGTCTACACGGCCCGCTTGTCGGGGATGTTGGTACTCGGCCCCGACGGTGAATCGATCGGCCGGGTCCGTGACGTGGTGATCAGCATCAGCTACGGCCGCCAGCAGCCCCGCGTCCTCGGCATCGTCGTCGAATTGCTCAACCGCAGAAGGATTTTCGTCCCGATCCTGCGCATCACCGCGATCGAACCGAGCGCCGTCACGTTGACCACCGCCAACGTGTCGCTACGCCGCTTCGCCCAGCGCCCCGGTGAGGTGCTGGTGTTCGGTCAGGTGCTCGACACCCGCGTGCGGGTCGACGATCCCGAACTCGAACAGCTCAAGGGCGTCGACGTCGTCGTCGTCGACCTGGCCATCGAACAGGTCCGCACCCGCGACTGGATGGTGACGCGCGTCGCCGTCCGCAGCCATCGCAGACTTGGCAGACGCACCGCCGTGCACGTGGTCAGCTGGCAGAACGTCTCGGGGCTGACGCCCGCGGCGCTGTCGCTGCCCGGCCAAGGCGTCGCGCACCTGCTCGAGCAGTTCGAGGGCCAGCGCCCCATCGTCGTCGCCGACGCCATCCGCGAGCTGCCCGTCAAGCGCCGCAACGAGGTCGTCAACGCGCTCGACGACGAACGGCTCGCCGACGTCCTTCAGGAGCTGCCCGAAAGCGAACAGGCCGACCTGCTCGACCAGATGGACACCGGACGCGCCGCCGACGTGCTCGAGGCGATGGATCCCGACGACGCCGCCGACTTGCTCGGCGAGTTGGGCGCCACCCAGGCCGAGGCGTTGCTCGCCCGAATGGACCCAGAGGACTCCGAGCCGGTGCGCCGGCTGCTCAAGCATTCACCGGACACGGCGGGCGGCTTGATGACGTCCGACCCCGTCGTGCTGAGTCCCGGGACCACCGTCGCGGAGGCCCTGGCCAGGGTGCGCGATCCGGATCTCACGCCTGCGCTCGCATCGCTCGCCTTCGTCGTCCGCCCGCCGACGTCGACGCCCACCGGGCGGTACGTGGGGTGCGTGCATCTGCAGCGGCTGCTGCGCGAGCCACCCGCGGCCCTGGTCAGCGGTGTCGTCGACACCGATCTGCCCACCCTGGCGCCCGAGGACACGTTGGCCGCGGTGACGCGCTACTTCGCCGCCTACAACCTGGTGTGCGGACCCGTGGTGGACGAGGAAAACCACCTGCTGGGCGCCGTCAGCGTCGACGACGTGCTCGACCACCTGCTTCCGCACGACTGGCGCATTCGTGAGGAGCCCGAACTTCCCACGGCCGGCCTTGATTCCGACGTCACCGCTCCGGCGCCAGGCGGTACGCCGTGAGTGACCTGTCGGCCCGTCAACGCCTCGACACCCCGCGCACGTCACGCAGGCGGTTCACGCCCCGGGTCGACATCGAGGCCGTCGGCGCATTCAGCGAATCCATCGCACGGTTCCTTGGCACCGGGCGCTATCTGGCCATCCAGACCGTCCTGGTGATCGTGTGGATCGCGCTCAACCTGTTCGCGCTGAATCTGCAGTGGGATCCGTACCCGTTCATCCTGCTGAACCTGGCGTTTTCCACGCAGGCGGCCTACGCCGCGCCGCTGATCCTGCTCGCCCAGAACCGGCAGGAGAACCGCGACCGGGTGTCACTCGAAGAGGACCGCCGCCGCGCCGAACAGACCAAGGCTGACACCGAATACCTTGCGCGCGAGCTCGCCGCCGTCCGGCTGGCCGTCGGCGAGGTTGTCACCAGGGACTACCTGCGTCGCGAACTCGAGGAAGTGATCGAGCTACTCAATGAGCTGCGATCCAAACGCGATGACACAACCGGCTAGTCGCAATGTGACAACGGAAGAATCGCGACTAGGTATGGTGACGTGGTTCACGAGTTTGCCGGACATCGTCGTCCGGCAATCGCAGAGCTAGGACGGTTGAGTGCAGACAAGGGCAGCCGCTGCGTTCGCGGCCGTGCGGCGCGGCATCGCCCGCCCGGCACGCGCCCAGTGGTTCAGCGCCGCGCTCATCGCCCCGCTCATCCTCGTCCTCGCGGTCGGGGCGTCCGCGCCACAACACGTCAACGCCCTCAGCGACAACGGGATCACCCCGATGGCCGCCGTCGCGGACGACGGCGATCACTCCGGCCCCGAGGTCATCGCCGCGAAGCGTCCCCTGCGGCTATTTCGCATCGTGGCCGGCAGCGGGTCGGCTCCCCCGCCGCCGATCGTCGTGAATTCGATTGGCAGCCTTCGCATTCCGGCAATGGCACTCAGCGCGTACCGCAATGCCGAACGGATGATGGCGGCCGCCTTTCCGGCCTGCGGTGTGAGTTGGAACCTGCTGGCGGGTATCGGGCGCATCGAGTCGTTGCACGCCAACGGCGGCGCCACCGACGCGCGGGGCACCCCGATCAGCCCCATCTATGGGCCCACGCTGGACGGCACGCTGCCCGGCAACGAGGTCATCGTTCAGAGCGTCCAGGCCGGTCGTGCCACGTACGCGCGCGCGTTGGGCCCGATGCAGTTCCTCCCCGGCACATGGGCGCGCTACGCCTCCGACGGTGACGGAGACGGCAGGGCGGACGTGCAGAACCTGTACGACTCGACGCTGGCCGCCGCGCGCTATCTCTGCAGCGGCAACCTCAACTTGCGCGACCCGTCACAGGTGATGGCCGCGATCCTGCGCTACAACAACTCGAGCGCGTACGCACGGAACGTGCTTGGCTGGGCCGCGGCCTACGCGACCGGCGTCGCACCCGTTGACCTGCCGCCGATCACGGGACCCGTTCCGCTCGGCGACGCGCATCTCGACGCCAACCCCGAGGGCCTCGGGCCGGGACTCCCGCTCAGCGCCGTTGGCCTGCCCGCGGACGATCCGCTGGCGTTGATGCCGCTGCTCGGCCCTGGCCGACCCGACCTCGCCGGCCAGGTCGGCGTGCCGGGACTGGCGCCGGGGCAACTGCGGGGACCGCTGCCCGGTCCCGCTGAGCCGGTACAGAACTGTGCGGTGTTCTGCATTCAAGGGACCGCTCCGACGCCCACCCCCGAGGCACCGCCACCAGCGCTGCCCGGCCTGCCGTTCCTGTTCCCTCCGCCGGCTCCGCCGCTGGCCCCCGCACCGCCGCCACCCCCCGAGCCGGCTCCGCCCGGCCCGCTGCCCGGCGAACCGGCGCTGCTCCCGCCGGCCTGACCGCCAGTTGCGACCCAGCCGAACCCAGAGCCGCTCAGCCACGGCCTAGACTCGAAGTCGATGTCAACAACTCCCGCTGACCTGGAAGCCGCCGTCCGCAGCGCGCTGACCAAGGTCATAGACCCCGAGCTGCGCAAGCCGATCACCGAGGTCGGCATGGTCAAGGGCGTCACTGCCCAGGCCGATGGTGCCGTGCACGTGGAGATCTACCTGACCACGTCCGCCTGCCCCAAGAAGTCCGAGATCACCGAACGCGTACGGCAGGCCGCGCTCGACGTGCCTGGTACCGGCGCAGTGACCGTCACCCTCGACGTGATGAACGACGAACAACGCACGGAACTGCGCAAGCTGCTGCGCGGCGACTCGCGCGAGCCCGTCATCCCGTTCGCTCAGCCCGGCTCGCTCACCCGCGTGTACGCGGTGGCGTCGGGCAAGGGCGGGGTCGGGAAGTCCAGCGTCACCGTCAACGTCGCGGCAGCACTGGCCGCCCGCGGACTGTCGGTCGGGGTGCTCGACGCCGATATCTACGGCCACTCGGTGCCCCGCATGATGGGTACCAGCGACCGCCCGACCCAGGTCGAGTCGATGATCCTGCCGCCCGTCGCGCACGACGTGAAGGTCATCTCGATCGCGATGTTCACCCAGGGCAACACGCCGGTGGTGTGGCGCGGGCCAATGCTGCACCGCGCGCTGCAACAGTTCCTCGCCGACGTGTACTGGGGCGACCTCGACGTGCTGCTGCTCGACCTGCCACCGGGCACCGGCGACATCGCAATCTCGGTGTCGCAGTTGATCCCTGGCGCCGAGATCCTGGTCGTCACCACCCCGCAACTGGCCGCCGCCGAGGTCGCCGAACGCGCGGGCGCCATCGCACTGCAGACCCATCAGCGCATCGTCGGCGTCGTCGAGAACATGGCCGGACTACAGCTGCCCGACGGCACCACCATGGCGCTATTCGGCGAGGGCGGCGGCCGCCAGGTCGCCGAGCGGCTCAGCCAGGCAATCGGCGCGGACGTGCCGCTGCTCGGTCAGGTGCCCATCGACCCGGAGCTCGTATCGGCGGGCGACTCGGGCGTGCCGCTGGTACTCAGCTCACCCGACTCCGCGGCTGGCAAGGAGCTGCGCAAGATCGCCGACGCGTTGGCCGTGCGCAAGCGTGGGCTGGTCGGAATGACCCTGAACCTGGACCCGGTCGCGCGCTAGCCCGCGAAGGTCAGGTCGCGTCGCTATCGAACGGCGTGGCCTTCGACGGATCGGGCGCGGACTGCTCGACGGGCGGCGTCGGGGGCACGGCCGTAGGCCCGTTCGGGGATACGGGCTTGTCGAAGTTACCGGTGAGGATCGAGTCGTCGCCGTCGAGCAGGTGCTTGGTCAGCGCCGCCCGCGGCGACATGCCACGTAGCTTCTGCAGCTCGGACAGCGGGGCGCGCAGATCCTCGAACTCGGGCCCGAGGTCCTGACGCAACTGACTCGTCGCGCCGGTCAGGTACTCGCGCGCCTGACGCACCGCGCCCGCGGTCCAGCGGATGGCACCCGGTAGGCGTTCGGGACCCAGGATGACCAGGCCGGCGACCACCAGCACCAGCATCTCGCCCCAGCCCACATTCGCGAACATGGCGCTACGAGGACTTGTCCGGATCGGGCTTGATCGTCAACGTGACCGGGCGACCGTCGCGCATCACCTCGATCGTCGCGTCCTGCCCGACCTTGAGTTGGCGCACCGCAACGACGAACCCGTCGGAATCGGTGACGGGGCGGTCGCCGACCTTCACCACGACGTCGTTCTGCATGAGCCCGGCCCGGTCGGCGGGACCCCCCTGGGTCACCTTGGTGATCTTGGCACCTGACGTCGCGGAGTTGCTCACGGACGTAGCCTCGACACCGAGCACCGGATGCGAAACCTGGCCGTCCTTGATCAGGGACTCGGCGACCGACTTGACCTCGTTGATGGGGATGGCGAAGCCAAGCCCACTGGCGCTGTCCGACAACGACTTTCCGGCCGTGTTGATGCCAATGACCTCGGCATCCATGTTGATGAGCGGGCCACCGGAGTTGCCATGGTTGATCGACGCGTCGGTCTGCACGGCGTCGATCACGGTTTCGGTGTCCGAGCCCTCACCCGAGATCGGCACCGGGCGGTGCAACGCGCTGACGATGCCGCGCGTGACCGTGTTGCGCAGCTGCAGCGGAGCGCCCGCCGCCACCACCTCTTCTCCGACCCGCAACGTGTCGGAGTCACCGAGTTTCGCGACGCTCAGATTGGCCACGTTGTCGACCTTCAGCACCGCGACGTCGGTCTTGCGGTCGCGGCCGACGAGGTTGGCCGGGACTTCCTTGCCGTCGCTGAACACCACCGAGATCTTGAACTGGCTCGGGTTGTTGGCGGCGTCCGAGATGACGTGATTGTTGGTCACGATGTAGCCGTCGCCATCGATGATGACGCCGGAGCCGACGCCCTTCTGGTCGGCGGAGGTGGCGTAGACCGTGACCACCGAATTCGCGACGGCGGCGGCCACCTTGCTGAATCTGTCGGTCGGCTCGTCGGCCGATCCGTCGGTCGCCACCGTCGCCTTCGCGGTGGTGAATGCCGCCATGACCTGAGCTGAGTAACGACTGACCAGCACGCCGCCCAGGCACGTGACCGCCGCGACCAGCAGTACGACTCCAAGCGCGGTCCACGACACCTTGCGACCGAACAGCACGTCGCGCACGCCAAGCTTGCCTGCGGGGACGGCCACGGCGTCGGCGGACGGTGGCTTGGGCACGGCGGGCGCCCCGAGCGACGGGGCGGCCGACGGGTCGCGCCACGGATCGACGAACTCGTCGGGGAGATCGCGCACCTTCTCGGCGGCCATCGCACCGGCGTCGGCGGGGTGACGTTGCAGTGCATCTACCGCGCCGTTGCGCCCGAACGCCTCGGCCAGCACGGGGTCGGAGGACCGTTGGGTCGGCGTGAACTCACGCTGGTCGGCGGACTGGTCCGAACCGAGGAACGAACCCGCGAAGCCCTTCGGTCGGCCGAAGGCCCGGGTGGCAGCGGGGTCGACGGGCGGACGCGAGACCGGGCGAGGCGGCAGCCGAGGGCCGGACTGGTCCTGATTGGTCACCCGAAATCACTCTCTGCTTCGAAGCGTCTGCCGCTGAGGGCCGACGCGGCTGGTTCCTTCACTTTACCGACGTGTCCGAGGCGAAGCCCGTCGTCGGCGCCCCAATCGACGTCGGCGGACACGGCTACGGGCTCGTGTCGGGGGCGGGGTTGACCACGAGCACGATCCGGTGGCCGTCGCGCACCACCTCGACCGGCGCATCCTGGCCGATCTTGAGCTGCCGCACGGCGACGACCATCTCGTCGCCGTCGGCGACCGTGCGGTTGCCGACCTTGACCACGATGTCGTTCTCCAGGATCCCGGCCCGTTCCGCGGGCCCGCCGACCTTGACGTTGGCGACTTGCGCACCCGTCGCCACCGCGTTGCTGACCGAACGGGCGGTCAGGCCCAGCGTCGGGTGCTCGATCTTGCCGTCCTTGATCAGCGCGTCGACAACGGCCTTGACCTCGTTGACCGGAATCGCGAAGCCGAGCCCACTCGAACTGTCCGACAACGACTTTCCCGCGGTGTTGATGCCGATGACCTCGGAGTTCATGTTGATGAGCGGGCCACCGGAATTGCCGTGGTTGATCGGGGCGTCCGTCTGCACGCCGTCGATGACCGTGTCGGTGTCCGACCCGTCGCCCGACACCGGAACGGGCCGGTGCAGCGCGCTGACGATGCCGTGGGTGACGGTGCTGCGCAGCCCAAGTGGCGCGCCTGCGGCAACCACCTCTTCCCCGACCTTCAGTGCGTCGGAGTCACCGAGTTTCGCGACGCTCAGGTTGGGCACGTTGTCGACCTTCAGCACCGCGACGTCGGTCTTCGGATCCCGGCCGACCAGCGTGGCCGGCACTTCCTTGCCATCGTTGAACACGACCGTCAGCTTGAACTTGTCCGGGTTGTTGGCGGCATCGGAGATCACGTGGTTGTTGGTGACGATGTAACCGCGCCCATCGACGACGACACCGGACCCCTGCTCGCTCACCTGCTTGCTCTTCGCCTCGATGGTGACCACCGAATCGGCCACGGCCGCAGCCACCGCGGCGAACCTGCTGGTTGGCTCCTGCGATGAGTTGTCCGTGGCCTCGAGCACTCCCTTCGGGCTGGTGAGCGGGGCCTCGACGTCGGTGGTGGACCGGCCGACGATGCCCCCGGTCAGGCCGACGACGAAGGCGATCAGCGCCAAGAGTCCGAGTGCGGTCCACGACACCCCGCGACCGAACAACAAACCGCGCACCCCGACCTTGCCGGTTGGGGCCACCGTCGTGATGGGTGCGGTCTTGGGTACCGCGGGCGTCCCCCACGACGGGGTGGCCGACGCGTCGCGCCAAGGGTCGGCGTAGGCCTCCGACGGTTCTCCATCGTCGTAGGTCTCCGATGGGCCGTGATCGCCAGGGGGACGTTGCAACGTCTCGCCGGGAGCGTGGCGACCGAACGCCTCGGCCACCTCGGGAGCAGGCTCGTGGTCCACGGGGGTGAACTCTCCGCGGCCAAGCTGCTCATCGGTGGCGATGGTCGAGCCCGAGAAGCCCTGCGGCCTGCCGAATACCCGGGTGGCCGCGGGATCGACGGGCGGCCGCGAGACCGGGCGGGGCGCCAAGCGGGGGGCCTGGTCCTGATTGGTCACCGCTACCCCTTCTCGTCGGGGTCGGGGTTGATCGTTAGCACGACGTTGTGTCCGTCGCGCAGCACCTCGACCGGCGCATCCACGCCGACCTTGAGCCGACGCACGGCGACGACCATCTCGTCGGAATCTGCGACGGTACGGTCGCCGACCTTGACGATGACGTCGCCCTTCTTGATGCCGGCCTTGTCGGCCGGGCCGCCCTTGGTGACCTCGGTGACCAGTGCGCCGCTCTCCGGTATGTCGTCACCCTCGGTGTCGTCCGCCGAACCGACGGCCACGCCGAGTGTCGGGTGGGCGACCTTGCCGTCCCTGATCAATGCGTCGGCAACGAACTTCACCTCGTTCACCGGGATCGCGAAGCCAAGCCCACTTGCGCTGTCCGACAACGACTTACCGGCGGAGTTGATGCCGATCACTTCGGCGTTCATGTTGATGAGCGGGCCACCGGAGTTGCCGTGGTTGATCGACGCATCGGTCTGCACACCATCGAGCACGGTGTCGGTGTCCGACCCGTCGCCGGACAGCGGAACCGGCCTGTGCAGCGCGCTGATGATGCCGACCGTGACGGTGCTGCGCAGTCCCAGCGGCGCACCGGCGGCCACCACTTCCTCCCCGACCACCAGCTTGTCGGAGTCACCGAGTCGTGCGACGGTCAAGTCGTCGACGTTGTCGACCTTCAGCACGGCGAGGTCGGTCTTGGGATCCCGGCCGACGAGCTTGGCCGGGACCGCCTTGCCGTCGTTGAACACCACCGTCAGCTCCCACTGGTCCGGATTGGTGGCGGCCTCGGAGATGACGTGGTTGTTGGTGACGATGTAACCGCGCCCGTCGATGACGACGCCGGATCCTTGAGCGAGCGCCTGGTCGCTCGCCGCTTCGATGGTCACCACCGAATCGGCCACCGCGGCAGCCACGGCAGCGAAGCCGCGCTGCGGCGAGCCGGACGGGTCGGTGGGCTGCAGGTCCACCTTCGGCGTGGTGAACGCCGTCATCACCTCGGTGGTCATGCGCCCGACGAACCCGCCGAGCAGACCCATCGCCAAGACGACGACCGCCAACAGCGTCAGCGCAACCCACGACAACCTTCGGCCGAACAGTGCGTCGCGCAGCCCAAGTCTTTGGGCTGCGGGAGTGGCCGCGAGCGGCGGCGCCTCCGCCAACGCGACGGCGGTGGTGGCTGGCAGTGGCTCAGCCTGCAACTCGGAGCGGGCCGGATCCTCGACGGTCGATTGCCCGAACGCCTCGGCCAGCACCGGGCCGGGAGGCTGATTCGTCGGCGCGTAGTCGCCCTGATCGCTCCACTGGTCGCGTCCGAGGAAGGCGCCCTTGAATCCGTCCGGCCTGCCGAATGCACGGGTGGCCGCGGGGTCGACGGGCGGACGCGTCACCGGGCGGGCCTCCAACCGGGGCCTGTTGGCGGACTGGTCGTCGTTGGTCACCCGTGTTCACTCTCCAAATGAATCGTCCGCCTCGACGGGCGGACGGGTTCGTTCACGTCAACGGCGCTTGCGCCGGGCACGCGGAACCCCGTCAGCAAACTGCGGATCGATCTGCTCCACGGGCGGTTCCGGCCGAGCGTGATGCGGGATCTGGGACAACAACCCGAGCAACGAACTCGGAACGGCGATCGGGCACGAGTCCCGCAACGCCGCGCGGGCCTGGCCCTGAGCGTCGACCTCGGCCGAGCACGCAGGGCACAGCGACAGATGATGGGCAGCCCTCAGGTGGGCCGACATGCGCAACTCCCCGTCGACGAACGCCGCGATGGCCTCAGTGGACAGATGCTCGGTTGAGCCGAACTGGCGCGGGCCGACCGGCTCGTCGCTCTGGGACGCGAATTGAACGGGAAGCCAGGAGAACGCCCGACGGAACACGTGTCCGGGGTCGGCCATCACCCAGCTCCTCTCTTGTCAGTTGTTGCTCAAGGCGGCGTTACACCTTCGAATGTAGCGCGACGGGCGGCTGACCACACGCGCGACGTCAGGCCGATTTGGCCTGGGCGTCGAGGTATTCGGTCGAGTGAGTGGCCAGGTAGTCGCGAAGCGCCTGCCTGCCCCGGTGGATGCGGCTGCGCACGGTGCCCAGCTTCACGCCGAGCGTCGCGCCGATCTCCTCATACGACAGTCCTTCGATGTCGCACAGCACGACGGCGGCGCGGAACTCCGGCGCCAGCGAGTCGAGCGCGGCCTGCAAGTCGGGCCCGAGCCGCGAATCGTGGTAGATCTGCTCGGGGTTCGGCTCGTCGGCGGGCACGCGGTCGTAGTCCTCAGGCAGCGCCTCCATGCGAATGCGGTTGCGGCGGCGGACCATGTCGAGGAACAGGTTGGTGGTGATGCGGTGCAACCAGCCCTCGAAGGTGCCCGGCTGGTAGTTCTGCACCGAACGGAATACCCGGATGAACGTCTCCTGGGTCAGGTCCTCGGCGTCGTGCTGACTGCCGGACAGGCGGTAGGCCAGCCGATACACGCGGTCGGCGTGCTGACGCACCAACTCATCCCAGGACGGCATCGTGGTCTTGTCGCCGGTGGCGTCGAACACCGCAGTGCCCGTCAGCTCCTCAGAAGGCTCGAACCATTCCGACTCGCCCGATTGGGGGGCGGCCTGCTCGAGGTGGGACATGAACACGGGGCCCATCGTGGTGGTGGTCGTCGTATCCTCCAAATCGATCGTGCAGCCTTCAGCCTGAGCCGATGGCTCTACACATGCCGCAACGGAAAAGTCGGCGCGGTTGTTCCCGGATTGCGAGCTTGCGCCGAATACTGCGCGACTTTCCATGCGGATACCGTCGCGGACCCCGGTGAGGTCCGCATATGAGTGACCTGAACTTTTCCTGAGAATGCGGGCGGCCCCAACTCGACCTGCGCAAACCGGCTCGTTTCGGCGTGATTGCGGCGCGCCGCGCGGGCGTGTCGCTCTACCGGCGCCGCGCGTTCGCTCTACGCTGCGGGCATGGCCGACGACACGCGCTCCAGCCGTGCCGAGGCGATCGTCACGCACGCCGAGCAGTCGATATCCGAGGACGCCATCACCGCCGCCGCACGTGAGCGGGCCGAGGACAGTGGCGCCGGAGCCGTCACCCCTGCGGTTGGCGCCATGCTGAGCGTGCTGGCGAAGGTGGCGGGCGCCAAGGCCGTCGTCGAAGTCGGCACCGGCGCTGGCGTCAGCGGGCTGTGGCTGCTGTCGGGCATGCGCGACGACGGCGTGTTGACCACGATCGACGTCGAACCCGAGCATCAGCGGCTGGCCAAGCAGGCGTTCTCGGAGGCGGGCATTGGCGCATCGCGCACCCGGCTGATCGGCGGGCGCGCCCAGGAGGTGCTGACCCGATTGGCCGACGACTCCTACGACCTGGTGTTCATCGACGCCGAACCGCTCGACCAGCCACAGTTCGTCACCGAAGGCGTGCGGCTGCTGCGCCCCGGCGGGGCGATCGTCATTCACCGCGCCGCACTCGGTGGGCGCGCCGGCGACGCCGCTGCCACGGACAAGGAGGTCGGCGCGGTCCGTGAGGCCGCCCGGCTGATCGCCGAGGACGAGCGCCTGACTCCGGTGCTGATCCCCCTCGGCGACGGGCTACTGGCCGCCGCCCGCGACTGACCTCTCGTCCCCTCGCTCTCTTCGCCTCGTTCTCTTCGCCGAACGCCGATTACCGTCACGCGATTTGCGGATTTCGCGTGGCGGTAATCGGCGTTCGGCGCAGCTAGGGGGACGACGCCGGCGCATCTTTACGGGTTCTTGACGGCGTTGATGCTTGACCATCCACTGAACGCGTGTTTAGTGTACTAAACATGCGTTCAGTGGACGATCTGACCGCGACCGCGAGGATTCGCGACGCGGCGATCGAACAGTTCGGCCAACACGGGTTCGACGTGGGCCTGCGGGCGATCGCGAAGGCCGCGGGGGTCAGCGCCGCGCTGGTGATTCATCACTTCGGATCCAAGGACGGCCTGCGCAAGGCGTGCGACGAGTTCGTCGCCGAGTCCATCCGAACCGTCAAGACCGAGTCGGTGACGACCTCCGACCCCTCCGCGTGGTTCGCGCAGATGGCCGAAATCGAGTCGTTCGCACCCCTGATGGCCTACCTGGTCCGCAGCATGCAAGCCGGCGGCGAACTGGCGAAATCGTTGTGGCACACCATGATCGACAACGCCGAGCAATACATCGAAGAGGGCGTGCGAGCCGGCACCATCAAGCCAAGCCGCGATCCCAAGGCGCGCGCGCGCTTCCTGGCGATGAACAACGGCGGCGGCCTCCTGCTCTACCTGCAGATGCACGACGACCCGACGAATCTGCGTGCGGTGCTCCACGACTACGCGCAGGACATGCTGATGCCCTCGCTCGAGGTCTACACACACGGCCTCATGACCGACACCACCATGTACGACGCGTTCGCCGCCCAACAAGCAACCGGCAAGCCCATTCCCACGTCGAAAGAGGAGTGATCCATGACGAACACCAAGGGCACCAACGCCATCGAGGTGTCGAACCTGACCAAGACCTTCGGGGCGGTTCGGGCACTCGACGGACTCGACCTGACGGTCGCCGAAGGCGAAGTGCACGGCTTCCTCGGGCCCAACGGCGCGGGCAAGTCGACGACCATCCGGATCCTGCTCGGCCTCATGCGCGCCGACGCGGGCACCGTCCGGTTGCTCGGCGGGGACCCGTGGGCCGACGCCGTCGCCCTGCACCGTGACATCGCCTACGTACCAGGCGACGTCACGCTGTGGCCCACGCTGACCGGCGGCGAGACCATCGACATGCTGGCCCGCATGCGCGGCGGCATCGATGAACAGCGCCGCGCAGAACTCATCGAACGGTTCGCACTCGACCCCACCAAGAAGGCCCGCACGTACTCGAAGGGCAACCGACAGAAGGTCTCACTGGTGTCCGCCTTCTCCTCGCGGGCCAGGCTGCTGCTGCTTGACGAGCCCAGTAGCGGGCTGGATCCGTTGATGGAGAACGTCTTTCAACAGTGCGTTGCAGAAGCCCGCGACCGCGGTGCTACCGTCCTGCTCTCCAGCCACATCCTCGCCGAGACCGAGGCGCTGTGCGAACGGGTGACCATCATCCGCGCCGGCAAGACCGTCGAAAGCGGCACGCTGGAGTCGATGCGGCATCTGTCCCGAACCTCGATCAAGGCCGAACTCATCGGCGACCCAGGTGATCTGGCCAGGATCAGGGGTGTCGAGGACGTCAGCGTCGAGGGCCGCACGCTGCGCGCCCAGGTGGACGGGGAGAGCCTCGCGGAGGTGATCAGGGTGCTCGGCAATGCGGGTGTGCGCAGCCTGGTCAGCCAGCCGCCCACGCTCGAGGAGCTCTTCCTGCGCCACTACGACACGGGCGAGTCCGAACCGGAGAAGGTGACCGCATGACCGTCCTAGACAGGCCGCACCATCCCGCCCACAAGGCCCCGCCACGCGGCTCGGACTTCTCAGGAACCCTTGGGCTGCTTCGGCTCTACCTTCGCCGCGACCGCATCGTCGCAACGCTGTGGGTGCTCCTGCTTTCCGTGCCGCTGTCCACGGTGTACGTCGGCAGCGTCGCGGCCGTGTATCCCGATCAGGCCGACCGGGCCAGCTTCGCGGCGTCGATCATGGCCAGTCCCGCTCAGCGGGCGCTGTACGGAAACGTCTACGGCGACAGCCTCGGCGCCACCGGCATTTGGAAGGCCGGGATGTTCCACGTGCTGATCGCGGTCGCCGTCATCTTGACCGTCATCCGGCACACCCGCGCCGACGAGGAAACCGGTCGCTCCGAGCTCGTCGACTCCACCGCCGTCGGTCGCTACGCGAGCCTCACGGCGGCGCTGATGCTGGCCTGCGGCGCCTCGCTGCTCACCGGCGCCATCGGCGTCGCGGGGCTGCTGACGCTCGACGTTCCCGCAGCGGGGTCGCTGGCCTTCGGGTCGGCGCTGGCCTGCACGGGCCTGGTGTTCACCGCCGTCGCCGCCGTGACGGCTCAACTGTCCCCGAGCGCGCGGTTCACCCGCGGAGCCGCATTCGGCGTGCTGGCTGCGGCATTCACGTTGCGCGCCGTGGGAGACGCGAGCTCCGCGGCCAGCGGGCTGTCGTGGTTCTCGCCGCTGGGTTGGGCGTTGCAGGTGCGGCCGTATGCGGGCGATCGCTTCTGGGTGCTGTTACTGCCCCTTGCGACGACGGTCGTGCTCATCGCGTTGGCCTACCAACTGCTGGCCCGACGCGACCTCGGTGCCGGATTGATCGCCGACCGCCCAGGCCCGCCGCGCGCCGGCGTCGGACTGCACGGGCCGACGGGCTTGGCGTGGCGGCTCAGCCGTGGCGCCCTGGTGCTGTGGACGATCGGGTTAATCGGCTACGGCATGTTGATCGGCAGCGTCGTGAACGGCATCGGCGACGAGCTCGGTCAGAGCACGACTACGCGTGACATCTTGGCTCGGCTCGGAGGTACCGCGGCCATCGAACAGGGCTTCATCGCGATCGCCTTCAGCATGCTCGGCATGATCGCCGCTGCGTTCGCGTGCTCGCTGGCGCTGCGACTGCATCAAGAGGAGTCCAGCCAACACGCCGAGACCCTGCTCGCAGGGGCGGTCAGCCGCAGCCGGTGGCTAGCTGGCCATCTTCTGATCGCGCTCGGGGGCTCGGCCGCCGCAATCATGGTCGCGGGCCTGGTCGCCGGGCTCACCTACGGCGCCGCGGCGGACGACGTCGCCGCCAAGCTGCCAGTCGTGCTCGGCACCGCGGCCGTGCAACTGCCCGCGGTGTGGTCGATGGCGGCCGTCACGGTCGCGCTGTTCGGGCTCGTCCCGCGCTACACCCCCGTCGCGTGGGGAGTCCTGGTCACGTTCATCGCGGTGTATCTGCTTGGCTCGCTGGCCAATTCACCGCAGTGGTTGCTCGACCTCGAACCGTTCGCACACACCCCGCGGGTGGGTTCCGGCGACTTCACGGCCACTCCCCTGGTATGGCTGTTGGCCATCGACGTCGCACTGATTGCATTGGGTGTCACGGCGTTTCGGCGTCGCGACCTTCGCTGAGGAGGACGAGGTGAAACTCGCCATTCAAACCATCGCATCGTCGCTGTTCGGCCTGCTGTTCTTCGGGGTGGCACTGTTCGGAACCGCGGGGACGTTCCACTACTGGCAGGCGTGGGTCTTCATCGGCGTGTTCATGCTGGCCACTATGGTTCCCAGCGTCTATCTCGCGGTCCAGAATCCGGCTGCCCTGCAGCGTCGACTCAACGCTGGTCCCACGGCGGAAACCCGCCCCGTACAACGGATCATCATCAGCGCCACGGCCGTCCTCGTGGTCGCCGTGCTCGTCGTCAGCGCACTCGACCATCGGTTCGGCTGGTCGTCCGTACCGGTGCCCGTGGTCTGGGTCGGCAACGCGCTAGTGGTCGTCGGCCTCGTACTCGCGCAGTTCGTGGTGATCCAAAATTCCTACGCCTCGGCCAACATCACCATCGAGGCCGACCAACCGCTCGTCTCCACCGGGCTGTACGGCGTAGTACGCCATCCGATGTACGTCGGCGCACTCATCATGATGATCGGCAGTCCCCTTGCCCTGGACTCTTTTTGGGGCGTCGCCGTCGTGCTGTGCGCGGTGCCGGTGCTCGCCGCCCGGATCCTCGACGAGGAGAAGCTGCTCACCGAACAGTTGACCGGCTATCGCGAGTACACCACCCGCGTCCGGTCTCGGCTGATCCCCTACGTGTGGTGAGTTCGCCGCACAGGGCAAGATGGCGTGCGTGAACCTGTCACGACGAGACGCGGCATGACCGACAAGCCATGCCCCGGCGGTGGTAGGAGTTGGACCGTCGACAAGCAGGGCAAACCGGTATGCCCGCGCTGCTACCGCGCGCTCGCCACCGTCGCGGGCAAGGGTCGGACCGTAGCCAACACGCCGAAAGTACCGCCGCACGCGAGGCCGCCGCGACGCGACCGCTAATGCTCATACTGATCTGATGGAACTGCTCACCGGGCTTGGGCTCGCGAGCGCCGCTGGGCTCAACGCCTACATCCCGCTGTTGGCGATGGGGCTGCTGGCCCGCTTCACCGAGCTGGTGAACCTGCCGCCGGGCTGGGCCTGGCTGGAGAACGGCTGGGTGATGGTGATCGTCGCCGTGCTGTTGACCATCGAGGTGGTCGCCGACAAGATCCCCGCGCTCGACAGCGTGAACGACGCGATTCAGACCGTCGTCCGGCCCACCGCCGGAGGCATCGTGTTCGGTGCGGGCACCGCGTCGCAGACGGCCGCCGTCACCGATCCCGGCGCGTTCGTCACGTCGGGCCAATGGATTCCGATCGCCATCGGGGTCGTGGTAGCGCTGGTCATGCACCTGACGAAGACGGCGGTCCGGCCCGTGGCCAACGTCGCAACCGCCGGATTTGCCGCCCCGGTGCTGAGCACCGTCGAGGATGCCACCAGCGTCGGGTTGGTCTTCGCCGCGATCCTGCTGCCCGTGCTCGTGCTGGTGGTCTTGGTGCTGATCGCGTGGGCGGCGTTCGCACTGTGGCGACGGCGCCGCCGACGCGCCGCAGCGACGAGCGCGCGCAATATGCCCGCATGAGCGGCGTGTCGCGGAGCAGACACGCGCGCTCGCGGAGGAAACCGGATTAGATCCAGACGCCCTTGCCCACGGCCACCACGCCGCCGGAGCTGATGGCGAACCGCTCGCGGTCCTTCTCGAGGTCGACGCCCACCATCTCACCAGGACCTACGACGACGTTCTTGTCCAGGATCGCGTGACGCACCACGGCGCCGCGGCCGATGCGCACTCCCGGCATGAGCACGCTGCCCTCGACGATGGCGCCGTCGTCGACCACCACGTTGGACGACAGCACCGAATTGCGCACGGACGCCGCCGATACGATGCTGCCCGCGCCGACCACCGACTCCTGAGCCGAACCGCCGTTGACGAACTTCGCAGGCGCCAGGTTCTCCGGCTCGCCGCGGATGGGCCAGCGCCGGTTGTACAGATTGAACACGGGGTGGACCGACACCAGATCCATGTGCGCGTCGTAGAACGCGTCGAGCGTCCCGACGTCGCGCCAGTACCCATGGTCGCGTTCGGTGGCGCCGGGGACCTCGTTGGCGTTGAAGTCGTACACGGCGGCCATGCCGTCACGCACCAGCCGCGGAATGATGTCGCCGCCCATGTCGTGATCGGAGTGATCCTCGTCGGCGTCGGCACGGATCGCATCAACGAGCACCTTGGTGGTGAAGACGTAGTTGCCCATCGAAGCGAAGGTCTGCTCCGGGTCGTCCGGCGTACCCGGCGGATCCGCGGGCTTCTCCACGAACTCGCGAATGAGTCCCGAATCGTCGGCGTCGATGCAGCCGAAGGCGGTGGCCTCCGCGCGGGGCACCCGAATACCGGCCACCGTCGCGCCTGCGCCGCTGTCGATGTGGAACTGGACCATTTGCTCGGGGTCCATCCGATAGATGTGGTCCGCGCCGAACACGACGACGTAGTCGGGGTCTTCGTCGTAGATCAGATTCAGCGACTGGTAGATCGCATCGGCCGAGCCGGTGTACCACCGCGGGCCGAGCCGCTGCTGCGCCGGAACCGGAGTGATGTACTCCCCCGCAAGCCCCGAAAGCCGCCAGTTCTGCGAGATGTGCCGGTCCAGCGAATGCGACTTGTATTGCGTAAGAACGCAGATCCGCAAGTAGCGCGCGTTCACCAGGTTCGACAACACGAAGTCGATGAGCCGGTACGCGCCGCCGAAGGGAACCGCCGGCTTGGCCCGGTCCGCGGTCAGCGGGTAGAGCCGTTTGCCCTCGCCGCCGGCCAGGACGATGCCAAGCACCTGTGGCAATTCCCTCATGGTCCAAACCTATCGGCCACCAGGGACCGCGGCTAGCCATTCGCACTATTGACGCCACGGCGAGTCGTCCGATCGGCACGGGTTCGGTGCGGCTGGCGGTCAACGCAATTGGCGCAGCGGGCCGCGAGGGCCAGGCCGGTCCACTACGGTCGTAGCCATGCGGGTGGCGATGATGACGCGGGAGTATCCGCCGGAGATCTACGGCGGCGCAGGAGTCCACGTCACCGAGCTCGTCGCGCAACTGAAACACCTGTGCGACGTCGACGTGCACTGCATGGGGCAGCCCCGCGCCGACGCGTTCGTCGCCAAACCCGACCCGGCGTTGGCCGGCGCCAATCCGGCGCTGACGACGCTGTCGGCCGACCTCGTCATGGTCAACGACGCCGCCGCGGCAACGGTGGTGCACTCGCACACCTGGTACACGGGGCTCGCCGGTCACCTCACCGCGCTGCTCCACGGAATTCCCCATGTGCTGACGGCGCATTCGCTCGAACCGATGCGCCCGTGGAAGGCCGAACAGCTGGGCGGCGGCTACCGGGTGTCGTCGTGGGTCGAGCGCACCGCCATCGAAGGCGCCGATGCGGTCATCGCCGTCAGCGAGGGCATGCGCGGCGACGTGTTGAGCACCTATCCGGCGCTGGACCCCAGCCGCGTCCACGTCGTGCGCAACGGGATCGACACCGACGCGTGGTATCCGGCGCCACCGTCGGCGGAGGGTTCGGTGCTCGCCGACCTGGGCGTCGACCCGAGCAGGCCCATCGTGGCGTTCGTCGGCAGGATCACGCGCCAGAAGGGGGTCGCGCACCTCGTCGCGGCCGCCCACCACTTCGCACCCGACGCGCAGCTGGTGTTGTGTGCCGGCGCCCCCGATACACCCGAGATCGCCACGGAGGTGTCGACGGCCGTGCAGGCGCTCGCGCAGCACCGCACCGGGGTGTTCTGGGTCCAGGAAATGCTGGCTCCCAACAAGATCCGCGAAATACTCACGGCAGCAACGGTGTTCGTCTGCCCGTCGGTGTACGAACCGCTGGGCATCGTGAACCTCGAGGCGATGGCGTGCGGCACGGCCGTCGTCGCCTCCGACGTGGGGGGCATTCCGGAGGTCGTCGCGGACGGCCGGACCGGGCTGCTGGTGCACTACGCCAAGGCCGACACCGCGCGGTATGAACTGGAACTGGCCGCTGCGGTCAACGCCCTGGTGGCCGAACCGGCTCGGGCCGACGGGTTCGGGCGGGCCGGGCGGCAGCGGTGCATCGACGAGTTCTCCTGGGCGCACATCGCCGAACAGACCCTGGAGATCTACCGCAAGGTCTCCAGGTAGCAGGTCGGCGCGGATGCGCGCGCCAAGCGCACGTATCCGCGCCGAAGTTCGCTAGCTCGTGACGCCCTTGAGTTCATCGCCGAGTGCGGCGGCCTCGTCTGGGGTGAGTTCGACGACGAGGCGCCCACCACCCTCGAGTGGTACTCGCATGACGATGCCGCGACCCTCTTTGGTTGCCTCCAACGGACCGTCGCCGGTCCGTGGCTTCATCGCCGCCATCGAGTGCTCCCTCCACATGAGCCGGGTCCTTCAACGGATCCGGTCGAAGCCGAGAACCCCACCCGTTGACAATTCCCGGCGCTGAACTGCGTCTGATCTAGCCCCATTGTTCCCTATCCGCGGGCTTGCGTGTGCAAAGACCCGGCGATGTGCCCGCCTGACTGCCTTGCAGCCCGCGCTACGCCCCGGACGGAGGCACCCAACACGCGGCCACATGGTCGTCCACCATTCCGGTGGCCTGCATCAGCGCGTACGCCGTCGTGGGACCGACGAACCGGAATCCGCGGCGCTTGAGTTCCTTTGCCATCGCCGTGGACTCGGGACTCGTGGCCGGCACGTCGGACAGCTGCGCGGGGCGGGGCCGCGGCGGTGGCGCGAACGACCACAGCAACTCGTCGAGGTCGACGTCGGCCGCCAATCGCGCGTTGGCGATGGTGGCCTCGACCTTGGCCCGATTGCGGACGATGCCCTCGTCGGCCATCAGCCGCGCGACGTCCTTTTCGGTGAACCGCGCCACCTTCGCCGCGTCGAAGCCCTTGAACGCCCGACGGAAGTTCTCCCGCTTGCGAAGGATGATGAGCCACGACAGGCCGCTCTGGAAGGCCTCGAGCGACATGCGCTCGAACAACGCCTGCCCACCGCGCAGGGGGCGGCCCCACTCGGTGTCGTGGTAGTCGCGGTACATGATGGAATCGGCTGTGAGAGGCCCCGATCCAGCGCCGACCGCCCACCCGCAGCGCGTCTTCCCGTCGGCGACGACGTCCGTCACGATTGTTCGGATCCGTCATCGGGCAACGAGTGTGCGCCCTCGTGCCGCTCCTGTTGGTCGCCGTCGGGCTCGGACTCGACGCCGTACGCGGCACGGACCGCGGACAGCTCGCCGCGCAGCAGGTCGAGCTCCTGGCCCAGCCGATCGAGTACCCAGTCGACCTCGCCGGTGTGGTAGCCGCGCAGGGTCTGGCTGAACTTCAGGGCCTCGACGTCCTCACCGGTGACGCCCGAGGCGGGCAATACGGTGGCGGTGGTGCCGCGCGGCAACGGTGGCAGCCGCTCGCCGCGGCCGAACAGAACGCTGCCCACGCCGAACAGCACGACGACCACCAGGATCAACACGACCAGGTACAGGAGAATCATGGTCACGACGTCGATCCTGCCCTAACCGGCCGACAGGCCGGCACCAAGCCGAGGTTCGGTGTCGGTTAACGCGGCCGCAAGGTGATCATCGGCGGCCTGTCGTCCAGCGACACCGTCGACGTGCGGGCGGTGTAGTCGTTGCCGTCGGCGAAGAACTGGGTGAGCCCGACGCCGGAGTCCGGGATGCCGCAGCGCGACAGCAGGGTGGCGATCACCTGCCTGCTCATCGACGCCAGTTCGGTGAGCGGCCGGTTGCGGTGCGTGCGCACCCCGAGGTTCACCTGGGCGATGGCATCGAGCCCGAGCCGGTCGTAGGTGTCCACCAGCAGCCCGATCTCGACGCCGTAGGCCGGCGCGAACGGCACCGACGTCAGCAGTTCGCGGGTGCCCGCGTACTCGCCGCCGAGCGGTTGCAACAGGCAGGTCAGTTCGGGGCGCAACGCGGCGAGCAGGGGCCGGGCGACCAGTTCGGTCACGCGCCCGCCGCCGTTGGCGTCCTCGCTGCCGCTGACCTTCAGCGGACGCCGGTAGAAGCCCTTGACCAGGTGGACGCCGTCGGCGGTCAGCAGCGGACCGAGCAGTTTCGGCACGAACATCGGGTCGGGGTCGATGAGGTCCGAATCGACGAAGACCACCAGGTCGCCGGTCGTGGCGGCCAGCGAGCGCCACAGCACCTCACCCTTGCCGGGTTGCGGTTCGACCTCGGGCAGCGCGACCTCGCGGCTGATCACCCGTGCACCTGCCGCGATGGCGCGGATCTCGGTTTCGTCGGTGGAGCCGGAATCCAGCACGATCAGCTCGTCGACGAGCCCGCCGAGCAGCGGCGTGATGGTCTCGACGACGCTGCCGACGGTCTCCTCCTCGTTGAGCGCGGGCAGGACGACGGACACGGTGCGGCCTGCCTTGGCGGCTTCCAATTCGGCGATGGACCACGTTGGGCGGCCGAAGCTGTGCGTCGCCATCCACGGATGGCTTGCGACGGCGTCCTCGGCGGAGAGCTCAGGTACCACTGTCATGCAAGTCCCCTTACGGTTCGCGCCGGCGGGCGCACCCCCTGGATCGACGCGACCATCTCTAGTACGCGCCGCGTGGGCCCGACTTCGTGCACTCGGAACATCCGCGCGCCCTCGGCCGCGGCCAGCGCGGTCGCGGCGAGTGTGCCCTCGAGGCGTTCGGTCAACCCCACGCCCAAAGTCTCCCCGACAAAATCCTTGTTGCTCAGCGCCATCAGGACGGGCCATCCCGTATTTACAAGATCTTTTACGTGGCGCAACAAACTAAGACCATGATGAGTGTTCTTACCGAAGTCATGGGTCGGGTCGATGAGCACGGCGTCACGCGCGACGCCCGCGGCGACCGCCCTTTCGGCTGCCGCCGTCACCTCGGCGATGACGTCGTCGACCACGCCCCGCTCGGTGGTTCCGTAGCTGACGCGGAAGGGCCTCGTCCGTGGAACCGCCCCGCCGGTGTGTGAGCACACCAGACCGGCGCCGAACTCGGCCGCCACCTCGGGCAGCCCCGGATCCGAACCGCCCCACGTGTCGTTGATCAGGTCGGCCCCTGCTGCGCAGGCCGCCTTGGCCACCCCGGCCCGCCAGGTGTCGACGCTGATCAACTGGTCCGGGTAGGCGTCACGGAGCCATTCGATGAACGGCACCACCCTGGCGATCTCCTCGTCGGCGTCGACGATGCTGCCCGGGCCCGCCTTGACGCCGCCCACGTCGATGACGTCGGCGCCGTCGGCGACCACTCGGTGCGCGGCTGCCTTCGCCGCCTCGTCGGTGAACGTGGCGCCGCGGTCGTAGAACGAGTCCGGCGTCCTGTTCACGATCGCCATGATCAGCGCGCGATCGCCCGCCACAGGGCGGCCCAGAAACGTCGACTCCACGCCTTCCAGGCTACGGGCCTGCGACTTCGGCGTGCTCAGCGGCGGTGAGCGCCGCTGAGCACGCCGAAACCCTAGTTCTTGGGGCGCTTGCCGTCGACGACCTCGGCCGGGTACTCGTCGTAGAACGGCACGTAGCCCTCGTCGCGGCCAGCCAACACGTAGATCGGGTCCTCGATCTCCCCGGCGTCCTCGTCGCCCTCGCC
>Ga0207668_10000511_pt1 | contig 24284 bp, 18 predicted proteins | sample KBSS43metaG_FD_184323 | JGI IMG/M metagenome (GOLD analysis project Ga0207668, IMG submission 184323) | Switchgrass rhizosphere microbial communities from Kellogg Biological Station, Michigan, USA - KBS S4-3 metaG (SPAdes) (version 2) | ecosystem: Host-associated > Plants > Roots > Rhizosphere...
CGTCTTCCTGCAACACCACGGAATGCTGTCGGTGTTCGGGTCACCGACGTGGCGCACCGTGGTCGGCGGGTCGGCGGCCTACGTCGAGGCCATCGCGATCCGATTGCACGAGATCGTCGCCGGAGTGCCGGTTCGCGCGGTTGAGCGGGTACGCGATGGCGTGCTGATCACCACTGGCGGCGCCGCGTCACGTCACTTCGACGCGGCCGTCATCGCCACCCACCCCAATCAGGCCCTGCTGATGCTGGCCACGCCGACCGCCGCCGAGCGCGCGGTGCTCGGCGCCATCCCGTACTCGACGAACCATGCGCAGCTGCACACCGACACCTCGGTGCTGCCGCGGCGGTCGCGGGCCCGCGCGTCGTGGAACTACCTCGTCACGCCCAACGCCGACGACGTGCTGGTCACGTACGACGTCACCCGGCTGATGCGGCTGTCCGGCCCGCGCCGATTCCTGGTCACGCTGGGCGGACGGGACCGGGTCGACCCCGGCTCCGTCATCGCCGAGATGACGTACGGTCACCCGCTGTACACGCCGGAATCGGTTGCCGCCCAACGACTGCTGCCGACCCTGGACGACGATCGAGTGGTGTACGCCGGGGCGTATCACGGCTGGGGCTTCCATGAGGACGGCGCAGCGTCGGGGCTGCGGGCCGCCCAGCGGCTCGGCGCTTACTGGCCAGCGGCCTCCGAGCGGGAGCCCGCCCCGTGCTGACGCCGGCGATCTACCGGACGCGGATCACGCATCTGCGGCGCGCCCCTGTGCACCACTACTTCGAGCAGCGTGGCTACTGCTGGTACGTCGACCTCGACAACCTGCCACGGCTGCCGCGCTGGTTGCGCCCGTTCGCGAGGTTCGATGCCCGCGACCACTTCTCGACACCCGCCGACCCCGGTCAGTCGCTGCGCCAGCGCGTCGACGCCTTCCTGGTCTCGCGCGGCGTCGACCCGCCGGGCGGCATCGTCACTGCCTTGTTGCAGGCCAGGGTGCTTGGCTACGTCTTCAACCCGCTGAGCATCTTCTGGTGCCACGACGCCGACGGGGTGCTGCGTCACGTCGTGGCCGAGGTGCACAACACGTACGGCGGCCGTCACGCATACCTGTTGCCGCCCACCGGCGATCAGCCCGCCGCGGTCAAGAAGAAGCTCTACGTCTCGCCCTTCAACGACGTCGAGGGGTACTACCTGGTGTGTGCGCCACGGCCCAGGAAGCAACTCGACGTCACGATCTCGCTGCATCGGGAAAACGAGCCGGCGTTCGTCGCGACGTTGCGCGGCACGCGGCGACGCGCGTCGGTGGCGCAGCTGCTACGCCTTCAGCTGGTGGCGCCGGCGGCACCGTTGATGGGCGCCTTCTGGATTCGCGTCCAAGGCATCACGTTGTGGGCACGTCGAGTGCCGCTGGTTCCACGACAAACCGTCGTCGAGCGGGAGAGGGTCGATCAACTGTGACCATCCAGACCACCAAGAGCACCTCTGCGGCAACCGATCCGCAGCGGTGGACGGCCGTCGCGCGGGTGCCGCGCGGGCCCGTCAGCATGGTCACCGGCCGCATCGCCGACGCCCTGCTCCGCCGCGCCGTCGCCCGGCTGCCGATCCGGCTGCAGTACCCGGACGGCGCGGTGATCGGGGCCGCCGACCCGACGCTGCCGACCATGGTGATCCATCAACCCACGGCGCTGGCCCGGCGCGTCGGCCGCTACGGGCTCATCGGGTTCGGCGAGTCGTACATGGCGGGCGAATGGGAATCCAATGACCTGGCCGGTGTCATGACTGCGTTCGCCAACTCCGTCACCGACCTCATTCCGCGTGCGCTGCAACGGCTCCGGCCGCTCGCGGTCGTGCGTCACCCCCGCACGATGTACAACAGCCTCACGCAGGCGCGGGACAACGTCGCCGAACACTACGACTTGTCGAACCAGTTGTTCGCGGAGTTCCTCGACGACACCATGACCTACTCGAGCGCGCTGTTCGAGACGTCGCGACCCAGCTGGGACGACCTGGCCGAGGCGCAGCACCGCAAGATCGACCGGCTGCTCGACTCGGCCCGAGTGGGTCCGGGCAGCCGCGTGCTCGAAATCGGAACGGGCTGGGGCGAATTGAGCATTCGAGCGGCAGCGCGCGGCGCTCACGTGCACTCGATCACGCTGTCCGCCGAGCAGCAGCGCATGGCGCAGCAGCGCGTCGCCGACGCCGGACTGTCCGATCGCGTGGTGATCGAACTCAAGGACTACCGTGAGGTCGATGGACGCTACGACGCCGTGGTGTCGGTCGAGATGATCGAGGCCGTCGGATACCGGTTCTGGCCCACCTACTTCGACACGCTCGACCGGCTGGTGTCGCCCGGCGGGCGCGTCGCGATCCAGGCGATCACCATGCCGCACGACCGGATGCTGGTGTCCCGCAACACCTATACCTGGATCCAGAAGTACATCTTCCCCGGCGGGCTGATTCCATCGGTGGAGGCCGTCGTCGGCATCACCGAGCGGCAGACGCGCCTGCGCACGGTCGGCATGGTCTCGCTGCGCCCGCACTACGCCGAAACGCTGCGGCTCTGGCGGGAACGCTTCCTGGTCCGCCGGGACGCGGTGTCGGCGTTGGGCTTCGACCACGTCTTCCACCGGATGTGGGAGCTCTACCTGGCGTATTCGGAAGCCGGCTTCCGGTGCGGTTACCTCGACGTCTACCAGTGGACGTTCGCGCCGACCGGGAGCGACCTATGAACTTCGTCGTGGTTTCGGCTGGCGCGCTGGCGATCCTGGCGCTGGTCTATGGCGTCACCTTCCTGATCGGCCGGCGTATCGGCCGCTACAACGTCGTCGACACCGCCTGGGGCATCAGCTTCGTGGCAGTGGCCGCGGTGGCGGCCCTGCTCGGCACCGGCGACGTGTTTCGCAGGCTGCTGTTGCTGGCGCTCGTCGCGGTATGGGGACTGCGGCTGGCCTGGCACATGATCGGCAAGTCCGCGGGCAAGGGCGAGGACCCCCGCTACGACGCGCTGCTGAACGGCGACTTCTCGGCGGTCACCGTGCTGCGCAAGATCTTCCTGCTCCAGGCCGTCGCCACGTGGTTCATCTCGCTGCCGATTCAGGTGTCGGCGACGCTCGGGCCGACGCCGACCGTGCTGCTTCCGGTGCTCGTCGTTGGCGTCGCGGTGTGGGCGGTGGGGGTGCTCTTCGAAGCCGTCGGCGACCATCAGCTGCGCAAGTTCAAGGCCGATCCCGCAAACAAGGGCGTCATCATGGACCGCGGCTTGTGGGCATGGACGCGCCACCCCAACTACTTCGGCGACGCCGCCGTGTGGTGGGGACTCTGGCTGGTCACGATCGCCGGTTGGGTGTCGCTGTCGACGGTGTTGTCGCCTGTGCTGATGACGTACTTCCTGGTGTACGCGACGGGCGCCCGGCTGACCGAGAAGATCATGCGCGACCGCCCTGGATTCTCTGAATACCGTTCGCGGACATCGTTTTTCGTACCATTGCCGCCTAGATCGCGAATACCGTGACGATGCTCGAAATGGCCGCTAGGCTACCGGGAGTGACGGCCGACCTCGACGCATTGCTGCGCCGGGTGGCACAGCGCGACGCCGACGCCTTCGCCGCCTTCTATGACAACACCCGCGCCAGGGTGTTCGGTCTGGTGACCCGCGTGCTGCGCGACCCCGGCTACAGCGAGGAGACGACGCAGGACGTCTACCTGCAGGTATGGCACAACGCAGGCAACTACGACCCCGCCGCCGGGTCGCCGATCGCCTGGTTGATGACGCTGGCGCATCGCAGGGCCGTCGACCGGGTGCGTTCGGAACAGGCCGCCAGCCAGCGTGAGTCACGCTACGGCGCCGCCAACGTCGACCCGCCCGCCGACCGCGTCGCCGAGGCCGTCATCCAGCTCGACGAGCAGCGTCAGGTCACCGAATGCCTCGGTTCGCTCACCGATGCGCAGCGCGAGTGCATCCAGCTGGCCTACTACGACGGGCTGACCTACTCGCAAGTGTCGGACCGATTGTCGGCAAACCTTGCGACGATCAAGTCACGGATGCGCGATGCCCTCCGCGGTCTGCGCAAATGCCTGGGGGTGTCGTGACCGAGCCCGCCACCCCCGACCTCATGACGCTTGCGACGCCCTACGCGCTGCACGCGGTGTCGCAGGCCGAGCACGACGACATCGAACGCCAACTCGCCGGCGCGCCGGAACTCGTCGCGCGGGCCTTCGCCGACGAGGTGCGCGCCGTACGCGAGACCATGGCGGTCGTATCCACCGCGACGGCCGTCGAACCGCCAGATCACTTGCGCGACCGGCTACTTGCGGCCATCGACGCACACGGTCCGGTGCGCCAGACACCCCAACGCCGCGACTGGCGCAGCATTGTCATGGCCGCCGCGGCCGCACTCGTCGTCGGACTCGTCGTCGTCGGCATCGGGTGGTCCATCCGTCCCGCCCCGAATCCGACTACGGCAGAACAGGTCTTCGCCGCACCCGACGTACGCACGGTGTCTGGCGACATCCCCAGCGGCGGCACCGCGACCGTCGTGTTCTCGCGGGAGCGCAACGCAGGCGTGCTGGTCATGAACAACGTCGCACCGCCGCAGCCGGGCACGGTCTATCAGATGTGGCTCGTCGACGCGAAGGGCGCGCGCTCGGCAGGCACCATGGACGCCGCAGCCGTCGCCCCGTCGACCACGGCCGTGCTCCCCGATCTCGGGGACTCCGAGACGCTGGCGTTCACAGTCGAACCGGGCGGCGGATCCAGCCAGCCCACCACCCCGATCTTCGCGCAGCTTCCGCTGTCCTAGGCTCGGAGCGTGGCCAAGGAATTCCGCTTCGGAGTAGGTCTGCAATCCGCGCGGCGCGCGGCATCCGTCCAAGACTGGGCGCGTCGCATGGAGGGCCTTGGGTACGACGTCGTCAACATGGCCGACCACCTCTACACGACGGCACCGTTTCCGATGATGACGGCGCTCGCCCTCGCCACGGAGAAGCTGAGGGTCGGCACGTTCGTGCTCAACGCCGGCTTCTACCGGCCGGCGCTGCTGGCCCGCGACGTCACCTCACTGCGCGACCTGTCCGGAGGACGGGTCGACCTCGGGCTCGGGGCAGGCTACGTGAAGGAGGAGTTCGAACAGGCCGAACTGCCCTACCCCACCGCCGGCCAGCGCGTCGCATGGCTGGGGCACGTCATCGAGCACATGAACGAGCACGTGCCCGACGTTCCGATCCTCGTCGCCGGGAACGGCGACAAGCTGTTGACGATCGCCGCGCAGCGGGCCGACATCATCGGGTTGACGGGCGGCGCCCCGATCACTGCGGACTCCGACCCGCTGGCCGATCGCATCGCATTCGTGCGGACCGCAGCCGGTGACCGGTTCGAGTCACTGGAGCTCAACATCGCCGTCACCTCGATGCCGACCGACGATTCGGGACGGCCCGACCTGTCGCTCACGCGTCGGTTCCTGCCCGAGTTCTCCGACGAGGAGTTGCTGCGTACGCCGGCCGTGCTATCGGGGTCGGTGTCCGACATGGCCGACCGCGTCCGTGAGCTCCGCGACTTCTACGGCGTCACGTACATCACCGTGCAGCAGCAGCACGCCGAGGTGTTCGCCAAGGTCATTGCGGAACTCCGTTGAACCCCTTGGGTAGACTTCTGCCGTCCCCGCCCCCGTAGCTCAGGGGATAGAGCACGGCTCTCCTAAAGCCGGTGTCGCATGTTCGAATCATGCCGGGGGCACCCACTATTTGTGCAGGTCAGCGAGGGTTTCCGGGCAACTGCCCTACTCCTCTTCGCTCCTCTCTGGTCGGTGCTTGGTTGGCGTCAGGTGGTGCCGGCTGAATCGCGATGGTCTTCCGGGCGGCCGTCTCGACTCGTTTCGCCACGTCATCGAGGTCGCTTGGGAAGAGTCCGGCGTAGCGATTCAGGGTCGGCACGGCGGACTCGTGGCAAAAGCAGGCGAGCGACAGCCACGGCGGAGGCCCCGCCTGGCTAGCAAGCCGCAAACGTCACGAACGTCGCACTGATGCTCGGCGGTATCCCGGACTTCGCACCCGAAGCAGGCAACCTCGACCAAGATCACTACGACGACCTAGGCGTGTGGCTTGCCAACCCACTCACGCCGTTCGGCTCCCGCGCCATGGATGCCGACCTTGCACCGATATCAGCCAATCCGGTGAAACCGCCGACAGATTCGACGCCGATTCGTGTGACCTCGGCTCTGGATGGAGCCGGAGGCGAGCGGTGCAACCCGACCCAGAGCTCGTTCGCTGGATGCCATCGCCCGTCTTAGTGTGTCATTGGTGTTCGCTATGCGTCGGCACTGTCCCCGCACTCGCAGAGCAGTTTGCTATCGTAGACTTGAGGTCAAATCAATGGCTGTAGTCCAGGATGTATTGAATAAAGATCATCTAGAATGAGATTGCTGCACTAGTCGTTGCTTCGATGCGCTTGATTGACGCCATATGTAGGTCGGTCGTCGAGATGGTATGCGGAGGTCGTTTTGCTGGCATGTTCGAGCTTCGCTGTGTTTGGCCGTCTTGCTGGTCAGTGGTGGAACGCGCCCGTCGACTACGCCGAGCAGGTGCAGTACTTCACCAAGCGTTCGATGGCCGAGGCGATCCGAGTGATGATCGGGGTGGGCAACGGGGTGACCGTTGTGATCTCGCTGGCGGTTCTGCTTCCCTGGGTCAGCTCGGACGGCCTCACATCTCAAGTTGTCGTGGCATTGTTCGCAGTCTTGACGATGTTTTGGGCGATCGCTTGGTGTTGTCGACCGTGGCCGTCACGGCCGATGTCGCTTGCGTTCGTCATCTCGTGCGATATCGGCATCGCCGTAGTGGCGTTGCACGACCCCACCTGGCTATCGGGCCTGTTCGGGCTCAATGCGTTTGCGGCGATCTCGGTGTATCTGCTGTTCTTCGACGGGCCGAAGCTCCTTGCTCTGCACGTGTTTTGGATATTGGTGTCGACGACCGTGTTTGCCGTGCGGATGGGCGCAGCCGCGCAGTTTGACGGTGTTGTCTTCGTTGCCAGCACGCTGGCTGCGGTGTCACCGGTGGTCACGACACCCATGGGGATTCAGTTCGGGATCTGGACGTTGCGTAACGACGCCAACGACTCGGTCACCGATCCGCTGACCGGCCTACTCAATCGCCGGGGACTGCACCTTCATTTCACCGACTTGTTGCGCGCTCGTCCCGCCCGTGGCGGGCACCTGGTCGTGATGGTCGTGGACCTCGACCGCTTCAAGGAGATCAACGACACCTTCGGCCACGCGACCGGCGACGACGTCTTGATACGCACCGCCCGGCGGATCGAATCTGCCGTGCGCGGCAGTACGTTAGTGGCTCGAGTCGGCGGAGAAGAGTTCATCGTCATCGACGTCACCGAACCCGGTCACATACGACGAATTGCCGAGCGAGTCAGGTGCGCGATCGCCGCGCCGGCCGATCGTGCGCCAGTCACCGCCAGCATCGGCGTCACGCACGCCGCGCTCGGCATCTTCACCGCACCAGGGGCTGACCCCGTGGCGCTCCTCGACACCAGCATTAGTACTGCCGACCATGCGATGCTCGACGCGAAACGCAACGGCGCCAACGCCACGATCCACAAACCACTGGTTCACGGGAGCAATTGAGTGCTCCGGGCCGGCGACACAAGACCGCGGCGAACACCACGAAATCGGATGTCGCGACGACGTCTCACGCATGGGCACCACGCGCACATCAACTCGAAGGTCGCAGTCGGCACCAGGGCATTAGACATAGCCTGGTAGGGCTGACGTCACCGAAAACCACGATCGTTCTGACGGCGAACTTGGCGAACTGGCCTTGGGTGCAGCGCTTCTCGTTGGCCGGCGCGTACGGAGGCGTCGGCGACAGCGGCTCCGTCCAGTGCAGCGACAACCAAGAATGACCGATCGATGGCCCGGCCGAGCATGGGCCGGGCCACCGACACCAATGGGGTGTGAAAGTTCGGGGGTTACCCGAAGCAAGGGATCATGGCGCTGCGCACATTCTGACTCGCCGAGCAGATCACACCCCTCGTCAGCGGTCTGCCGGCTCAACGCTTCCGTCTGCTCGGCAATCGTGTGCAGAGTCATACCCATCAACCAATGATGCCGAATCGAAACCGCTAGGGACCCGCATGTAGTCTGATTTTCAGGAACGGATCGCGCTTGTGGGCGCAGCCACCGCCCGAATCATGTTGATGGGCAAGCCTTATCGTGTCCAGCTTCTCTGTCAGCGAGTGCCCAGCGTCGCTAAGCGGTGTCGGGCAACGGCTCCGTACCAATGTCCGGAAGCGGACGTTGACAGATCTCGTGCGCTTCCTCGGCGGGAAGTCCGAACAACCGCAGCACGTCTTCGGTCACCCGGTCGGTGGCCGCTGCGTCGTCGCGTTCGGGCTCTTCCTGAAGCAGCTTGCCAAGTCCCAGGAGCGCACCAGCAGCGACGGCCATCGCCAGTTTGGGATCGTCGACCGTGAATCGCCCGGCAGCCGCGGCTGCCGCAATGTCCCGCTGCGCTCGTGGAGCGAGGCCGCGGTCCGACGACATGAGGTTGAGTCCGCTCATGAGCAGGATCCGGCTCTCCTGCGGGCGGCGCCGAAACAGTCGGCCGGTCAGCCGAAAGCTGCTGGCGAACGTTTCGGCGGGATCGTCGATCGATCCGGTGAGTTGATCGAGCAGGGCGCCGTGGTTGTCGAGCACGTCGGCGACCGCGGCTTCGAAGAGTTCTTCCTTGCTGTCGAAGTGGTTGTAGAAGGACCCCATCCCGACGTCCGCGGCCTGAGTGATCTCCAGCACCGGCACGTTGGACTTGCCCGCCGCAAGGAACACCTGCGCGGCCTGAATCAGTGCGGCGCGGGTGCGCTGCTTGCGCCGCTCCAGCCGATTTACCGGCTCGTCTTGCTGCTCGCTCACGCTGCGACCATAGCAGAGAACATCAGTTTTGAGGATTTCGTCAGAATCGCTTGACTGAGGATAGTCTCGCATGTGACGATTTCGTCAGTAACGAGAGGGGTGGGTATGAAAAGCCTGGTCGGCGCCCACGATGACCTGCACAGCGAGCAGGGCGCCCGCAAGGGCGAGCATCCGGGGCGGTCGCGCAATCCGGTGATCAAGGTGCAGGACATCGCGTGGCTGGCGTTCGAGAAGCCCGACCTCACCCGCGCGGAAGCGTTCGCCAAGGCCTTCGGCTTCAGCACCGTGGTGCGCACGCCCGAAGAACTGCAGTTACGCGGCACCGATGCCGGCGCGCCCTGCGTGATTCTGCGACGCGGTCAACGCTCGCGCTTCGTCGGCACGGCGTTCAAGGCTCACGACGAGGCCGATCTGCTTCGCCTGGCCGACGCGACCGGCACCACGGCCCGCCCGCTGCCCGAAACCATCGGCGGGTTGACGGTCGAGCTCATCGACCCGAGCGGCATACCCGTACACGTGGTCGCCGGTATACACCAGCTCGAGGCGCTTCCGGCTCAGTCCCATCACACGTTCAACTTCGGGCACCAGCTTCAACGCACCAATGCCACCCAACGGCCGGCCCGCGAACCCGCGAGGGTGCAGCGGCTCGGACACGTAGTGCTGCAGACGACCAAGTACCGCGAGGCACTCGACTGGTACCTCGACAACCTCGGGATGATCGTCAGTGACTTCCTCTTCTTCCCCGGCCAGCGTCATCGCGGGCCGACGATGAGCTTCATCCGCTGCGACCGCGGCACGACCCCCGCCGATCACCACACACTGGCGATCGCACTGGGGCCGAGCAACCGCTACGTCCATTCGGCCTATCAGGTCTGTGATCTCGACGCGCTGGCCGCCGGCGGCGAACACCTGGCCGGCCACGGCTACCACCGCTCATGGGGTATCGGCCGCCACATCCAGGGCAGCCAGCTCTTCGACTACTGGCGCGATCCCGACGGCTTCATGGTCGAGCACTTCAGCGACGGCGACATGTTCGACTCCACCCTCGAGCCGGGCTGGGCGCCGTTCACCGCGTCGGGCCTGGCCCAGTGGGGACCGCCGGTCACCAAGGACTTCCTCGGCACCAGCCCCAAATCCCTTCCCCACGAGGCGCGGTCGATGATCACCGCACTTCGCGACGACAACGAATTCGACATCACGCGCCTCATCGGCCTTCTGAAAGTAGCCAGCTCATGACGACCTCAATCCTGCGCACCAATGACGCCTGGTGGGTCCAAACACCCACTGGCGCAGCGCGAATCACCACCGCCGCGGTCACCACCGGCGAGCTGCTCGCTGACCGGGCCGCCATCGCGGCCGCACACAGTGCCGACACCGTGCCCATCGACAGCCTCGACCTGGTCTCGCCGGTGACGGCACCCTGCCGCGTGGTGGCGCAGATGACCAATTTCGCCTCGCACGTCAAGGACGCAGGCATGGATCCGAAGTCCATTCCACTGACGTTCTTTCGCAAGGCTTCCGGCTCCATCAGCGGTCCGTTCGACGCGATCGTCAGACCAGAACACGTCCGCGTGCTGGACTACGAGGTAGAGATCGGCCTGGTCATCGGCCGCGACGTCCCGGTCGGGACCACGATCACCGAGGCGAACCTTTCCGACTTCATCGCCGGGCTCGTCGTCACCAACGACGTTTCGGCCCGCGACATTCAGCTCCCGCAGACGCAGTTCTACGAGGCCAAGTCTTACCCAACGTTCACGCCCGTCGGACCCGCACTGGTGCTGCTAGATGCCGACGAACTCAAGCGATTCGGTGACCTTCGCCTACAACTGCGAGTCAGTGGCGAGATGCGTCAGGACATGCTCGTCGATGGCGACATGATCTACAAGCCGACACAAGCGCTGCAAGCACTTTCGCGATTCCAGCGGCTCGACGCCGGCGATCTCGTGATGACCGGCACTCCGGCCGGAACCGCGCTGAGCGCCCCGCCCAAGCCGATCGAAATCATCGGCTCACTGCTGCCGCCTGCGGTCAAGTGGAATGCGTTCTTCAAGCGGGCCGCCAAGAACCCGAAGTATCTGCAGCACGGCGACGTCGTGGAGGCGTCGGTGGCCACTGACGACGGCGCGATCGACCTGGGTACTCAGCGCACCGCGGTGAAATACGCATGACAGAACTGCTCTGGCCCCGCTACTCCACACCAACCGATCTCGCGGACATCGAGTCGGTGCCGTTGGCGCAGAGAGGTTTGCCGGAGTCCACATACGCGCTCCTGGCACGGGCAGCGACACTGTGGCCGGACCGAACGGCGCTGCGTGTGCTTCCCGACGCGACCCGATGGACCGAGCCTACGTGCCGCACCTTCGGCGAGTTGCTCATCGACGTACACAAGACCGCGAACATGTTACGCGACTTGGGCGTTCAGCGACACAACGCCGTCGCGATCATCTCACCCAACTGTGACGAGTTGATCACCGCCACCCTCGCCGCCCAACTCGCCGGCATCGCCGCGCCCATCAATGGCGCGCTTTCCGACGATCACATCACTGACCTCGTCCAGCGATCCGGCGCACGGGTTCTGATCGGCGCTGCACCCGAACTGGATGGCGCCAGCTGGGACACGGCAGAGCATCTGATTGGGACCGGAGTAGTCGACACCGTGCTGCTGCTTCGTCCGACGAGCGACCGTGCGAACTTCACGCTGACACCTCACGGGAATGGGGCGATGGTCGCATACCTTGGCCTACTCGCCGAAAAGTACGACGGCTCGTCATTTTCGGGTGAGCCGCCAGCACCGGGCGACCTGGCCGCGCTCTTCCATACGGGTGGGACGACGGGCGAACCGAAACCTGCCGCACACACTCACGCGAACGAAGTCACCGATGCGTGGATGATTGCCGCCAACACGTTGCTCGACGAAGACTCGGTGCTGTTCGCCGGTCTGCCGCTGTTTCACGTCAACGCTCTGGTGGTGACGCTGTTGGCACCGCTGCTGCGCGGTCAGCAGGCGGTGTGGGCAGGCCCACTGGGATACCGCGACACGGCGTTGTATGCGAACTTCTGGAAAGTCGTGCAGCACTATGGGATCAGTGCGATGAGCGCGGTACCGACCGTCTACGCCGTACTCGCGCAATGCCCGGTAGATGCCGACATTTCCAGCTTGCGGTACGCCTTGGTGGGAGCCTCGACACTGCCCACGGCGGTCCGCAACAACTTCGAGTCGCACACCGCGGTCCCGCTCGTCGAAGGCTATGGACTGACGGAGGGCACCTGCGCAAGCGTGCGCAGCTTCCCCGATCATCCTCGTCCCGGTTCGGTCGGCCAGCGGCTGCCCTACCAACGAGTCAAGACCGTGCGAATCGATGACGACGGCCGCTGGTGGGACGTACCCACCGGTGAAGTGGGCAACCTCGCCATCAGCGGACCGACCGTCTTCCCCGGATACGTCACCGCCCGCAAACGCGACGGCTACGTGCTCGACGGGCTCGGAAAACTCAGGGACGGCTGGCTGGACACCGGCGACCTAGCGTGGGTGGACGCCGACGGTTTCGTGCATCTGACCGGACGCGCCAAAGACCTGATCATCCGTGGCGGTCACAACATTGACCCCGCAACGATCGAGGACGCGCTGCTGGCCCATGCCGATGTCACCGCCGCCGCGGCCGTCGGCCGACCGGACGCCCACGCCGGCGAGGTGCCCGTCGCTTACGTAACCGTGACGGCGGGCGCCTCCGTCGGCGAAGACGAGCTGCGGGCATGGGCCGCAGAGCATGTCTCCGAACGTGCGGCCGTACCCAAGTCGGTGACCATCATCGACGCGCTGCCGGTCACTGCGGTGGGTAAGCCCTACAAGCTGGGTCTGCGAGCCGATGCAGCGCGTAGCGCGATAGAGGAGGCACTAGAAGGGGCGGTTGGTGTCGACGGCGTCGATGCGACCGTTGACGACGGGTCCGTCGTCGTCACGGTGACAGTCGCCTCCGAAGCTGACATTGAGGCCATCACCGACACACTCGACCGCTACGCCCTCTCCTGGGACATCAAGGAACGGTCATGACACCGGAGTCCGTCCCAGTGGTCATCGTCGGCGCCGGCCCCACCGGCATCACCGCCGCCACCCTGCTGGGCGACTACGGCATTTCGTGCCTGGTCCTTGACCGGTGGGACGCGGTCTACCCGCAGCCTCGCGCGGTTCACCTCGACGACGAGATCAACCGCCTCCTTGCCCGCCTCGGCGCGGCCGAGGAATTCGCTGCAATCTCGCGCCCAGCGCTCGGCCTTCGGCTGCTCGACCAAAACCTGGGTGTGCTGGCGGAACTCCGCCGCAACCCAGCCGAGAGCATCCACGGGTTCCCTCAGGCCAACATGTTCGACCAACCCGAACTGGAAGCGCTGCTACGGAACAACTTGGAGAAGCGCTCTGGTGTTCAGCTTCGGGGCAACTCGGAAGTCACTGACGTCACCCAGCACGGTCCGGGCCATGTGCGGGTCACCTACGTGGATCGTGTCACCGACGATGAGCACGTCGTCGACGCCGCTTACGTACTCGGTTGCGACGGCGCCAACAGTCTCGTGCGTAGCTCGATCGGGTCCGCGATGGAGGATCTGCGGTTCGAGCAGCGCTGGCTGGTGGCCGACGTAGTCACCGAAAGCGAGCTCAATCAGTGGGAGGGCGTGCATCAGGTGTGCAACCCGGTTCGCGCCGGGACGTACATGCGCATCGGACCGACGCGCTACCGCTGGGAGTTCCGGCTGCTGGCGAACGAGACCGCCGACGACTACGGCACACTCCACGCCCTTCGCAGCCTGATTGCGCCGTGGGTCAACGGCATAGAAGATCACGAGCTCGAATTGGTGCGGGTCACCGAATACACGTTCCGTGCACAGCTCGCCGACCGATGGCGTGATCGGCATGTCTTCCTTCTTGGCGATGCCGCCCACCTGACACCGCCGTTCATCGGCCAGGGCATGGGGGCGGGACTTCGCGACGCGATGAACCTGACGTGGAAGCTGGCCGGCGTGATCACAGGCGAGCTGTCGCCGAGTGTGTTGGACACCTACGAGCTAGAACGAAAGCCTCACGCACGAACGATGATCCGCCTAGCGTTGGCGATGGGGTGGGCAATGACCGCGGGCGGTCACGTCGGAAACGCCATCAGGCGCCTCGTTGCTCCGCGCCTGCACCTGATCCCGGGCATGCGCGGAAAGATCGTCAACGGTAGGACCCCGGCGTTGCGTCGAACCGAGTTGGTGATCAAGGGCGCCAGGCCGCGACAGTTGGCCGGAACGCTGTGTCCCAATCCCGTTTTCGACGGCGGCGAGCGCCTCGATACGGTCTTCGGAAACGGCTTCGCCTTCGTCACTACTGCACGGCCCCTCGCCTTCCAGTGCGTCTTGCTCGAGGCGCACGGTGCCGTCGTACACGAAGCCAAAGCAGGCAGCGAGCTGGCGCGTTGGCTGCGTCGTAGTGGTGCCACGGCCGCGATCATCAGGCCCGACCGAACGGTCATGTGTGCGGGACGAAACCTTCGGAAACTGTGCGCGGCAATGCCCACCTTCAACGCGGCCGGCAAGTGCGGCTCGGATCGGTTATCTCCGCCGCGACGTAACGAATCAGTCTGGCGTGGCCGCGCTCGAGGTCCCTCGATCTGAACGGTTGAACGTGTGAAGTAGGGTCGGCTTGATCAACGAATTCGACACCACCACAACACTTTACGATGGTCGGGACCGATGCTTGGCAGTGCTCAAGCGATCTACGGCCCGACGCGGACAGGCGCTCCGCCGGTCCATGAGGCTCCGGGCGGCGTGGAATACGTTGACGCGCTGCCGATGTCGGGTGGCGGCGGGTCGCACCTCGGTGTCGCCGGCTCGCGTCATGTATCGGTTCGGTGGATCTTTGGTGCCAGTACGATAAGTCCGCCACTGGCAACAGCCGCGGAACTCCGAATGACGTTACTGTGTCGTCGACTACGAACTTCATTGCAGCAGGGGGATTGGCGCCAATGCCACGACGATTCGACCGCGTACCGCCATTCATCCGACGTTCTTCCACAGTGCTTGCGGCGACGCTGGCGATCACGATGCTGGCCGCCGCTGGCACCGTTGCGATTCCGGCCCGCAACGTCGCCACCGCGGTGAGGCTATCCGCCAACGAGATGACGCTCGTCGGCGCGGAAGACTTCAACGGCACCGCCTATACCGCCCCTAATCCGCTCTACTGGACCTACGACCTCGGTGGCGGCGGGTGGGGAAACAACGAACTGCAGACCTATACGAACAGCTCTGCGAACGTCCGTCTCAACGGATTGGGTCAGATGGTCATCGAGGCCCGAAAGAGTGGCACCTCTTACACATCGGCCCGCGTGGTCACCCGAGGGAAGGTGGACTTCTACTACGGGCTGCTGGAGGCCCGCATCAAGTTCCCCGAGGGACAGGGTCTGCACCCAGCGGTGTGGATGCTGGGCTCCAACATCACGTCCGTCGGCTGGCCGGCGTGCGGTGAGATCGACACGATGGAGCTGGTCAACACGGGAACGGTGTACCACAACGCAATTCATGGGCCAACCGCCGCCAACAGCGCCATCCCTTGGAAGCAATCCGCCGACGGCGCGGCTGGTCTGGACTTGGCCTCCGACTATCACGTCTACCAGGTCTATCGCCAGCCCGGCTCGATGATGATCGGCATCGACGGCCACGTCGTCGGCCAATACAGCAAGGCAACGATGCCTGCCGGTGCACAGTGGGTCTTCGACGGACCGATGTATCTCACCATGAACATCGCGGTCGGAGGCGAGTGGCCGGGGCCCGTCTCATCGGGCACGGTGTTCCCGGCGACCATGCTGGTCGACTGGATTCGGTTCTGGCAGTGACGGTTCGCTGACTACGGAAGCGGCGGGAGCGGGGGCAACTTGTCCAACTCGTCGAGCGTGGCGTCACCCTCCCCCGGCGGACCGGGCCGGGTAGGCATGAAGATCGTCGGCCGGTAATCCGGCGGCGGGTTGTCCACCTGCGCGACGCATCCGATCCCATAGGTGGTGGCGGCGGGCACTCCCGCGTGGGTGACACAACAGGCGGTGGCGACGTCGTCGAACGTCTGGTCGGGACCGGGAACCGTGGTCGCGGTGCACGTGGAGTAGCCGAGCTCGTCGAACGTCGGCGAAGCGTCCGCGAAACCGCCGGTCGCGCCGGCCGCCATGAGGGCCAGCGCGGCGGCCGCCGCACGCCGACGACGCCGTGGGTCGGTCCGTGCCATGCGCGTCATGGGCAACCACCCTAACCGACGCTCTCCACCCAGAGGTATCAGTCACGCGCGCCTCAGCCGCGCTTACCCTTCTTGGCCTGCGTGCGGGGTGCTGCCTTCTTGGCAACCTTCGCAGGCGTCGCCCGCTTCGCCACCTTGCGAGGCGTCGCCTTCTTCGCGGCCTTCTTCACTGGCGCCGCCTTCTTGGCCGGGGCCTTCCGCGCCGTCGGTGCTCCGCGAGCGGCTCGCGTCGGCGCCATCGTGGCCGCGTAGACCTTCGCGGCGCCGAGCACGACGTCTGCGGGGAAGGTCGGCGGCACATCCCAGTGATCGGTGTCTTGCTTGCCGTGAAGCGTGTCCGCGTGCAAGACCTTTGATCCGTACGAATAGTTGTAGTGACTGCTCACTCCAACGCGATTCGCGCCGACGCCGTCGATGTCCAGCCACTCGAGCGGAATCCCGTGTGCCGTTGCGACTTTGGCGATCGTGTAGGCGACCATGTCGAGCATCTTCCCGTGAGCCAGCCACTGCTCTCGGGTCTTCGGTGCCGACTCACCGTTCGGGTTCGTTCTGCCCTGCCAGCAGCCAATGGTGCCCGACGTGCACGTCATGGCGATCTGGACGCTCACGGGGTTGTCGAGCTGCAGCCCCCATGCCGTGTGCTCCGTCGGCACCGTGTTGATGACATGGTAGTCATCGACCAGGAAGTGGTAGCTGCCGTCCTGCCGCGCGGCCTGACCCGCCGCGACGTCCTCGGCTTTGGTGATCCAGTCCTGATTCTCAGTGGTGTGCAGATAGATTCGGAGATGCGGGCCGTGCCCTTCGCTATAACCGGGGCCGGGATACCAACCGATCTCGTAGCCGTCCGGCGAGGCCACGGTGCGCGGATCCGTCGGCTGCTCGGGCGCCGGGACGCGCCAGCCGTTGCGGATGACCTCGTCCCACTCGTACACCCGAATCACGCCGCGCTGTGCGCTTCCCAACGTCGGCGTCCATCCCAGCAGGTACTGCATGTGCGCCGCGGCCTCCTTGGTCGCGTCGTCGTACACACCCGACGCGGCTATCCCGACGGCCTCCTGCCAGCGGCGCAAGCCATCGATGGAGGACTGCTCCTCGGTACCCGCTCGATTCGACAGCGACTCCTCGGGTCCGTCCAGCGGTCCCCAGTAATAGCCGTCGGGCAACGGGAACATGTCGCGATCCTCGACGACGGGTACGTCCCGAACCCCGCGTGCGCGCAAGTCCGGCGGCACGGAACGAACAACCGGACCCGTCGCAAAGAGCGTGCCCTCGACGAGATACACCCTGTAGTTCCACTCGTCGAGCCATTGGCTGACGAAGAACTTCATGCCGTTGTCCTCGTTGAGGTGGCTTCCCGGCGCGATGTAGCCGCCATACAGGTTCTGGATTTCGTAGTCGTGTACGTAGTCGACGAAGTGCGCCCCGTCCTGCCAGTTGTCCTCGGGGAATTGCACGGTCCTCGCCGTCATCCTCCCGCCCTCGAGGTACGACAACACGCAGTTGCCATCGATGTAGCGGAAGCACAGCTCCGCGTATTCGCCCTGAAGGATCGGCGTCGCCTCGTTCGGAATGTTCCAGTCCCAACGGAACCCGTCCCAGCCCCACGGCTCCCACAACCCGCCGGGAAATTGATCGGCCCTGTTACGCCACATCCACACCGGCTTGTTCCTGGTGAGCCCGCCGCTTCCGAAGATGTAGACCCAGTCGCCGATTCGGTCGAAGGTCAGCATGGTGTTGCCGGGGTGCCCGCCCCAGTGTTCCAGCTTTGGACCCGTCCACTCCCAGCTGACCAGGTCGCGTGACCGCCAGAATTCCGTGACGAACTGTGCCCCCTCCACGTCCAACTTCCCCTTGCTGAGCATCACTGCGACGTGCCACCAATCGCCGATCTTGATGAAGTCACAAGGCAGCACCGTGTCGAAGTATCCGTTTGAGTGGGCATACTTCCATAGCTGCTGACGATTCTGATTCTGGGCGATGCCGTTGCCCGCCGTCGGGATGCCCCTGACGTTGAAGTCGTTGTCGTACATCACGATTGACGGCGACTTCCAATCCTGCCCCCAACTGAAGCTGAAGTTGTCGCCGAACATCGCGGCGATCGCCTGCCGTTCGGGATCCCAACGCATGATCCCCAGGTCCGCCAACTCCATCTGGACCGACGACGTGATCCCTGGCCCCGTAACCATTCGGTACGGCGCGGGGCCGCGGGCCACGCCTCGCCCGCGCCGGTCGAGCTGCGGCACGTCGACGGTGGCACCGACGCCACGGCGGCTGCGGACCGCCTTCGCGGCGTCGGGTACGTCGAAGGAATGGGATACGTCCTCGTCGTCCTCCACGATCGTGGAACCACGGGAGCCTCTGGAGACCTCGGAAGGCTCGGAGAACAATGCCCTCCACGTGGTCGCATCCACCTCGCCATCGGCGCCGAGGCCGACGCTGCGTTGGAACTTCGTGACCGCGCGGCGTGTCCGGTCCGCGAACTCACCGTCGACGAGCAGCCCAGCGTGGGTCACCACGTTCAGCCGCTGCTGGATCGCGGTGACGTGTCGACCAGTCGCCCCTTCGACGAGCGTCACGCCCGGGTAGTCCGAACTCGATCGCACGACGATGTCCCTGCCGCGCGCCCGCGCGCCGGCGGCTTCGTTCACCTTCTGGATGAAGTAGTCCCACGGAAAACCCGAACCGACGTCCGTATGGTCGCCGACGTGAGTCGCTTCGACGATCGCACCGTGATCGGTGATCCCCGACTCCCATCTGTTCGCCTCCGCACGACTGATCACTTGGGGCCGCAATCCGTAACGACGCGCGTCGCGCACCGCAATGTGGGCGGCGATGTCGATGCCGTGCTGCATCCGGTCCAACCACGTTTGCCGCGACCAGTCCGCGTCGGTGCTTGCGAAACACAGATTGATCGATCGTGAATTTCCTGGTTCGAAAACCGAATTCGCCAACAAGTCCGTGTCGACGATGTTGAAGACGTGCCCTTCGTCATCGACCGTGTAGTGGTAGGAGACCTTGCGATCGTTGTTGGACAGATACCGGGCGAGATTGCGCGCCGATCCGCTGGCGCCGTCCTCGGTATGGAGCACGAACCACAGCACGTCGGCCTGGCGAGGTCCGCAATACGGGCTGCGAATCGACGTGTCCTCGTCGAACTGTGGCGGCGCCGCGAGGCGGGCGGCCGACCGGTCGCGACTCCACTGACCGAAGTCGTCGGCTAGCACCTCGTTGACGTCGACGCGGATGTCGCCGACGAGCGGACCAGGGTTGGACTGCGTGTCGACGACGTCCTGGAAGAGCACCGCGGCGGGTTCCCGCTCGCCCTGCGACCAGGCCCGTGTCTGCCAAATCCAGTGGTGCCCAGGGGTTGTCGAGCGACCGATCACCTCATCCTGGATCGCCCAAGCGCATACCCGGGAATGTCCGTAGATGCCGGTGCGCTCGACACCGAGCACGGAGTTGATGCCTCGGAACCAGTGCACGGCGACGTCGTTCCAGGTGCGCAGGTCGACATTGTCGTCGACGCTGAAGATGATCGGTGCGTCATCCGGCCCCCCGGCCGCGCCGTGAAGCCGCAGCGCCGTCGTTGCGTCGGCGACGCCACCGTCGAATCCGCGGGTGAAGTCCGAAGGCACAGCGCCGCCGGGCTTTCCAAACTGGAAGTTGCTAACGATCTCGAGGCCTTCCGCACGCAGGCCGTCAGCGTATTCACGGACCACCGGCTTGGCGCCAAAGTTGGTGCCCGGCCGGGACTCCGAGACGTAGACGACGACGCCCGCGTAGCCCGCTTCCTTGATCAGATGCGGCGGGATTGGGCGCGCGGAAAAATCGATGACCCTCATTGTTCCCCTTCAACGACGCGTGACCACTGGGTGTTCGTCGGCCCCTCCCCCAGTATCACCAGATGTCATCCCCGGCGACTGAGTAATGAACTACTTGGGTTTCCCTCTGTCACGCCGATCCGTCATGGCAAAACTCAGTCCGAAAAAAGTGTCCGGCGCACGGACGCGTCGCGCTCCTACCCGTGAAGCCCACCCCGGGCCGAAAGGCCAACCGGCCGCCACAGGAAAGGAACCGCCATGTCCACCACCACCCGTTCGACCCGTCTGCGCAGCCTCCTCGCAGGCTCCGTATTCGCCGCCGGCGCCGTCGCCGGGCTCATCGGCCTCGCCGCTCCCGCCAACGCCCTGTCGGAATCGACCATCGAGTCGAACTGCAAGACCGCAGGCGGGACCTACGGCACGATCGTGCGCGCCGACGGCGTCCGCGTTTCGACGTGCTGCCCCTCCGACAAGCCTGGTGAGATCTCGGGCGGCAAGTGCAGCATCTACGTCGACGGCACGCTCGCGGCTCTCGAGCAGACGCCCACCACGCCGAAGCCCCCGAAGTACCGCCTTCCGGTCGGCCAGCTTCCCACGGCAGTGCTGGAGCCCGCCCGCTGAATTACCCTCGCCGAGCCTGCGGGCAGATCGCGAATCCGCGAAAGATCGTGATCTGTCCGCAGTTTCGGCGTGTCCGTCTTCGCCCTAGCGTACGCCTCGCAGCAGCCGGCCCGGCCGTGCGCCGGTGTCGACGCCGCGCCGCCGGGTCACCACTCCGTTGACCACGGTGGCGTCGTAACCGCTCGCACCCTGCACCAACCGTCGCCCGCCGGCAGGCAGGTCGTAGACCATCTGCGGAGTGCCGAGCGTCAATGCGTCCATGTCGATCACGTTGAAGTCGGCCTTCTTGCCCACCTGGATGACACCACGGTCGGATAGCCCGAAAAGGGTTGCAGTGTCCAGGGTTTGCTTACGCACCATGTGCTCCAGCGAGAACCGCGGCCCGCGGTGCCGGTCTCGCGCCCAGTGGGTCAGCAGGTACGTCGGATACGACGCGTCGCAGATCAACCCGCAGTGCGCGCCGCCGTCCGACAGCCCCGACACCGCCGCCGGGTGCGAGATCATGTCGTATATCGCGTCGTGGTTGCCCTCGGCGTAGTTGAAGAACGGCATCATCAGCATCGCCCCGGCGTTGTCCTCCAACATCAGGTCGTACAGCGTGGCAAGCGGATCCGCTCCGCGCGCCTGCGCGATGGCCGCCACCGTCCGGTCTGGCGTCGGCTCGTAGTCCGGCGGGTTCCCGATGGCATACAGGTTGCCCAATCCGTGCTGGATCATCGCGAACATCGCGTCGAACTGCTTGGCCGGATCCGGCGGCAGGTCCGCCTCGCCCAGGATCGTCGCCCGCACGTCGGGATCGGCGAGCCGGGCCGCGAGCTCCTCGCGGTCGAGTTCGGCCTTCAGCTTCTGGAACGTCGGGCGGTGATCGAAGGCGTGATACCCCGGGAACCCGAACAACATGCCGAACGGCCGCGCCGCGAACTGCGCGTACACCGGAATGCCGTTGGCCACCGCGTCGCCGGCCAGATCGAGCTGCTTGCGCCAGAGGTCGGGCGCCGACTGCGTCTGAATCATGGTGAACGACACCGGCCGTTGCGTTTCCGCGGCCAGCCGGGTCATCCAGTCGAGCTCACGCATCGCCGCGGCGTCGTCCTCGCCGACCGCGCCCGCGGGGGCCAGTTCGAACACCGCCTGCCCGCCCGCCGCCATCGCCCGGCCCAGTCCGAACAGTTCCCGTTCCGCGGCGTACGTGCCGGGCACGGGTTCACCGTCGATGGCGCGATGGCCCTCGGTGCGCGACGTCGAGAAGCCCAGCGCGCCCGCCTCGACGGCCTCCTGCACGATGCGCGCCATCGCGGCGATGTCGTCGTCGGTGGCGTCCTCGTTGCGCGCGCCGCGTTCCCCCATCGCGTATCCGCGTACCGCGCCGTGCGCGATCTGGGTCCCGAAATCGACTGCCAGGTGGCGCTTCTCGATGGCGTCGAGGTACTCGGGGAAGCTCTCCCACTCCCACGTGATGCCCTCGGCCAGCGCGGTGCCCGGAATGTCCTCCACGCCCTCCATCAATTCGATCAGCCACTGCTCGCGTCCGGGGCGCACCGGGGCGAACCCGACGCCGCAATTGCCGCTGACCACGGTCGTCACGCCGTGCAAGCTGGACGGCTCCAACGTCTCGTCCCAGCTGACCTGACCGTCGTAGTGGGTGTGCACGTCGACGAATCCGGGCGTCACCACCCGACCCGTGGCGTCGACGGTGGTGGCCGCCTCACCCTCGAGCCCGGGGCCGTCGCCGTCGCGGCGGCGCACCTCGACGATGCGGCCGTCCTTGACGCCGACGTCGGCGCGATAGCGATCGGCGCCCGTTCCGTCGACGACGGTTCCGCCGGTGATCTTCAAGTCGAACATGAGGTGTCCCCCTCGTCCTGGGGCAGCAGACTGTTCGGAGCGGGCTTGGCCCCGTATCTCGAAGCTACCCCTATCCGCTACGCATCGTAGCGAAATCGACGTCACCCGCCGGACTGAAGATTGATCCGGCCCGTCGGAATGTTCACGACGGACCGGATCGGGAAATGGTTCGCGGCCGGAGACGTCGGTCTCAGGGCTCGCGACGTTCAATTCCCACCGGGATGGGATGCCAAACACGCCTTCTCGAAGTGGCAGGTCACCACCCGGCTATGCCGCCACCATCACGTCGACGGACAGGCATTCCCCGATCGCGTGGACCCGGGGCCAGTCGTGGGCCGTGACGGCGCGGGCGAGGTCCTCGGTCATCGGGCTGTCGGCCCCGAGTTCGGCCAGCCACGACGAGACGACGGCGGCGATTCTGTCGCCGTGGACGCGAGCGGCGCGGCCGACGTGCAGGAGATCGACGATCTCGTACGTGGTGTTCTTCCTCATGTAGGTGAGAGCCCGCAGGTCAGGAGAATGCGACAGGTTTTCTCGGTCGATTTCTCCAGTAACTCTGTTAGTTGCAGTAGCGTCTCGTTCATGACCGGTGCAGGCGTCTGGATTCTCGGCGGATATCAGAGCGACTTCGCCCGCAACCTGCACCGCGAGGGCGTCGATTTCGCTGGTCTGACCGTCGAAGTGGTGACCGCGACGCTCGAGGCGGCCAAGGTCGACGCCACCGACATCGGCGTCGTCCACGTCGCGAATGCGTTTGGCGAACTGTTCGCCGCGCAGGGCCACCTCGGCGCCATGCCCGCCACCGTCGTCGACGGGTTGTGGAACACCCCGGCCACGCGGCACGAAGCGGCGTGCGCATCGGGCAGCGTCGCCACGCTCGCCGCCATCGCCGACCTCCGGTCCGGCGCATACGAGACGGCGCTCGTCGTCGGCGTCGAACTCGAGAAGACCGTGCCCGGCGATACCGCCGCCCAACACCTCGGCGCCGCCGCGTGGATCGGGCACGAAGGCCAGGCCGCGACGTTCATGTGGCCGCACATGTTCTCCGCCGTCATCGACGAGTACGACAAGCGCTACGGCGTCGACGCGATGCACCTGCGGGCGATCGCGCAGCTCAACTTCGCCAACGCTCGCCGCAACCCCAACGCCCAGACCCGGCAGTGGACCGTGCCCGATCTGGTGACCGGCCGCGGCGACGACGACGAGACCAATCCCGTCGTCGAGGGCCGCATCCGGCGGTTCGACTGCAGCCAGATGACCGACGGGGGCGCCGGGGTCGTGCTCGTCACCGACGACTACCTGCGCGTCCATCCCGACGCCCAACCCGTCGGCCGCATCGACGGCTGGGGGCACCGCACCGTCGGCCTCGGCATCCAGCAGAAGTTCGACCACTCCGCCGACGACCCGTACGTCATGCCGCACGTCCGCCGCGCCGTGCAGGACGCGTTCACCCGCGCCCGCGTTTCGCTCGACGACCTCGACGGCATCGAGGTGCACGACTGCTTCACCCCCAGCGAGTACCTCGCCATCGACCACATCGGGCTCACCGGCCCCGGGGAGTCCTGGAAGGCGATCGAGAACGGCGAGCTCGAAGTCGGCGGGCGGCTACCGATGAACCCCAGCGGCGGGCTCATCGGCGGCGGCCATCCCGTCGGCGCCTCCGGCGTACGGATGCTGCTGGACGCGGCCAAGCAGGTCAGCGGCACTGCCGGCGACTATCAAGTAGAGGGCGCGACGACGTTCGGCACGCTCAACTTCGGTGGAAGTACCTCCACCACAGTCAGTTTCGTGGTCGGCTCGGCAAGGGAGTAGCGCATGCACGTAGAAGTCGTC